>Ga0190306_1000370_pt1 | contig 15852 bp, 26 predicted proteins | sample 48700734_MG_FD_161657 | JGI IMG/M metagenome (GOLD analysis project Ga0190306, IMG submission 161657) | Hydrothermal vent sediment bacterial communities from Southern Trench, Guaymas Basin, Mexico - 4870-07-3-4_MG | ecosystem: Environmental > Aquatic > Marine > Hydrothermal vents > Sediment ... | reverse complement strand
CCTCAGCCCTCCAAAGAGGTATACACTTCAGACGAGCCGGATTTTGGGCGCTAAATCAGGTGATGGAAGCGGGAGCCTTAGGCGTAGAAATCATCATAAGCGGTAAACTGCGAACCGAAAGAGCAAGATACGAAAAGTTCCGAGCTGGATACTTGCCAAAATGTGGAGAACCAGCCCTTAAATACATGCGGAAGGCTGAAGTCCACGTGCAACTTAAACCAGGCATATTTGGTGTGAAAGTTAGGATAATGCCTCCCGACGCGGTTTTTCCAGACAAAATCCAGATAGTGGAAAGTCCACCACAGGAAGAAACAACAGAGGAAAAAGCAGTCGCAGAAGCAACAACCGAAGAGACAGTTGAAACCACTAGCGAAGAAAAGGAGGAAACAGAATAAAATGCCAATACTTAGAATAAAAGAAATTCGCGAAATGTCCTCCGAAGAACGAAACAAAAAAATTGCAGAACTAAAAACCGAGCTTCTCAGACTGAAAACCATGATTAAAGCAGGCGGCACCATAGAAAACCCTGCGAGAATAAGACAGCTCCGAAAAACCATTGCACGCATACTTACAATCGAAAACGAACAAAAAACCAAACCAGAAAAACAGAAGCAAAAGGAGAAGAAAAGGAAATGAAAGTCACACCAAACATAATTCGCTATGAATTTATAGGAACAGAAGCAAAAGTTGCGAAAAGCATCCATTCTGGTTATGTTGGAATAGCTGGAAAAGTAATAGATGAAACTCGTAACACTTTCATACTGGAACATGAAGGGAAAAGAAAAACAATTGTAAAGGACACTGCCATTTTTCACTTCAAATTCCCTGACGGAACAATCGTTGAAATCGACGGTAAACTTCTCGTAGGAAGACCAGAAGACCGCCTTAAAAAACGTGTTAGGAGGCTTTGGTAATGTCTCTAACTTTTAAGAAACCAAAGAAAACATGCACAGACAGAAACTGTCCATTCCACGGAGACTTACCCGTAAGAGGCCGCGTGTTAGAGGGAGTTGTTGTAAGTGCAAAAATGGATAAAACGGTAATAGTGAAACGTGAATACCTATATTATGTTCCAAAATTTATGAGATACGAAAGAAGACAAAGCCGTATACCTTCCCACAATCCTCCATGCATAAACGCAAAAGAAGGAGAACGCGTAAGAATAGCTGAATGCCGCCCCATAAGCAAAACAGTATCCTTCGTCGTAGTTGAAAAACTGGAGGAAAAGTGAAATGGCGGCAAGAGCAAAACAAAGAGCCCTAATCGCTAGAGGGATGCTTGGACACGGACCTAAAATTTCAAGAGGACTACCAACAGGTGCTCTTCTAAAATGCGCCGACAACACCGGAGCCAGAGAACTACGGCTAATTCAGGTTATGGGTTACAAGGGAGGATTGCGACGCTATCCCTCCGCTGCTGTAGGCGACAGAATAATAGTTTCTGTTAGGCACGGGTCGCCAGACATGAGAAAGAAAATCTTCCAAGCAGTTATCGTGAGGCAAAGAAAACCCTACAGGAGAGCCGAAGGCATATGGGTTCAATTCGAAGATAATGCGGCGGTGATAATAACCCCTGACGGTGAAATGAAAGGTTCAGAAATCCGCGGGCCAGTAGCGAAAGAAGCTGCTGAAAGATGGCCTAGAATAGCAAGTGCCGCCAGCATAATAATATGAGATGAGTGAAAATGCAAGCATTAAAACCTGCAACCAAACCTTCAAAACAGAGGAAAAGGCTGTATCAAGCCCCAGACCATATACGCTACAAACTTATGGCTGCACCCCTCTCGCCAGAACTGAAAGCATCCCACGGCGTCAGAAGTCTTCCAGTTAGAAGCGGTGACACAGTGCGCGTAATGAGGGGAGACCACAAAGGATTTGAAGGAAAAATAACGCGAGTAGATAGAAAGAATTATAGAATCTATGTTGAAGGATTAACAAGAGAGAAGGTTGACGGAACAACAATATTTGCGTCCATACACCCATCAAAAGTTATGATTACAAAATTGAATTTGGACGATAAATGGCGTAAAAAAGTCTTGGAAAGAAAGAAGTCAGAGCGTCTTAAAAGAGAAAAAATCGTGGAGAAACCTCCAAAGAAGGTTTTAGAAGTAAAAGAAGAAGTTGCTGAAGAAAAGCTTGTGAAAGAAAAGCCTAAAAGAAGAAAGAAAGCTCCAGTTAAAAAACCAAGAGCGAAAAAAGCAAAAAAGGAAACAGAAAAAGAAAAGGAGAAAAAGCCTAAGAAAAGAAAACGCACGACAAAAAAGAGAACTACAAGAAAAACTAAGAGTAAAGGAGGAACCTAAATTTGGGTAAAAAAGGAGCATCCACAGGTTTAAAGCGCAAACCTGCACCACGTTCATGGCCAATCCACCGAAAAGAATTTGTATGGACTGTTAGGCCATCTCCAGGGCCTCATTCTTTAGACAACTGTTTGCCTTTAGCTATAATTTTACGAGAAATTCTTGAGTTTGCACGTACAAGAAAGGAGTCTAAGGCTATAGTTTCTAGTGGAAAAGTTTACGTTGATGGAAAAATTAGGTGGGAAGACGACTTTCCCGTAGGTTTGATGGACGTTCTTTCCATAACGGACGTTAATAAGTGCTTCCGCATTTTACCATCTAAGAAAGGTTTAATTCTGCACCCCATCAACCAGGAAGAGGCGAAATTTAAGCTTTGCAGAATTGAAAATAAGACTGTTGTAAAAAATGGGCATATACAACTTAACCTTCACGACGGTTCAAACATACTTATTAAAACATCTGAATCGGAAACTTCTCAAGGGAATGTTTACAAAACATTTGACACTTTAAAAATAAGTCTACCCGAAAGAGAAATTCTAGAACACGTTAAAATGAAAGAAGGCAACTTTGCCATAATTACTGGCGGAAAAAACATTGGCAATTACGGAAAAATCGTTGAGATTGAAAAAGCTGAAGGAAAGAAACGCAGACACACTTTGGTAAAAATCGAGGACGAGAAAGGCAACACTTACCAAACGGTCTTAAACTTTGTTTTTGCCATAGGCGAAGACAAACCGCTCATAACCCTACCTGAGGCGCCATAAAATGGCTGAAGAAGAAATACTCAAAGCTTGGGAACAACAGCCAATGCTTAAACCCAGAATCGAAAAAGTAGTGGTCAACATGAGCATCGGAAAATCTGGCGAACCGCTGGAAAAAGCCGCTAAAGTTTTAAAGGAATTGGCAGGGCAGACCCCATGTAAAAGAAAAGCTAAGAAAACCATAAGGGATTTCGGTATCAGAAAGGGAGAACCCATCGCTTGTATGGTAACCTTAAGAAAACAAAAAGCCATAGAATTTTTAAAGAAAGTTTTACCCGTAGTGGACAACAAAATTTCCAAAGAATGCTTCGATGAACGCGGCAACTTTTCCTTCGGCATAAAAGAACACATAGAAATCCCCGGAGTTAGATATGACCCGGAAATAGGAATTTTCGGCATGGACATTTGTGTTTCTCTAAGTCGCCCCGGATACCGTGTTAAAAAACGGAGAATAGAAAAAACAAAAATCGGCTCCAAACACCTTTTAACACCTGAAGAAGCCATGGTTTTCGTTAAGGAAGCTTTAGGAGTTGAAGTCGTATAGAGGAGGAGATGCGCATATGGGTAAACAGAAACCTAAGAAAGAAAGAAAATATGGAAAAGGAGCGAGACCATGCAGTAGATGCGGGTCGTATGGGCCAGTTATTCGACGTTACAATTTATATTTATGTAGACATTGTTTTAGGGAAGTAGCCAAAAAACTTGGGTTTAAAAAATATGAGTAACGAGGAAGCGCTGATGGATACCATAGCTAATGGTTTAACAACAATCATGAACAACGAGATGCGAAACAAGCGCGAATGCGTGATTAGCCCAGCCTCTAAACTTTTAGGAAAAGTTCTGAGGATAATGCAGTTAAACGGCTACATTGGAGAGTTTGAGTTTATAGATGATGGACGTTCTGGAAAGTTTAAGGTTCAACTTTTGGGAAGAATAAACAAGTGTGGAGCGATAAAACCGCATTTTTCCGTTAAATTTGAAAAAATTGAAGAATGGGAGAAAAAATTTCTCCCATCAAGAGAGGTAGGAATATTAATAATTTCAACACCAAACGGAGTGCAATCACATAGAGATGCAAAGGAAAAACGTGTGGGAGGAAGACTATTAGCCTTCGTTTACTAGAGGATGATTTCAAATGCGGGCTGTAGAAGTCTCAAAAACCCTTCAGATTCCCGAAGACGTAGAGGTAACTCTAGAAGGAAAGAAAGTAACAGTTAAAGGCGTCAAGGGAACCTTAACCCGCGACTTTTCCTACGCCCCAATAAAACTTGAACTAAACGATAAAACAATAAGGGTATGGGCGGAATGGCCCCGCAAGAAAGAAGCAGCCCTTGTAGGCACAATTTACTCCCACATTCAAAACATGATTACAGGAGTCAGAAAAGGATTCACATACAAGCTTAAAATAGTCTTTTCTCACTTTCCAATCTCAGTAAAAGTTAAAGACAAAGAAGTTTTAATCGAAAACTTTACGGGAGAACGAAACCCGAGAAAAGCCAAAATAATAGGAGACGCCAAAATCAAAGTTCAAAGCGAAGACATAATCATTCAAGGAATAAATTTGGAAGACGTAAGCCAAACAGCAGCAAACATAGAACAAGCCACAAAAGTGAAAAACAAAGACCCCCGCGTCTTCTTAGACGGCATTTACGTATACGAAAGAAGCGAGGGAATGGAAGAGTGACGGAACAAAACGCTGTGACTAAGGAAAAAGCACTGAAGCTTAGAAAACGAGTGAAAGCGAAAAAACCAGATTTTGTAAGACAAGAAAGCTGGAGATATAAACGTCTTAAAGAGAACTGGCGCAGGCCCCGTGGAATAGACAACAAAATGCGGAGAAAGATCAAGGGATGGCCAGCCACCGTAAGTGTAGGTTATAGAGGCCCGAAGGTTGCTAGGGGACTTCACCCTTCAGGTTATGAAGAAGTTCTCGTGCACAGTTTAAGTGAACTTAGAGGAGTCAACCCGAAAACTCAGGCCATACGAATTGCACATACTGTGGGTAAAAGGAAGCGGGCGAGAATTCTTGTTGAAGCGAGAAAAAAGAAGATAAAGATTTTGAATTTGAAAGAAGCCAAGGAAGCAATTGAAGAAGAGAAGAGGCCTGTAGAAGAGGAAGAAAAAAAGGAAGAACTCGAAAAGAAAGAGGAAGCCGAGGAAAAGGAAGAAAAGAAAAAGCCGAAGCCGAAACGCAAACGTAGACAAAAAAGAAAAGCAAAAACAAAGAAAGAGGCTGAAAAAGAATGACCGGTCTCAAAAGTCAACGACGTCTTGCAGCCCAAATATTGAAAGTGGGACAAAACAGGGTTTGGATAAATCCAGAAAGAATAGATGATGTAGAAGCAGCCATAACACGAGAGGAAATTCGGAAACTCATACACGAAGGCGTTATTAAACCATTGCCAGAGAAGGGAGTAAGCCGAGCTCGAGCCAGAGTTTTAAAGGAAAAGAAAAGGAAGGGAAAGAGACGTGGACACGGCAGCAGAAGCGGTTCTCGAGGAGCAAGACTCCCCAAAAAAGAAGCTTGGATGAAAAAAATTCGGGCTTTAAGAAAGAAGCTCCGTGAACTAAAGGCCAGTAGGACAATTACTGAAACCACTTATCGCAAGCTGTACAAAATGGCCAGCAGCGGAAGATTCGAATCTGTTGGAGACCTTGAACGCTACTTAAAGGCTCATGAGCTTTGGAGGAAACGCTGATGGCAAAGGGCGCCCGTTACCGTGTTCCGTTCAGACGGAGAAGAGAAGGAAAAACAGATTACAAAGCAAGAAAAGCGTTAATACTTTCTAAAAAGCCTAGACTGGTTGTGCGGGGCAGTTTAAAAAACATAATTGCCCAGATTGTCGTAGCCAAACCTGAAGGAGACGAAGTTCTCGTTTCGGCTCATAGCAGAGAACTTGCAAGGGAACATGGTTGGAAAGTTCCAAGAGGAAACATTCCTGCAGCTTATCTTACTGGACTTCTGTGCGGATTAAAGGCCAAGGTTAAAGGGATAAAAGAAGCTATTCTAGATATAGGATTGCATTCACCTTCTAAAGGGGCAAGAGTTTTTGCTGTTTTAAAAGGAGCGCTAGATTCTGGAATGAATATACCTCATAGTGAAGAAAGAATCCCAGATGAGAAACGGATAAGCGGCGAACACATAGCAGAATACGCGAAAATCTTAGCCTCTTCAAATCCTGAAGTTTACCAGTCAAGGTTTTCTAACTATATAGTGCAAAAACTTCCTCCTGAAAATCTGCCAAAACATTTTGCAGAAGTTAAGAAGAAAATGTTGACTGCGTTTAAGGCTGGAGGTAAGAAAAAGTAATGCCGCGGAGAACTTCTCAAAGTTTAGAACAATGGGTTCCACGAACCCGTCTTGGAAAAATGATTCTGGAAGGAAGAATCACTTCTATTGAAGAGGTTTTTACGGGTGGTATACGGATAAAAGAGCCGCAAATCGTTGACGCTTTACTTCCAGATATTCAAGAAGAAGTCATAAACATTAATCTGGTTCAGAAACAAACAGACGCTGGTGAAAAATCAAGGTTTAAGGCGATAGTTGCTGTTGGAAACAGAGACGGATATATAGGGTTGGGCTCTGGAAAAGCAAGCCAGGTTAGAACCGCCATAGAAAAGGCAGCTGCCGACGCCCGTTTGAACCTTGTTCCTGTGAGACGTGGATGTGGAAGCTGGGAATGTGGTTGCGGAAGACCCCATTCTGTCCCATTCTTGACTGAAGGAAAATGCGGTGGCGTGAGAATAGTTATTGTTCCTGGACCAAGGGGCTTAGGTCTTGTAGCAAGTGAAGTTGCAAAAGTTATCCTTAATCTTGCGGGCATAAAGGATTGCTGGACGAGAAGTTACGGTTCCACAAGAACTGTGCCTTCTTTTGCTTACGCTGTTTTTGACGCGTTGAAGAACACTTATAGTCTTATAACTCCGATGGATTGGGGAAGATAAATGGCTAGAAAGAGTAACGAGCGAAAGTGCATTGTAGCTGTAAGGATTCGTGGAGTAATAAGTGCCCCAAGAGAAGTTAGAGAAACTTTGCAGATGCTTAACCTAAAAAGAAACAATTATGCTGTGTTAATTGATAACCGTCCATCCTTTTTGGGAATGTTAAAAACTGCGCAAAACTTCATAACATGGGGAGAAGCCTCAGAAGAAGCCGTGAAACTGCTTATAAAGAAAAGGGGAAGACTGGCGGGCGGCAAGAAACTTACAGACGAATATGCACAGAAAATCGGCTACAAATCGCTTGAAGAACTTGCACAGGCAGTTTTTAAATGCCAAACCGAATATTGGAAACTGCCCAATATCCAGCCGGTTTTCAAACTACACCCGCCTAGCAAAGGCTTTAAGGGAAAAATAAAAAAGAGCTATAGGATGGGCGGCGAATTAGGCTATCGCGGAGAAAAAATTAACGAGCTAATAAAACGAATGGTTTAGGCTGCTGCTTTTGCTATTTTCTTTTGCGATACATTTTATAGCCACTTTTGAAATGCCATAGTACCTAGGAGAAGGCGAGATTGAGCGCGAAGTGGCGAAGAAATAAGAAAAATTCAAACTGGTTCCATGCCATAAGAAACTTCAACAGATGCAGGAATAAGAAAAATTTTCCAATGTGGCACATTAAAAGTTCAAAATTTAAAAAGCAAACATACCCGTTAAAATACAGAGTTTTTAGATTAGATAAGAAGGTGGGCTGGAAAGAGCCTCAGCCTTTAATTGATATCCTAGAAGAGAAAGACGACATTATAGTTGTTGCAGATTTCGCTGGGTTCAAAAGGGAAAACTTAAGGGTTAAGGTGAAAAACCAAAGACTACTATTGTCTGCTGAGGCTCCAGAGCGCAAATATTATAAAAGTTTAAATCTTCCGAAAAGAGTGATTCCAGAAAGTTTACGTACAAGATATAAGAATGGTGTCTTAGAGATACGGTTAAAAAAGGAAGAAAAAGAAAAAGCTATAGACGAACTGGCTGGTTAGGGAATGCCGCATAAACTCAGAAAAATCAGAAAGAAACGCGGTTCAAGAACCCAAGGCTACGGTAGAGTAGGGCAGCATAGAAAGTCAGGCTCTAAAGGATATCGCAAGGCTGGACGACATAAGCACGGATGGTCTTACGTTATAAGATATGAACCAGACTATTTTGGGAAAAAAGGATTCACTTCGCCTAAAAGCCTTCATCGAAAAGAAAACATTGTAAACTTGGGAGAACTAGATGAAATAGCCGAAAAAATTGCCACTAAAAAGGAAAAAGCAAAACTTTTCGTAGACTTAGAAAGGCTCGGCTACACAAAACTTCTTGGAACAGGCAAAATTACAAAACCAATAATTGTAAAAGTGTCGTCCTACTCAAAGTTAGCGGCTGAAAAAATAAAAGAGGCTGGTGGAGAAATCTTAGCGGAAACCCCACAAGAAAGCGGAGAGTAGCTTAAACCATGGCGGGCAGATTTTTAAGCCTATTCAAACCAATTGCAAGGATCATCCCAGAAATTAAGGCTCCAGAACGTAAAGTGCGATTCAACGAGAAACTGTTCTGGACGGCCATGGTACTCATCGTTTATCTAGTAATGTCGGAAGTCCCGCTTTATGGCATTAGCCCTCAACAAGCACCAGAACTAACAGCTTTAAGAGTAATCTTCGCCTCTAACAGAGGAACCCTCATGGAGCTTGGAATAGGCCCAATAGTAACAGCTGGACTAATTTTACAACTTTTGGTTGGTTCCGCAATGATAGAATGCGACATGTCAAACCCTGAAGACAGAGGCTTGTTCACAACAGCCAGCAAAGTGCTATCTATAGTGTTAACAGGGGTACAAGCATCAGCCTATATAATAGGCGGTATGTATGGTTCTCTTCCCGGACCGCAAGCCATAACTGTTTTTCTACAACTATTAGCGGCTGGAATGGTTGTTTTACTTTTAGACGAGCTTGTTCAGAAAGGTTGGGGTTTTGGCAGCGGCATAAGCTTATTTATCATGGCTGGAGTGGCCCAAAACGTTTTCTGGCAATGCTTTTCTCCAGCCAGCGGCTTATTTGTCGGAGCATTATCCTACGTAATGTCTGGTGCAGAGTCTATAACATGGTGGATAATTGGAGGCGGTGCCTACCCATCTTTTACGGGATTTATAGCCACGATTGCCGCTTTTCTAATAATAATTTACATGGAAGGTGTAAGAGTTGAACTGCCTTTATCCTACGCTGGCTACAGAGGTTTCCGCAGCCGCTACCCAATAAAACTTTTGTATGTTTCAAACCTTCCAGTGATTTTTGCTTCGGCCCTTTTTGCCAATATATACTTTTTCTCACAACTCTTCTGGAACATGTATAACCAAAATAACACAAACTTTTGGCTTAACCTCCTAGGACAATATGAAGTTGGTGAGGGAGGAAGACTTCAACCTATAGGCGGATTGGTCTATTATGTGACTTCGCCGCAAGGAATAACAAATGTTATAGCAGAACCATTGAAAGCCTTCGGCTATCTCGCCATACTCCTAGTCTTCTGCGTAATATTTTCGCTCACATGGCTAGAAGTAGGCGGTTTAGGGCCTTCCACAGTGGCTAAACAGCTTGTGGATGCTGGTATGCAGATTCCAGGATACAGAAGGTCTGGCAGAGCCATAGAGTCTGTGCTTAAACGTTACATTCCAGCAGTAACGGTGTTGGGCGGAATTATTGTAGGGCTTATTGCTGGAGTCTCAGACTTTTTCGGGGTTTTTGGCTCTGGAACTGGTATTCTGCTTTCTGTTGGAATACTTTACCAGTATTACGAGATATTAATGCGGGAAAGAGCAGCGGAAATGTATCCAGCGTTCCGAAAACTGTTTGGAGAATAGCGCAAAAATAGTTATTAATATCAATGTTGTAAAAGAGAAACTAGTCGGAATAATTGGAGGAAGAGAATGGTGAACCCCCTTGAATGGTTGTTAATGCCTCAAGCCCCGGGAGCAACAGTAGCTATAATGATTATATGTGCACTCATTTCCTTCGCCAACTCCTCTATAAACCGTTTCTTGATAAACCGTCTTGTAGGTTGGAAACAATATAGAATTATGCAGAAGGAAATTGCTGAATATCAATCCCTAACAAGACAAGCTCTGCGCACTAAGGATAAAAAACTTATGGAAAAAATTAAGAAAAAAGAACCCCAAATTATGAACATGCAGAAAAAAATGGCTAAACCCCAACTAATCATGTTCGCCATTCCATTCCTTTACCTTCTCGTCTGGTGGCTCGTATTATTACCTCTTTATGGGGCAAACCCCGTCGCATACATCCCAGGAATCGGAGGCATCACCATTTTCTACTGGTATTTTATTGCGTCCTCTCTATTTGGAATATTGGCCTCACGTTTGTTAGGCATGATGCCCATAGAGTAGGAAGTGAAAAAATGCCCCAGCCACATCTACGCACAAGAAGCAAAAAACAAATAAAAACCACGGTTCCCGGCGGAAAAACAAAAACCCACTACAAAAAAGAGAAAACTTCTACAGCTCTTTGCTTTTTATGCAAAAAACCCTTATCTGGAATACCACGTTTAGACGCAACGGAAACGCGTAAACTTAACTACACTAAAAAGAGAATATGGCGCTTATACGGCGGAAAAATATGCCCAAAATGTTTAAAAGACGCAATAAAACAAGCAGCAAGAGCTTTAGCTTAATTTTGAGGAAAACAAATGCCGAAAAATAAGCGTCCAGTAATATGCATTTGTGGAATGGCTGGAAGTGGAAAAAGTACTGTTGCAAAAAAACTTGCAAAAAAATACAGGTTAAAATATTACTCGGGCGGAGACGCGTTAAAGGCACTTGCAATAAAAGAAGGACATAAACCACGGGAACATGGATGGTGGGAAAGTAGCGAAGGAATAAGCTTTCTAGAGAAACGAAAGGCAAATCTAAAATTTGACAAAAAGGTTGATGAAGAACTCTTGAAGGTGGCGAAAGAAGGAAACGTTATTTTGGATAGTTGGACCATGCCTTGGCTTCTTAAAAAAGGTTTTAAAATATGGTTAGAAGCTTCAATAGAAAAAAGAGCTGAAAGAGTAGCAAAAAGAGATAACATCGGCATTGATGAGGCATTAAAAGCTTTAAGAACAAAAGAGAAAGAAACGCGATCTATTTATCATAAACTTTATGGTTTTAAGTTAGGAGAAGATTTTACTCCCTTCCATTTGATTTTGGATACTGAAAACCTAGAAGCAAAAGAGGTCTTCGAAATTTTATGCAAAGTTATAGACAATGTTGTATTCTGCTCTGAAGATTGTTAGTACAAATTAACTGGTTTTTGCGCAAATTTTAAAAACATTGATAGAGTAATCTTCTAGATTGTTTTTCTATAAGTATAATCTATAAGCTAAAGGGATGTAGGCGCGGATGGGCAAACAGTCTATTAGAATTGACCATTTAATCATCGGAATTCTCGCTGGAACCCTTGCTTCATACATTTTCATATCTCAAAATAACTTCTTTGGAGAAACAGCGGTCATGCTTGTAATATTTAACTTTCTATTTGTCGCTTTAACTTTTCCATTAAATGGGACATTAAAGAAAAAACTGCTTATGCTACTAATAGGCAACTTTACCGGTCTTATATGGAACACGATTTTCTCTCTATTTGCCATTACAGCAGCATATTATCTCGAAAATTTTTTCAACATTTTATGGTCTATTTTAAATCCTATATTGAATTTTTTATGGATTGTTTCGTTCTGGTCATTAAGCTTGACAATATTAGCTAGTTCGGAGAGAGGAGTAAGCGAAATTGATAGTTGAAATCTTAAATCTACTCCTCCTACTTTTAACCGGTTTAATGATTGCTTACCTTATTAGACATTACATTTTCACGCTTACTGTCCTAAAAAATACCCGAAAACACGGAAAAAATGAAAAAGCAGCAGCCTTAAACTTCAAGCCCACAGTTTCAATACTAGTCCCAGCACATAATGAAGAAAACGTTATAGGCAGATTATTAGACAGATTGACGGAACTAACATATCCCGAAGACAAAACACAAATAATTGTTATAGATGACGCCTCCACGGATAGCACAGGGGAAATAACTGAAAAATATGCGAAAAACTTCAACCACATTAAAGTTTTACATAGAAACAAAAAAGAAGGTGGAAGAGGAAAAGCAGCAGCCTTGAATGCAGGGCTGAAACACGCCACAGGTGAGATAATACTTTGCTTTGACGCTGATTATTATCCCCAAAGAGATATTGTAGAAAAATTGACAAGAGAATTTATAGACCCAAAAGTTGGAGCAGTTCAAGGGAGAGTAACCGTTTTAAACGAACCACAGAACATTGTAACACGTTTTGTGGCTCTAGAAAGAATCGGCGGATACCGCGTTGACCAAAAAGCCCGCGATTATCTTGGACTTATTCCCCAGTTCGGCGGCACGGTTGGAGGCTTCAGACGTAGTCTTCTGGAATCTCTGGGAGGATGGGATGAATTCATCTTAGCGGAAGACACAGACTTAACTTTTCAAGTTTACCTTGCAGGTTATAAGGTTCGCTATGTTGAAGATGCAGAATGCTACGAAGAAGCTGTGGAAAACTGGCGTGACTATTGGAAGCAAAGATACAGATGGGCTAAAGGCCATATGCAAACTTTCTTCAAACACTGGCTGAAAGTTCTAAAAAGCAAAAAATTAACATTAAGAGAAAAAGCCGATGGACTGTTATTGCTGAATGTTTATTTTATGCCTATACTTGTGCTTCTTTCATGGATTCTGATCATTTCACTCTTTTCAATAGAACAGCCACAATGGTCACACAATTTTTTGAACATCTTGCCAATAATGCTTTACAGTTCTGTTGGAAATTTTGCACCCTTTTTCGAAATAGGGATAGGAGCTTACTTGGATGGTAGAACTAGAGCGCAATGGCTCATACCGTTGTTAATTTTCACTTTTCTTATAAACACCTTCATATGCACCAAGGCTTTGGTAGACTTAACCCTATCCAAAATCGCGAGAAAAAACAGTAATCATTGGGAAAAAACAAATCATTCTGGAAATGGAAACTGTTATATTACGAACATTAGCAAAATATCAAAAGATAATGTATGATTCCGAATCCGACAACGGTCTTGTTGCTTTTTTTCGGAGCTTCAACCCTCATACTAATCATGCTTCTACCAGCATTACTCGAACTAAAAAAACCAAAAGACGCAGGACCAAGAAAAATAATGGAAGAGAACATCATTCCGTCTCAACGCTTCAAACCATTTGAAGAAACCTTTCTCGCGAACCTTGAAAAAGAAATATCAAAACCCGATCAAACCATAATTAAGAGAGTTGCAGACATTATCGCGTTTTTACCAAACCTGGAAACTTAACACTATCTCCCTTTAAGAACAGTTTTGCGCTTCTCCAATTTTCTTCCGCAATTTGAAAGTTTCCTTTAACACTTCCATGCAAAGAGTAAAAAATATAGCAAAGATAAGTGCATCGATTGCATTCCCTGTACTTTTTACGCAATTCCTTAAATTTCGGAGAATCCCACATTTTAGGTAAATCAAAGATGGAAGCCACCGGATCTTGCACGTGACATCCAGCAACTCTGCCCCTATGATCTATAATAAAGAAGCTTTTGAGCGCCTTACACTTCCAAGTTCTTTCTCCTGTCAAGTAAAGGTTTTTGACAGCGTTTAATATCTGAGAGGTGATAAGAATGTTGTTATTTTTCTTTTTCAACGCAATCAGCGAGTCGCAAAGATTCACCATAGCTTCATAATCGGTTATAGTGAATTCATCATTTTTCTTTCCTATCTTAAAAAGTTGGTTTTGACCTGGAGCACAATCATAAGAGTATAAACAATACCAAACAGGAATTTCCTTCCTTAAGAAGTATCGAGTAAGATCTAAAATTTCGTAAAGGTTAAGTTGCGATATTGTCGGTGACACGCCAACTCGTATACCGTTTTCGTGAAGTGTTTCTATAGCTTCCATCGCGTTATGCCAAGCACCTTTAACACCTTTAATATAATCCTGTTTTGCCGGGTCTAAACTGTCAAGAGAAATTGCCACGAAATCTACGTTGCGTAAAGCATCAATTTTTTTGGCAGCCATGCTGCCATTGTCATAAACTGTTGTTACAAAAAATCTTGAGGCATATTCCAAAATTTCATCAATGTCTTCTCTTAAAAGGGGGTTTCCGCCAGAAAAAACAATTTCAATAACACCTAAATCGCGAAGAATATCTAAACCTTTCTTAATCTCTTCTGTTGACAATTCTTTAGTATCTTGTTCCTGCCAGACATTACATCCTTTGCAACGATAGTTGCATTTTCTTGTAATCATCCATTGTGCATGGTAGGGTCTATTGGGCATTAGAGAGAACAAAGCAATTCTAGCAGCTTTTTCAAAGGTAATCAAAGTCGTGACCACTGGGTTATTCTCTTGTCTGGTTTAAATTTTTTACCCAAAAATCACGATAATAATAAGCTTAAATTCCGTAAATTTTAAAATTTACAGAAGGTATTAGACCATTTAAAATTAACTGCTGGGTGTGGATGACTGGAAAATCTGAAGTTTCAGTTGTTATTCGAACAAGAGATATTGAATTTCTTTTAGAAGAGTTATTGAAAAGAATAGCTGAGCAGACATTGCAGCCTGTTGAATTTGTAATTGTGGACAATTTTTCTTCTAAGGAAAAATTAGGTGAAATGAGAAAATTTTTGCTGCGTGTCAAAGAAAAGATTTTCCGAAATCAGACCGTTTTTAAGCTTGTTCCCATAGTGGATGAGGATTTTTCATATCCCTATTCTGCAAACATTGGAGTTGCGGTTGCTTGTGGAGAGCTTGTTTGTATAACCAATGGGCATTCTTTACCTTTTTCTGAGGAATGGCTCGAAAGTGGAGTTGCTCATTTTCGGAACCCAAGAGTGGCTGGTGTTGCAGGATACTTTGTTCCTCACAAGAATGGAAGCCTTTGGGAAAAAATAGCCTATAATTCATGGTGCAAACTTTACGAAAAAAGCGGAGCTTATGTTAAGGATAATTATTTTTCAACCGTGAACTGTATTTTCAGAAAGTCGCTGTGGAAGGAATATCCTTTCGATGAGTTGTTACCTAAAAAGATTCCTTACGCCAGAAAATTTGGTGGAGAAGATTATGACTGGTCGTTGGAAATGTTGGCAAGGGGATATGAAATAGTTGTTGAGCCAAAATTTAATGTTTATCATTCTCATAATGAGCCATTGTCAAGACTTTTTTCTAAATATCTTGCTTGGCAAAGAGTTAGAGAGAAAATTGGTTCATTAGCACGTCCGAGAGAGTCTTATACAAAACTTGCAAACATCAAACCTCTATACTACAAAATTTAAATCGGCTCACTTTTCTCCAAACGCTGATAATATTCTAACGTTTTCTTAAGCCCTTCTTTAACAGGGACTTTCCAATTCCAACCTAACTTTTTAAGCTTAGTATTGTCAACAACTATGTTTCCCACATCAATTTTTTTATGATATTCCGGCGATTCAACGTAAACCACTTTTCCCGGAGTCAGCTCTTCAATCCATTTTCCGATGTCGTAAAACCATGTAGGCGTGTTTGTTCCAACAAAATAGATTTCTCCGCTTTTCCCTTTTTCCATAATCGCCTTTGCAGCAGAAACTATATCAGAAATGTATATGTAATCTCTGAAAAATTTTCCCTCATCGTAGATTGGCACCGTTTCTCCTTTAAACCCCTTATAGAGCAGATAGTTTAAGGCGGCTTTTCTCGGGTTATTATATTGTTCTCTTGGTCCAAAAGTGTTTGTAAGCCGCATCACGAGAGCGTCTAAACCATA
>Ga0190306_1000369_pt1 | contig 15867 bp, 28 predicted proteins | sample 48700734_MG_FD_161657 | JGI IMG/M metagenome (GOLD analysis project Ga0190306, IMG submission 161657) | Hydrothermal vent sediment bacterial communities from Southern Trench, Guaymas Basin, Mexico - 4870-07-3-4_MG | ecosystem: Environmental > Aquatic > Marine > Hydrothermal vents > Sediment ... | reverse complement strand
ATTAAGCGAATGCCGTACTTTTCGTATACCTTGTGGAGGGAAGGCTCATCTCTTCTATACACACACAGCATCTTAATTTTGTCCAGTTCCAAGTTATTTGCTTCTGCAAGCAACTCCCTGTAACATAGTAATTGCCCCAATGCATGCGTATTAAGTGTTGTTTTGGCCTCAACAACATACCAATTGCCATCCTCACCAATAACAAGAACATCAATGCGATAACTCCAAATACCTTTAAGCGCGTTAACATAAATCTTCTTTCCCTCAATCTCTTTAACCTTCGGGATTGTATACTCCTCATAAATATGTCCTTTAGGGCAATGCTCACTTTTTATAAATGCCAAGATCAGCTCTTTTTCTTCCCTTCGCTTTCCCATTAATTACATACTCTCCACTGCCAATAAAAATGCTTACTTATCCTTTCGCACATTAAGCCTACAGACGCCATTCCTACATACAACCTCTTTCTTTCTCTCATCCTGCATGTTTATTCCTCCTCAGCCTTTTCCTCTGCCTTTCCCGTCTTCTTTTCCTCATCTTGCATAATCTTACTCCATTTTATCTTTTATGTAGTAAATCGCCAAGCCTAAAAGCACTTTTGCACCTCCGTATATCAAGTTTCCTCCCACCATTTCGTAACCTCCTACCGCTACCAAAAGCGTTCCTATCGTCCTCAAAACACTTCTAAGCCCGGTTATACTCACGCCCATCTCCTCTTTTCTCCTCGCCATAATTATTTTTCCTTTCACCATATTTATAACCTGCGAGACCTGCCAACACAGCAATAACCATGCTTAATAATGCTCCATCTATGCCTTTCAATAAAGCTATAATTTCCAAAACCGTTATGCAAACCATCGCAACTATGACTTCGCCTTTCATACTATCTCTTTAAACACTCCTCCAACTTTTTCATATGCTTCTCCTTCAACTCTGCATTTAACCTTGCTTTTTCCAATTTGTCCTTCCACCTTAGCAAAGTTCTCCTCAACTCCCATTCTGGAACTCCTTTTATCTTCTGCTCCTGGATTAAATTGCCGTGATAGAAATCTGCAACGCTACAAGGTTCTATATTTGCGTCTCCTATTATATGGTAGGCGACTGTGTGCTTTCCCGCTATCATATCTGGGTTTGCATTCTTAAACTCTTTCCAAATTTCTTCCGCTTCCTGCACGCTGTTAGGAACTTTCCATTTGTTCTTTGCAATTGCCAAAACATCCTCAAACCTTTTAGGGTCAAGGTAAGGAGCTCCGTGCTTGTAGATTGCGATTATCATTGTGCTGCCTCCTTTATAATCAATTGCTCCGTAAGTTACTGATTTTAGGTTTATCTGCGGTTTGTTCAGGTTTAATCCCAACTTTTTAGGGTCTCTCAAATCTTGTGGCAGTTGCACCTCTATTCTTTTGTTTTCTTCTATTACAGGAAGTTCAACAATTGCGATGGGTTTCTGTAGTCGGGATGTAGCATCTCCGAAATATACTACTGCAGGCAAATTAGCATAATCGATGTTAATTTCCGTTCCATACCCCCAATATCCTGTTGTAAATTCAGTATCTGTTATTGTTCCTATTTGAGAATTGTTTCTATAAAAAGTTAATGAACTTCCTGCTATATTTAATTTTAATATTTGTGATTTTCCTATATCTATATCTATCCCTTCGGATGCCAAAATTGTTTGTGTGCCGTCAACTACTTTATGTACTAAGGGGTCTTTTGTGGTCCTTGAAGAGTCTATTCCTATCCCGTATAAATTATCCTTATCTATGGCTCTTGCGAAGAAACTAGAAAAGTCAGCATTAACAAAACCTTCTATATATTTATCCGTAAAGTTATCAACCGTTTTTATTCCAGAAGTAAGAGCATTATCTTCGCTTCTTCCAATTTCAATACCCCAGACAGCCTTTGCAATAGTTATCAAGTAATTGAAAGTTATATTTGTTGTCGGATACTCCAATTTTGCCCTTGTTATTCCTCTATCCTTTACTCTAATAGTTCCGTCCACCTCTTCCAAAGTCACTCCATCAGGCTCTAAGCCTCCAGCCCCTACAACCTTTGTAATTGCCATAATTCATTATACGCCCAACCTTTTATAAAACCTTCCTCTCGCAGGGCTTTCCCTCTTCGTGGCGACAATAATGAAGCGTCACCCTTTTCGTGTCTTCCAACTGCTTCCATTCCTCTGCCACTTTCTTGGCTTCCTCCTCATCCTTTACTTCCTTTTCCTCGGCTATTCTTAACACTTTCTCTCCCATCTCCTTGTCTTCCTCCTCAACCCATCTCTCAACTATGTATTTCATATTGTTTTGCTCGGAACCGCACCTATTCTATTATAATACAGCATTTTTATTTCGTTTTCGCTCAAAGCCCTGTTGTAGATGCGGACTTCGTCGATGATGCCGTTGAAAGGGTTCTTTTTTCCATAATCCATTCCAATCCTAAGGGGTCTTGTTGTATTAAATTCAATAACATAATCCCATGTATAATTTGCAAGAATGTTTCCACTACCATCGAGGATTTCTGCATAGGTGTTAGTGCCATCATTCCAAACTCTAACAGCAAAAAATTGCCATTCTCCTTCCTTCAACATTCCAAGTGCTGAAGGGCCTCCGCTCCAACCAACCCCTGCTTTAGAATACTTAAACAACAAGTCAGTATAACGCTTATTTGCTACGAAATCAAATCCACCATAAGTTCCATCAGTTGGTTTGCTGACTATTCTACTAAATACATCATTTGCGTGTCCTTTTATCCAAACTGTTATTGTAAAGTTTGTAAGCTTTAGACTATCCGAATCAGCCACTTCCACATAATCATCCACTTCGTCAAAGCTCAAAGCCTTGCCGAATTTTCCGTCTGTCCAAGTTGCCCCGTAAATTGTCCCGTGGTTGTTGTAGAAACTGCTGTCGTATGCAATATTTCCGCTTCCCTCGTTGAATTTCAGCCAAAGAACTAATCCTCTCAATCCCAAAGTCTGGGTTCCGATTACCTTATAACCATTATAAATCCCGCTTCTGTATCCGACAACGCTTCCCAATTTTGTTGCCATTTTCCGTTATGCGTCCTTCAGCAAAGCCAAAACTTTTATCTCTGAAGCGTCTCCCATCGATACAACATTCACTCTCAAATATCTAACAGGCTTATTAACAACATGCCTCATCTCATTTCCTGTTGTGTTGCTTTGGTCTAAATCGAACCAGTTTGAATTATCGAGAGAGCCTTGCAATCTTACATCGTGAGCTGTTCCGCTTGAATTTGAATTTATCTGCCAAGTAATGATTTTGTAAGCAGGATAAACATCGTTGCTGCTTCCTGCTCCCGTTCCTGTGAAAGTTCCTAGATCCAATTCCAAAACATTCCCTACCGCTGAAATGCTATCTGTTGTGTAAGAATTAACAGGTTGCTCTGTAACTTTTACATGCAAAGCTTTGTTTGTGCTATCTACATCTGCATCTGTTCTGCTGTCTTTGCCTCTAATGAAACTTCCACCCGTCGGACAAGCTATTACGGTCATGTTATCCTCCTTATAACTCTAGCAGGAGCGGGAGTTGGAGCAGGTGCGATAGGTGTTGGAGCTTGAGCTTCACCTTCCAAATATTTTCTCAATGTTTCTTTAATTCTGTCGAAAATGTCCGAATCAAAAACATAGTATTCTATGTTCAAATACATATATCCTGTTGAAGTATCCTTGCTGAACTGAACCCTTAATAAGTCTGATGATGTTACCACCTTCCAGAGGTTATCCCAACCGAAAACTCCAGCACCTCCTGGAGCAAAATCCCTTATCGCAGGCAACCAAGCAGCATCCGGATTTCCGAAATAAATTCCAAACTCTCCTATGTCGTTACCTTCCAACAATGCACTTTTAAACACAATTACCCTTCCGGGAGTAGGGCGAAAATCCAATATGTAAGTTCCTGCGTACAAAACCACATACTCTTCAAGCCTTTTAAACCCTAAAATGCCCAGCACAGCGTCCAAGTTCATCATCCTCGTATCGTCTTAATTTTAACCCAAAGCTTGCCATCGATTTCTTTAACTTCTTCAGGCTCCAATTCCTGCTCTCCGCTTTTCAAATAGACTTTTGGCTTTTCAGGCATAATAGAAATACACTTAAAAGATAAAAAAGCGATTACGCCTCCTCTCCCATTAGTCCAATCACGACTGTATTACTTGAGCCGCTTGTATCTGTTACTTCAAACATTATTGTGGTAGGTCCTGTGGCTTCCAGAGGAACCGGGAAGTGGCATACATTAGCGTTTCTATCCTTAATCATGTCGCTATACCAAGCTCCCGCCGAGAATGTTTGGTTGGTTGCCTTGTCGTATATCCTTATAATCTTAAACGAACCTGTGCTCTTGAAGTGAAGCTTGTGAGCGCTAAACCTCACTCCTTCCGGAATGTCTATGCCAACTGTTTTTGTTTCGTTTGCACTCAATGTTTGCTCCCCAACCCGAATCTTCAGAACCATAATTAATTACACTCAACATTTAAATAATTTACAGCGTAAACTAAGCACTAAACCAATTGTAAGAATAATCAAAAAAACCAAAAACAATTATTCAGAACCAATTAACTCTATTGTAAGGTTTGTGTCGGTTCCGAAAGCACTTGCAAGTCTTAGATCTACTTCAAACTTAGTCCCTGCCGGTATTGTTATTGGCTCCGAGAATTCATAGCCTCCCAATATGTCGCTAAGCTTTGTGTATGTTGAAGTTCCGGAGCTTCCGGAGTCTGGGTAGAATTCCATTCCTGCGCTTGCTAAGCACTCAAAAGCAGGAATCACTATAACCCTTCTGTTGTCTATCTTTATCTCTATCACAGCTTTTTCTGTTAATTTAATGGCATCGTCGGCAGAAATGTCACCGGCAGGCATTAATACAATCCTTCTTAAAGTGAAATCCCTATCGAGTTTGTTCGGTTCTGTAAGGTTGGTTACCGTTACGCCGTCAGATTTTTCTGTATGAGTGAAAAAGCTATGGGTGGTATTGCTTGTTCCTGTCGCCACCACATCATAATAAATCTTGTCCATGTTCTAATCACCTCCTAAACGGATATCTAGGAGCAGTAGGCCCAGTAGGTGTAGGCAATCCAACTGTCCTCGCTACAACTCCACCCATCTTTTGCTGGTGTAGTGCTTCTGCTATTGGTACAACTCTGTTCATTACATTCTCTCTTACTTGGCCAGGAATCTTAGGAGCCAATGTTGATACAACCCTATCAATAGTCTGTGCATATGGTTCAAATCTTTGCATCCATTTATTTCCGCTTGTAGATACCTTGTAAGCATAAACATCTTGAGAAGCGCTTACGGCATTTGCGAAATCTTGTGCAGTTACATTCTGCAATCCTTTAAGTCTAAGTTGGTTTTGAATAGCCAATTGAACTCCTGCTGCATAGTTCTGCTCGGCTTGCTGGCTCTTTGCGTTTTGCTCCCATTTAGGAGCTTCAGCAGCCGCTCTGCTTGCCCAAGTTCCTGCAGCATTTACTGCATTCTGAGCATACTTACCAGCAATCTCTCCCAACCTTTCAGTAACTCCTACCATTCTAAAATAATTTACACTATAAACTATTTAAAGGTTTACGCTGTAAACTTAAGCCTCTTTTCTTGGGATGTAATAAATTATCTCGGTAGTTTCTCCTTCTTTAACTTCAACTTCTTTAACCCATTCTTCGCCCGTCTCTCTAACAACTTTTAACTCATACTTTCCCGGATCTAATACAAACCTTTCTGGCGCCAACTTTCCTGTGTCTTCTCCGTTAAGGTAAATTCTGCAGTAGCGAGGATAACCCATCACATACAAATAGCCCTTCTTGAAAATGCCTTCCACGATAGGGATTTCTTCTGCTTCTGCTCGCATTAACTCCATTTCTATTTGTTCTCTGAGCGTTAGGATGTAACTTTCATAACTTGCCCTTGCCGTGTCATCCTGAACCTGGCTTGCATACTCTAAACCTCTCTGCACTATTTCTTCGTAATTAGCCGAAATGTCCTGAATTCTTTTCTGCGCTTCTTCAATCATCTTTTCAATCCTTGCCCTTGCTGTCTCTTCTGTTATCTGCTTGAGCAATCTTTTTAACAGGGAAATTGTTTCAACTCCCGTTCGCATTCCGAAATAAATTGCTCTTAGGCTGTCCGTTACCGTGTTAATCATTATCGAAAGCGTCTTTTCAACATCTCTTTCCATAAAGGCTTCCCAACTCCTCTTTCTCTCCTCCCAGTAATCCATAAAGTCCTCCCAAGATTTTTTCCTTTCTTCCCAATACTTCATAAAGTCCTCATGGAATTTCTTTCTCTCCTCCCTGTATTTCGCCCATTCTTCCTTTTCTTTTTCCCTTTCTTCGTTTTCTTCCTTTATTTTATCAGGCAATTTTCTGTAAATTTCTAAGCTGTCCATGGCTGCCTGGAAGAATAGCTTAAAAGCGTCATAGGTAAACGGATTGAGTATGCCGAATTTTTCTGTTAATTCTTTTCCAGTGGTAACAATTTGCTCATATCTATCGATAGCGTCTTTCAATAAGTCGGAATCTTTTACTTGCCTTGCTATGAAGATAGCCATTCCTGCCGCTTGAGTTGCTTCCTCGCAGATGAAAGGAGTAAAACCACCTATCCAAAGAGATGTAAAGAATGCATCTTTTGCGACGCCCAAATACTTGCTTATTGTGCTCCAAGCATCTATTATACCCAAACCTCCTAACGCTTTTGCCGCATTCTCCATTGCGGTTGCTGCTGCAGTGCCGCTTCCTTCTGCAGTTGTGTAAGTCCATTCCATTACCTTCACTACTCCCGCACCGACAAGCTTTTGAAGAGCCATTCTCGCTAATCCAAACAGACCAGTAACAGCGGTAGCAAATTCCACTGCAGAGATAGGCAAAACTTGCCCTCTCGCAGCTGCTTTTACCATCTCGTTGATTTCTTCATCTGTTAAACCTGCGACTGTTTTGTTTTCCATACAGGTTGTGCAAACGGTATCTACATCTTTCATCCAATCTGCAGGATTTTCAATACCCAAAACCGTGAAGTCCCACTCCGTAGGTATTCTGGTTTGCTGCTTTTGGTAATCGTAGAATACATAAGTCTTTGTTTCCGGATTATACACCAACTTTCCGTATGTCGGATTTTCCGCTAATGTTATAAAGCCCTCGAGCAAAGGTTCTACTTCCTCCTTCTCTTCCAATACTTCGCTGCAATCTGTAGACGGCAGAGCACCCAATTCATCGGTTGTTCCTTCCTTAATTTCCCAATGAATATCAGGATAGCGATTTTTGTAATAATCTAGTGCTTCTTCAGCTTTGCTTTTATCCTTGGATTTGCAGAAGTAAGCTCCATCTCCAACGACTACATACCAAAGCTCCTTTTTCATCTCTTCTTCCTCTTTTTCTTCTTCTTTTTCTTCCTTTTCTTCTTCCAATTTTTCAGCCTCCTCTTCGCAATTGGTAGTAGGTAATGCACCAAGATCATCTATCGTGCCTTCTTTTATTTTCCAGCTAACTTCCGGCCAATTTTTTTCGTAGTATTCCAACGCTTTTTCAGCCGTGCTTTTGTTATGAGTCTTGCAAAAATATAACCCATCCCCAACAACTACATACCATATCTTTTTTCTTTCTTCCTTTTCTCTTTCCTTTTCTTCTTCCTCTTTTTTTCTTTTTTCCTCTTCAGGATCTAGATAAATAGTAAATTCGTTGCGTCCTAAAGACAATTCCTCTACATAGAGAGCGTTTTCTTCATAACCATCCGCCCAAGCAACTATGTTAATAGGCCCTGAAGTGGTAAGAATTATCTTGAAAAAGCCATCCTCATCAGTAGTTAAAACCTCTATACTATGATCTGAGCGAACATCTACAGATGCCCCTTGGATAGGCTTTTCAGTAACCGAAGATAGAACCTTCCCGCAGACAACATAAACTTCTTTGAAGTCTTTTTCCCATTTCGTATTAAAGCGAACCGTGAAGGTCTTTTCTTTTACTTCAGAATTTTCGGTCCATCTGAACTTAATCTCAAGAATCCACCTTCTCTGTATTTTCGAACCGTAAACATCTCTTTCCGCTTCACTAATTTCATTCTCATGATGCCTAACTTTCGCCGTAAAAGTGGTTTCTCCGTGGATGTTCACATAATATTTTCTGGTATAGATATGCTCAGCAGGATACCAATCTTCCTTGCAAGTTTCAATAACCTCTACATTATCTTGGTCGCCCTTAACCGTGACAACGAGTTTTGCCAAAATTTCTCCGTAAGTGGAAGGAGACATAAAAGCGTAAGGAATGTCGGAAAGCTTGTATTCTCTAAGTTCAAAGAATTCGTACTTGAAGACATAGTACTTTGCAGAAAACTCAAGAGCCATATATAAATTTGGTTTATATTAAATTATGCCGGAAGTCAGAGTGAAGTGTCCTTACTGCAGGAGGGAGTTTATAGTTCATCTCGGGCTAACTGAAAAAACTGTGGAAGAGGAAGAGAAAAAGGAAGAAGTAGCGACAGCGCCTGCACCAACAGTTACTCCGCCAAAGGTTGAATTAAAGCCGAAATTACCTGGAAAGGAGTGAATGGCTACTGATACATAGCGTTGTAATCCAAAAGCTCAGCGACATAGTCTTGCAGTAATTTTTTTAGATGTTCCTCTACCAGGGCTTTTTCGATATGGTTGTAGCCTTCGCATCTTGCATAGCAGTATTCCTTCATCCTGTTAATGTTCTCTAAGGTTTGCGGATAGCCGTAGAGATTTAGGGCTTCCTGGAAGATTATCTCCGCTCTTCTTTTGCATAAGGGTTCTAAATATTCCCTTCGCATAAGGAGTTTTTAAAAAATTTTTTTAAAATTAAACGCAAAAAAAGATGGAAATTTTTGAAAAAAAAGTGAAAGTTTTTTGAAAAAAAAGAAAAAGAAAGAAATTGGTTGAGAGGGTGAGGCTTCTCGATAACTTTAGTTATGAGAAGCCGAACCCATTTTATTTCTCCTTCTTGAGTTGCTTTTTGGTCTCTTCCCTTCTTTGCCTTTCTAAAGCGTCTCTCATCGCTAAAAGCTCCTTCTGGGCTTTTTCGAGTTGCTTCCATTGGTCTTGAAGTTCCTTGGCCGCCTGGGCGACCTGGGCTTTGTCCACCTCCAACCGCTGTCTCTCCTTGGTAAGCTCCTCCTGTTGCTTTCTAAATTCTAACAACTGCCTTTGTAGTTCTGCTGTTTGCTGTTGTAGTTGTGCAAATGTGTTGGCATAGTCCTGGGATATCTGGATAAGGGTCTGTTTAAGTTCCATTTCCCTTTGAAGATTATCTGCTATCGCTTTCTTGGCCATCTCTGCAATTTGTTCTACACTCTGAAGCTCCGCAAATGTTTCTCCTATTTTCTTCTGTTTGCTTATCGCTCCTACATCGATTATTGTCTGTCCTCCCTGTTCAATAAACCATGCTATAAAATTCATTATCACATCAGAAGGCTTTTGTCCTGTAGCGTTGCAGGTCTCTATAAAAGCATCGAACAAATCAGGGTCTTTCGCTTTTACCCTTCCTAAAATCTGTCCTATCTTCCTAATTAACACATTCTTAAAAGACCTATCGCTCTTTCCCATAAAGAAATATGCAAGAAGGTATAAATAAAACAAATCCTAAACACTCCTAATAACTTCCTAATAAATATTAATCACCCGTCTCTAAAAGAAACCAAAACTGAACAGTGCTCATAATAAAAACTGCGACCGCAATTATGGAAATAATGCGGTCGCAGAATGAAGCACGGCGAGCGATAATGTAAATTATGCTCGCCGTGCGGTAGTAACAAAGGAGTGGCTAAAAAAACACTCGGCGGTTGGGCAGTGATTGGCTGGCCATAGGGTTGCGATTGGCTGGCGATAGGGAACGATTGGAGAGCCTATCTAAACAACTACTTTGCGACCGAGTTGAGAACTCAACTCGGTCGCAGGTCGATTAGCCATGCCGAAACCTCTGGAGACAGTGGAGACGAATTTATGTTAGAGCGAACGAAGTGAGCGTATTTTTATTGTTCCACTGGCGGAAGAGGTTTCGGCCAGTAAATTATAACGGAGGCGAGCGATTGCTTTAGTAATGCTCGCCGACTATTATTAAAATGCGGGAACCTCTGGAGACAGTGGGGTTCTCGTGATTGCTTGCAATCACGGAGGTTCGCACTGGCGGAGGAGGTTCCCGCCGGGCTCGGGGCGAGGGGGTCGGCGGGTGGGAACTAGGGAATATTATGCTGGAAGGTGGAAAAGATGATGAAAATGGCTGGCTGGCGTGAGGGCGATCGCTAAGGAATTATGATGGAGGGCATGGGGGTGAGCGAGAGGGGGTATTTTTTCTTTTTGTTATACACTCGAAAATACATTATGTCGGAAAATACCAGACACAAAACCAAGCATACACAAGATCATTATCACCAAAGTTCTCAGTTCTCACCAAAATAGGGTAAGTATATATACTTAAAGAACTTCACGCATGCGTATACTACTTTGGTGAGAACCCCCTAAATTGTGTGTCCTGTATTTTGAAGAATTACGGCGATTTACGGCAATTTACGAATTATATACTCCAGAAGCGAAATCTTTATATATAGATTTTCTATATATGATTATGAGCAAGTTCACCACGATAATGGTAAGCAAGGAAACCAAAGCAGAGCTCGACAGAGTGCTGAGTGTCGTGAAGAATATTTACCCTTTCATCGACAGCTATTCCGACCTTATCAATTATCTCGTATGGTTTTGGGACCGCAATCACAAATCCGACCATGACAATAAAGGTTAGCCTACCCGAGCTTTTGGGAGTTTATAAGAGGCTATTTAGTGTTTCCGATACCAATTTACTCGAAATTCTCCTTGCTCATTATGTTTCCCATCACCTTGAATGGAGCAATCCTGTTTGGCTATTTATTGTCGCTCCTTCCAGCTTCGGCAAAACCTTCCACATTAAACCCTTTGAAGATCTTCCCAACACCTATCTTCTCAACCGCATTACTCCCAGAACCCTTGTATCCGGAAGGCCTAATGAAAAAGATGAAGTACTCCTCATGCATGGTAATATTGTCCTCATTCCCGACTTTTCCCAATTCCTCAGCCTACATCCTCAAGATAAGCAAATGATTTGGAGCCAGTTCAGAGACCTTTATGATGGCTATGCTGTTAACAAGTATGGTTCCGGTAAAAGGACCGAATACAAAGACCTTTATGTCTCTATGCTTGCCTGCACAACTCCCGACATCGACAACCAAATTACTCTTTTCCAACAGCTCGGCACAAGACATATTTTCTACAGAGCTGACTATTGGATCTCTAAAGACTTTGATTACCTGCTCAACAATGTAGACCGCTCCTACATTTTAGAGCAGTACAAAAATGCCATCAAAGGCTTCTTTGAATTCAACGAGTTCGACTATGAAAATCCTCCTACCCTCGACAGAGATACCCTTTCCTACCTTAAAAACCTTTCCGAGTTTGTAAGTGCATTCAGAGCTGAAGCTCATATCGACCCTGTAACCGGCGAACCTATTGGCTTCACCTATCCGGAAAATCCCGACAGAATCTTCAACATGCTTAAGAAAATGCTCCTCAGCTATTTGATCATCTCTGATAACAACCTCGAAAGAGCTAAGCAACTTGTCAAAGAAATCGCAATAAGCTGCATAGATGAACGAAGATATAAGATATTCCAAACCTTCAAAGAGTATGGCTTTACCGGCGACCGTCTCTGCGATGATGCTGAAGTTACTACTTCCCAAATTGCCAACAAAGTCAAGCTGGGAATAAAAACTACAAAATCTCAGCTGTATACTTTGGCACAGCTGGGCTTTCTCGACTTTTATGAGAAAGAAGACTCGAAAAGAACCCTTATCTGGAACCTAACAGACAAGGGTGCAAAATGGCTGAACTTCTTTTAACATGGGATTTTGTTGAGGAAAACATTGAGATAATATTCGAAAAGGCCAAATCCGACGAAAGAGTAAGACAAGCATTAGAGATCTTATACAAGCACAACCCTGAAAGATTCAGAGATCTAATGGATGCCTGGAAATCCAAAAACTTCTCCGAATATCTTAAAAAATGGTATCCCAACTTATTCAAAGAATATTAGCGAGCCGAGTTTACACCGTTAACTCGGCTCGCCTTATTTACCTTTGTAAACAACTGCTTATAAATGCTTGTTTACTTTTGTAGGCAACTTGTCGGGTATTGCTATTATCGTATCTATTGCTGCATATCTCTTTATTCTAAAGCCCTGCGGATTTTCCCGCAGGGCTAACTCCAAAAACTCTCTCAATGTCATCTCCTTCATGTTACCACCCAATAGCCATAAATCTCTTTCGCTTCTTCCTTATTAATTCCTAAATGTCTCTGTAGGACTGCGACAGCTTCCTCTTCGCTCATCGGAAGCTCGCAGTCCAATATCCTTAACCCTCGCTCCCAAATGCTGTCATTTCTGCTCATGTTCTTTTATCCATTCTTTTTCGCATTCCTCACTACAAAAGTATATTTTCGTTTTCTTGCCTAACCTGTAATCTCCTTGTAAAGGTTTTCCGCACACTGCACACTTAGGCGTTTCTTCCTCCTTCTTAAAATACTCTTTTAACATGCCTCTTATTGCCCTTACTTCCCTTTCCAATTCTGCCAATCTTACACCTTGCTTTATCTCTATTTCTCCTATTAACCTATCCAACACTTTCTCATATCTTGTTTCCAATATCATCAACCTTTCTTCTATTCTCGTTAGCCATTTCCTTATTTCCTTTATGCCGTCTCCGTTTTTGTCTCTGTCTTCGTTTACTGCTTCTATTTGCCTTAAGCAGTCAATCAACTCGCTTGCTTCCTGTAGCGTCAAATCGCTTATGCTTTCCTTTCCGTACTTCTTCTTTATGTGCTTCTCCAACCTTTCTTTGCTTATCCCTTGCTCTCTTGCTATTGCGTATATTGCTCTTATCTGCTTGCTCGTTACTCCCAGCTTTCCGTTTTTCTCTGCCATGGTCACTCTCTAATTTCCTTTAAAATCCTTTCCAATTCCTCCTCGCTTTTTATGGATGGCAATACCTTGCTTCCGTCCTCTGTTGCCCATACTTTTAGTATCGTTCCCCCGTAAACCACTTTGTATTCCCATATACTTCCCTTTAGTTGCTTCTTGTCTATTATTTCTCCTTCACTTAGCGCTATTTTAAATACTCCTCTTAGCACTGCTTCCCGGAACATTTCCCTTCCGCTCGCCAAGTCATATTCACTTCTCATCACTTCATCCATCCGGTCCCCAATAGTTATAATACCTCGAGGACCGTAACCTACTACGAAGCTGTTTGTATTAAAATATTGGAATATATTATTCATAAGGCATCACCGGGATGGCATGCCTACCTAAGCTCCACAGGCACCCTTTTGGGGTAACCTGCTTCATCGAGGCACACCATCCCATTGGTGTGCCATAAAAATCTCAGGCATAAAAGCCATCATCGAAGAAAAAGAAGGAACTTTTTTTCCTCCCTTCCTTCCCTCCTCCTCCCTTTTTTTTCTACGCTTTTTATTAACGCCGAGCCTGCGGGTGTCGCCACGATAACTTTAGTTATGTGGCGCTGGCTTGCGGATGGGGATTCCTCTCACCGAAGGTGGTTATTATTATAGGGAGGTGGGAAATTTGTGCGGAGCACCTCAGAGGCTCGGCGATGATTTATTATGGAAAATAAGGTTAAAATCTAGGGGTTCAAAGGGGTTTACCCCTTGCTGGAGGGGGGTAGACCTCGGTTTTGGCTCCGCAATTATGTTAATAATGCGGAGCTTGGTGGAGCTTTGCTCCACCCGAAACCGAGGTCGTAGGGGGGAACCGAAAACGGTGCCCCCCTGTTAAAATTATTCCAAAAACCCAAAACAAAACCAAAAACCTATTTTTTCTCTTCCTGCCTTATCACTTTTATTTCCTTGTAGTAATGCTTGTAATCTGCTAGCAAATTTGCTAAGTTGTGCAAAAAGTCTGCTGCTCTGTCTTCAAATCTATCCATCTCAAACTCAACTTCTATCCTTATCATACTTTTCTTCCAATAACTCTTCCAGCAATTCTATATCCTCTAATTTTTCTTCAATAGTTTTCAAACTCGTTATGGCAAAACATATCCTTATGCCTGCTTCTCCCAAATTCTCGTCCTCCAAGCATTCCTTAAAATCTTTGCATTCTTCCTCAAATACTTCTAACTTTTGCTCTATCTCTCTCCACAAGTCCTCTATTTTCCGTTTAATCTTTCTCTTCATCTTTCAATAATTCTTTCAGCTTGCACCATACAGCTCTCAGCTCTAGTAAATGCTCTGCTATGTCCTCTATATTCACTGCAGGAAACAATACATCATCTATCTTACCTTTACTTACTGCCTTTTCTAGATCTTCTAATTCTGCTTTTATGTCTCCTATACTCAGTTTAATTCTCTTCCTTATCCATCTCAGTTCTCTCTTAATCTTCTCCTTCATATTCACCACCCTTTTTTCTCTTTAATCAACTCCCAAAGTTCGTTTATGTCCTGAATGGCTTCCTGCAGTTTGTATTTAAAGTCCATCTCATCTCTGTATTTATTCCTTGCATTGCAAATTCCCTGCAACTTTGCACCTTTTTCCCCTAACCATCTAAATAAAGTTTCTTCATTCATGCTTATTGGCTACTCTTAGCGCCTTAATTTTCCAATTTTTGTTATGCTCTGTTATAAAATCGCACAATGCCTCCAAAAATATCTTTGTATCTAGTACTGAAATCTCATCCTCACTTTCCAATTCCAAATCAATCCACATGCTCATACTAACTTCATTAGCTTTAATGCTAGCAATGCTATTTCCTGCTCATTAAGCTGGAAAACTATGCTGTTTCTGTCCTTTCCTTTCTGCCCTTCCCTTAACGCTATCACTATTCCCCTATCCGTCCTTGCCAATTCCAACTTCTTATACATTCCGCTGTCCTCTCTATAGTGGAATAAATTTGCCAAGGTTTCCCATCTGCTCTGCTTATTTCCTTCCATGTTTCTTCATATGCTCTTTCACCCAGCTCTTTAGCTGTTCCTCGTATAAACTTACAAATCTCTTGTTGCACTTAGGGCAAACCCATTCGTATGCGTATACCCGGATCTTATTTATTTTTATCTCCATACTTCAATGCCTGCAGAAAATCAAGCATCCATGCATACATCGCTATGTCTCTCGCAAATTCCTCTGTCGCACTGGCATCAAACTTTAAATCCATCCAATCCTCTCTTATCATATCATTATCTATATCTTCCAAGCGGCTCCTAATGTTATGCGTCTTCTTCACTATTCTTTCTATTAACTCCTTCTTCAACTCATCAATCTTTTTTGCCATCTTTCTTCACCTCACCTTTGAAACCATCGGCTCAGGGCCTTCATCCTATCAGGCCTTCATCTGCCTTAATATAGTATACCCATACCCATATATATATAGATTTCGGTTCTGTAGTATATATTAAGTCGGGAAATTCCTACAATTCTTCAAATCTTTTCAGTTTAATCCAATGCTTCTCATAGCATTTAGGGCAAACATAAAAGTATCCTGCAAGCAATTTTAAGCCATCATATTCGGGCAAACTCGCCACTTTAAACTTTTTCATCTTTTTCTCATCTTTGTAAACCTTCCCGCAAATGTCACATGCTACCGGCATAATTCTATTTTATTTGAATTAAGCGAATGCCGTACTTTTCGTATACCTTGTGGAGGGAAGGCTCATCTCTTCTATACACACACAGCATCTTAATTTTGTCCAGTTCCAAGTTATTTGCTTCTGCAAGCAACTCCCGGTAACATAGTAATTGCCCCAATGCATGCGTATTAAGTGTTGTTTTGGCCTCAACAATGTAATGATAGCCATCTTCACCAATAATATAAACATCAATCCT
>Ga0190306_1000368_pt1 | contig 15871 bp, 17 predicted proteins | sample 48700734_MG_FD_161657 | JGI IMG/M metagenome (GOLD analysis project Ga0190306, IMG submission 161657) | Hydrothermal vent sediment bacterial communities from Southern Trench, Guaymas Basin, Mexico - 4870-07-3-4_MG | ecosystem: Environmental > Aquatic > Marine > Hydrothermal vents > Sediment ... | reverse complement strand
TTTTTCTACTACTTATTTCTTTCCTTAAGAGGAATCTCATCAAATTATTGCTGGCATTGAAAGGATAGAAATTATCAGAGGTGGGCGTTCTGCACTCTATCCCACTGCTGAGGCTGGGTAATCAAAGTTTACAGCAGAAGCAAGCCTAGCTAATAAAATAAAACCTAACAAAAGATAATTAGGGTTTTATCCTATTTTTTTCTGTTTCTAAAATATATTACGAGCCCCATAATCCCCAAGATATAGCCAATTCCTGCCAAAATTTTATCTAAAGTTGGTTTTGTTAAATCCATGGCAATCTTTTTTAAAAAATGATAGATAGGCTGTAATTCTTTGGAAACTTCCTCTCTAATTATCTTTCTAAGTTCACTTTCTGAAATGCCTATTTTGGTTTTGACCTTTTTTTCTTCTGCTTCTGTCTTAAAAATGCCTTCTAATTCACTTTTTGATACTATTGCCTCTGCTCTGTGGCCCATTCCAGCATTAAGGACAATTTTTAGTTCTGTGTTTTTAGGTGGAGCAAATGAAAATTCACCATCTATATTTGTCTTGGCCTCTAAAAGCTTTTCACCCGTGATGTTGTCATAGACAATAATCTCACAATTTTTACACTTTTTTCCATTAGAAAAATAATTCTCTGTGTATATCTTTCCATCCTCTATATAGGGATATGTGATAACTCTATGGGCAAAGGCATTAGTTACTACGGTGGGAAATATCATTAAAAACAAGATTTTTAACTTCACTTCACATCCTCAATATTTCTGGCTTAACCCTCCTTAAAAAGGCTATTACACTAGCAGTAATGATACCTTCAATAATCATAACAGGGATATGGGCCAAGATTATGGCCTTGGCAGCAACTATAAAAGAACTTCCTGTAAAAACTAAAGCAGTGCCTACCAATAAGCCAGAGAGAAGTACAGATATAGCCCCTGTTAAGAAGGCACCAAAAATGGCTAATTTTTGATTTTCTCCCCTAACGGCAGGGCCAAAGACATAATAACAAAAGATAGCAGGAAAGGCCATGGTAAAGGTATTTACTCCCAATACTGTAAGACCACCAAATTGAAAAAGCATTGCCTGAAGGGTCAAAGCAACAAGAATGGCAGGAAATGCAGACCAGCCTAAGATAAGACCCAAAAGACCATTTAAGATTAAATGGACACTGGATGGTCCTAAAGGAATATGAATTAGCGAGGCAACAAAAAAGGCTGATGTAAGAATGGCTACAAAAGGGATTCCATCATAATCCATCCTTTTTAAACCCAAACAAACTCCCCCTGCCGAAAACAAGGCCCCTGCTGATAATACAGGCACTGATAGAACGCCCTCTGAAATATGCATTTTGTAATACTTTTTTGCAAAAACTTAACACAACTATATTCTTTGTCAAGACCTTCTTCTACAAATTGGGTGTTAAAAATAGAAAATTGGGTTATAAATAAAAATATGAATGAAATTATTTATAAACCTATAGGGATTATTTATTCACCATTTAAAGAACCTTTTGGTGTTCCACCTCAACCTAAATTTGGTAAAGGGATTAAAGGAAAAGTTGAAATTTTTTCTGAATATTGTTTAGGCTTAAAGGATATAGAAGGTTTTTCACATATAATCTTGATTTATCACTTTCATTTGTCAAGGGGTTATAACCTGCTAACAAAACCTCACTGGGATAATAAAAAACATGGTCTTTTTACAACTAGGTCGCCGAGAAGGCCAAATCCAATAGGTATCTCTGTCGTTAGGCTTCTAGGGGTAAAGGATTGTATTTTAGATATAGAGGATGTAGATATAGTTAATAAGACACCTCTTCTTGACATTAAACCTTATGTTCCTGAGTTTAATAAAGAGGAAGTTATTAAACTAGGTTGGTTAGAAGGTAAAATAAAAAGTTAATTTGATAATAATGCTACTTTCATTGCTTGACCAAGTGAAATTCCACCATCATTGCAAGGTACTTGACAGTGGCTATAGACCACAAACCCTAGTTCTTTGAGCCTATTTTCCATTTGAGTTAGCAAATAGGCATTTTGGAAGACCCCTCCAGAGAGGGCAATCTTTTTTAAACCTGTCTTTTCTCTTGCAAGACTGCAAATCCTAACTAAGACATCTACTATTCCTTTATGAAACTTACCACTGATAATACATCTTGAAACCCCTCTTTTTAAATCCTGTACTATGGCTAAAACTGCAGGATTAGGGTCAATCTTCCAAGGCATCTCCTTTGTATCTATGAAAAATTCATAGCCCTCATCTACCTCATCCCTACACATCTCTAGTTCAATAGCTGCCTGGGCACTATAGTCAATATAATATCTAATGCCTATCATTGCAGCCACAGCATCAAATAGCCTTCCTAATCCAGAGCTTAGAGGGCAATTTATGCCATGCTCTATCATATAAATTATCTTTTCTATCTTTTTTTGTTCTATAACCTCTTTAAGGGGTAAAGGTAACTCAAGAAGCCTCCTTCCGTAGATGGGATAAAGATAGCTAATGGCCATGCGCCAGGGTTCCTTTACGGCCTTTTCCCCTCCAGGTAGTGGGCGGTAAGCAAGGTGGGCAAGCCTTTTATACCTTGTCTTATCTACTAACAATATCTCTCCTCCCCAAAGCCTTCCATCTTCCCCATAGCCTGTACCATCTAAGGCAAGTCCAATAACTTTTGAAAAATCACCATTTTCTGCTAAACAGCTAAGAATATGGGCATGATGATGCTGTACACCTATAAGCCTTACCCCTTTTTGTTCTAAGGCCCATTTGGTGCTTAGGTATTGTGGATGGAGGTCGTAGGCCAAAATTTTTGGCTCTATTTCTAGGATGCGCTTTAGGTGGGATATTACATGTTCAAAAAACTGTAAAGTCTCTAAATTTTCTAAATCCCCAATATGCTGGCTAATAAAGGCCTTATTTTCCTTTGTTAGACAAATTGTATTCTTTTCAGAGGCCCCAACCGCCAAAACCTGTGGCAAATCACCATCAAAAAATAGAGGCAGAGGCACATAACCCCTACTTCTTCTTATAATGCGTACCTTCCCGTTTACAATCTGGCAGACAGAGTCATCAGTTCTCTGAAGGATATCACGGTTATGGACAAGAAAATAATCTGCAATTCCCTTTAATTTGGAAAATGCCTCATCATTTTCTATACAGATAGGCTCTTCGCTTATATTTCCGCTAGTCATCACTAGTGCCAAAAACCCCCCCTCCATTAGCAAATAGTGCAAGGGGGTGTAAGGAAGCATTACACCAAAGTTTTTTATTCTAGGGGCAATCCCCTCTGAAAGTGGATTTTTCTCCTTTTTTGGCACAATTACAATAGGACGCTCAAGGGAGGTAAGGAGTTTTCTATCTGCCTCAGAAATGTTAGCATATTGGCAGATGTCATCTAAATCCTTTGACATAATAGCAAATGGCTTTTCTTTCCTAGGCTTTCTCTTCCTAAGTTTCATTACTGCCTTGCTATTTTCTGCATCTACTGCTAGGTGAAAACCACCAAGTCCCTTTATGGCTACAATAAACCCTTTTTTTAAAAGCTTAATAGTTTCCAAAATTGGGTCATTGCAAAAGATAGGCCTTTTTTCTTTGTCATATAAAAATACTTTTGGACCACACTTAAAACAGGCATTTGGCTCAGCATGAAAACGACGGCTTTTAGGGTTGTTATACTCGGCAGCACACTCCTTACACATTGGAAATTTGCGCATAGAGGTATTGGCTCTATCATAGGGGATATCGTCAATAATAGTGTAGCGAGGTCCGCAATTTGTGCAATTTATAAACGGATATCGATATCTTCTATCATTTTTATCAAATAGCTCACGCAGGCAATCTTCACAGATACATACATCAGGGGAAATCAATGTACTACGGTAGGCATATACCTTGCTTTTTTTAATCAAAAACGCCTTTTCCCCTAAAGGGGTTAGGGGATAAGTCTTAATAGAACTGATTAAGGCAAGTGGAGGGCTGTTTTTTGGGATGGCCTTTATAAATGCATCAATATCTTCTTCTTTTCCCTCTACCTCAATTTCTACCCCTCTTGAGGTATTGATTACATATCCTGCCAGCCTGTGCTTATGAGCAAGTCTGTAGATAAAAGGCCGAAATCCTACTCCTTGGACAACACCCGAAACAACAACCTTAACTCTGTGCATTCATTTTTTCTTTATACCTCCTTAGAATCCAATCAAACCAAGGCTCAAGCCCCTGCTTTGTCCTACAGGAAATAGGAAAGATAGCAAGTCTAGGATTTACCCTAAAGGACTCATTTTTTATCCTTTCTATACTTACACCTAAATAAGGAGCCAAATCAATTTTATTTATCAAAAGCACAGAGGATTCTTGAAACATAAGGGGGTATTTAATAGGTTTATCATCACCCTCAGGCATACTCAAAATCATCACCTTATAATCTTCACCTATCTTAAATTCTGCTGGACATACAAGATTTCCTACATTTTCTACCATCAGTAAATCTAATTTTTCTAAATTTAGTGAGGGTAGGGCATCCCTAATCATGTTTCCATCTAGGTGGCAGGCCCCATAAGTGTTGATTTGGACAATCTGTATCCCATATTTGTTGATCCTTTCTGCATCCAACATACTCTGTATATCTCCCTCTATTACACCAATGCTCAGCTTTTCTTTAAGGGCCGAAATAGTGAGCTCAAGTAGGCTAGTCTTTCCTGAACCAGGAGAGCCCATGAGATTTATTACCAGTACTTTGTGTTTGTCAAACAATTCCTTATTTTCTAAGGCAATTCTCTCATTTACTTCCAGTATATCCTTTACTACCGGTATCTTAACCATCTTCTCCCTCTATTTCTTGTACATAAAGTTCCTTGCCACTTACTAGCTCAATCTCACTGCCACAATAAGGACAAAGAAAGTAAAAATCCTGACTTTTATAACTAAATTCCCTACCGCAGCCTAAACACCTTCCCCTTATTGGTACTTTTTCTATTTCTAAACATACATCTTTTAGCTCTGTATCCTTTACTAAAAAGGAAAAACAGAAATCTAAGGCCTCTGGCACTACTGAAGTCAACTCTCCAATCTTTAGTTTTATCTTTGTGATATTGCGCAAATGATACCTCTTTATCTCCTCTTCAACTATTTCCAATATGCCTTGGGCAATAGATAGCTCATGCATTATTCTTTTCAGCAATTACTTGAAGATATCCCTGTTTTACACCTTTAACCTTAACTATGTCATTCTCAATTTTCCTTAACTTTTGAATTTTCCCTTTAACGACAATAATCTCTAGGCAATCATGCCTATCTAAATGCACATGTAAGCTAGAGATAACAGAAGAGAGATATTTATGTTGCAAATCGATTAAAGTATCTAGCAGTTCTCTTTTTTCATGATTGTAGACTATCACAATCAAACCTACAACTGTTGCTGTTTCATCCATTGATAAGCTCTGAGCTAGGCAACTGTTTACCAATTGGCTTATTGCCTGAGACCTATTCTTATAACCCCTTTTCATAACAAATTCATCAAAGGCCCTAAGCAAGGACTCATCCATTGAAACCCCAAAGCGTGCTAATTTGCCCATAATGATATTTTATACTTATTTAATTAATTTATCAATTATATCTCTTGGCTATAATGATTTTTCAAAAGCCTTTTTATCTCTTCTATAACTAACCTAGCTATTTGAGGTAACTTTTTGTTTATCTCCGGGCTAAGCTCCATCCCCCAATTTATCTCCTTGGGCTCTATACCAAAAATAACTACTGATTTTGGGGCCTTTCCAATCTTTTTTGCCATATCCAAAGCCTCAAGTAGCCCTAAATCGTGCAGAGAGATGGATGCCCCCTTAGGGGGCATCAAATCATTTGAGCCAAGCCTGTAAATAGTGCCTGGCGGCATCTTGCCTTTGACCGCATCAATGACGATTAAGTGGTCTGTCTCAGCAAAAATAGGAAATAAACTTGCTGTTGCAGTCCCTCCATCTATCAATTCAACTTGTTTAGGCAGGTCATACTCCTTAAGGTGCTCTATAGCCCTTACGCCTATTCCTTCATCCTTTAACAAAATGTTTCCTATTCCTAAAACCGTGATCTTCATAAATCATTACTTCTGCCTTTACTCAATTAAATGAGGGGTAGGTCTACCACATACTTTTTCCCATTATCTATGTGCAGCACGTGCACAGCACAGGCCAGTCAGGGATCAAATGAACGGATGACCCTTAGTACATTTACTGGATTTTTCACATCCTCTACAGGAGCCCCTATTAATGCCTGCTCAATAGGACCAGGTGTACCTGCATCATCTCTAGGAGAGACATTCCAGCTAGTTGGGGCAATAATCTGATAATGACTAATTTTCTTTCCTTTAATCTTCATCCAGTGGCCTACTGAGCCACGTGGTGCCTCAGTTACACCACAACCTGTAGCCTCCTCTGGTACAGGGGCCTTCACATACACTGGCTCACCAGGTTTTATCTCCATTATCCACCCCTTCATTGCCTGAACTTCTATCCACCCCTCTTCTGCCCTGGCTACAATACGCCCTAAGACAGAAAATGCCTTTTCACCCAAGTCCCTGAAGCGCACATCCTTGTCTTTAGGTATACCCAAAAATTTATTTGCATGCTTACTAATTACAGGGTTTTCTATCCACATCCGTGCTAGTGGGCCTACTTCATGGGGCAATCCGTCATAACGGGGTGCTTTGGCAAAGGAATATGCAGTTTTTTTATCAACTTTAGGTACAGTTTTTCCCTCTTTTGGATTTAGGCCAGTAGTTTTTTCATCATACCAGGAATATTTCACATCTTCACTGATCTTATCTAAGTCTAGTGGTTTGTCCTTACCTTTTGTATATACACCTGGCTTGAATAGAAATTTTGTACATTCATCATTTAATGGATACACACCATAGGATAGGAAATTCTTACAACCAACTCCTACCTTAAATAGTTCTGGATAGTACTTTGCCACTGCATAGACAGTAGGAAGATAGTAAGTATCATAAAATTTTTCTATCTTTTTTAATCTCCACAAATAGCCAGCAATACCATCTACTGTAGGTGCCTCTGTTACACCTCCCACCACCAAACCATGTACATGAGGGGCCCTGCCACCAAGGATAGCAGTCATCTCATGCCCCATTCTTCTGATGTTTAATGCCTCTAAGTAGCCCTTTACCCCAAGCTCATTTATTTCAGGTGGGAGTTTATAAATTTTAGGTCCTGTATATCTTGGGATAAAAGGAGGTGCTTCTGGCCCTTTTACATAATCGAGTGCTACTAAGTGATAGAAGTGTAAGATATGGTCCCAAACGTGGTCTGCGCCCAATATAAGATTTCTAAGGATGCGGCCATTGCTGGTAGGCTTTACGGAAAATGCATCATCCAGACAGAGTACTGATGCAGTACCATGGGAAGTAGGGCAAACACCGCAAATACGCTGGGTAATCTGTGAGGCATCCCTTGGGTCTCTGCCTTCTAAAATAATTTCAAAACCTCTAAAAAGCATATCACTACAATGGGCATTTACCACCTTTCCATTACTTACCTCTACCTCCACCTTTAAGTGACCTTCAATCCTAGTCACTGGGTCTATTACTATTTTCTTGCCTCTTGGCTTTCTGGTCATTGTTTAAACCCCCTAATTTCTATATTTACTCTTTTATTTGAAACCCATATATAATTTTCTCAGTTGCTGAGGTGTTAGCGGCTCAGCATACAGGCTAAATTGCACCAAAGGTTTTTTTTCGCTGCTAATTGGTACCCATTTCCCCTCTTTTTTGTCCAGGAAGGTCCATTCAAGCTTATCCGGCACTAATGGCACTACCCCCTTCCAAGTTATTAACTTACCATCTTCAAAGGTTACCATTGGTATACTTTCTCCTCTCTTAATTTTTTTAATTGCCTCATTGTTATGACAGTTTTCACATCTTCTACCCTTAGCCATAATGGAGTGAGTGAGATATGGTACATAAACTATATATGGTTTGCCTTTATAAACCAAAGTTTGTGCATTTCCAGCAGTAACTTTACCTTTATAATTGACTAAAAGTAGCCAGCTTTTATAAGGTATAAAAGCATCTTTTCTACTTCCTGTCTTCAAAACTGTATCAAAATGACAATTATAACAATTCATAGCTGCCCTCACATGACAGGCTGTACAATCTAATTTTTCACCATGTTGTTTGTGAGAGGGCAGGTCTGCTACATAGATTGTCCCTTTGGCTTCCTTACCCGAATGGCACCTTAGACAATCGGCCTTCACCGCCCCTAACTCCCTTTGAGAGGTGTATTTGATGCCGTCTCCGTGCATGTCTTGGCCTAAATGGCAATCTGTACAAACCATACCAGCCTTTTCATGTACATCTATTGCGTTTTGTTCATGATCAAATTTAGAAGAAACGGCTTCCCTTCCATGGCATGGCATACAAGTTTCTGTTTTCTTGGCTTTATTTACAGAAAAAGTTGCATCTTTGTCTTTAGATTTCATATGGCAGCGATCACAAGTTGTATAGTGGCAATTCTTACATCCAAGGCTTTCGTAAGGAAGTTTGGTTATTTGTTTAAACCCCCTTTCATACCAATAACGCTGGCCAGCACCGGTAAAATGTAAAGACTGCTTATAAAAAGACTCTATTTCCTCACTACTTATCTTTTGTACCTTTATTGCTGTCAGAAAAATAAATAACCCACCTATTATTATAATTAAAAAATGCACCTTCCTATAGCCAGCCATTATTAAAACCTCCTTTTTATCTTAAACTATTCGTTGGAGTAAAATGGTGAGTAATTATCCCAAAAATTAGGTTCCACACAGGCAATACAGGTAGCATTTTGCACACACCAGTTTACACCTCCATTCCAGTGCCTCCTCCAGGCATCACAAAAAGCAGCCGGCCCTTTACAACCTAATAGCCAACGACATCCCTCCTTATCGTTGAAGTCATTGCAAAATTTCTTCTTGTCAAAAAAGGCACGGTATGGACAGTGATCATGCAACAATTTGCCAAAAAATACCTTTGGCCTGCTAAGCTCATCTAATTCGGGTATCCCATAGAGTAAGATATGGGCAATGGTTCCCACCATCCAGTCTGGATGGGGTGGACAACCTGGAACATTTATCACTGGTGTTTTGATCCCTTTCATATCAAAGAGTTTTTTTACACCTACTGCACCAGTAGGATTTGGTTTTGCGGCTTGAATTCCGCCAAATGCAGCACAACTACCAAATGCCAGTGCTGCCATTGCATCTTTCCCTAAATCCGTTGTCCAATCTAACATACTAAATTCCTTTCCTTTCTTCTCACCTACCATGCAGTATCTTCCATCCTCTTTAGTAGGGATAGCACCTTCTACCACCAGCACATATTTTCCTCTATTTTTAGAAGCTGTTTTCTCTAAAGCATCTATTGCCATCTCACCTGATGCAGCCATAATAGTAGGATGAAATCTAAGGTCAATTATCTTTAGCAACACCTCAGCAATTGTAGGATGTGTTGTATTTAGTAAAGACACTGAACATCCTGAACAACTTGCCCCTTGAATCCAAAGAACAGGAGGTTTTCCGTTGGCTGCCTTTTTTAAGGCCTCCACTACTTCAGGGATAAACATCTGTGAGAGACTTATCCCTGCTATACCCCCTCCACAAATCCTTAAGAAATCACGTCTTGTTAAAGCCATGAATGCCTCCTGCAATAAATAGCAAATTTTTTAAAAAATGTGTTACTAAAAAGAAAGGGCTTATGGGGCAGCCCATAAGCCCTTCTTAGACCCATATAACCTCCTTAAAAATGGAGGGCAAGTTTAGAAAACAATTGATGAAAATTGTTTTCACTCTGCATAATGACTATTTTATTTTTTTATCATCAAAGATAATCTTTGTCAAGGTAGCGAATATATAGGCTTTATGCTATTCTAGATTAGATTATGATTATACTTAGATTGCAAAAGATGGCAATTTTGTTAAAGGGGTTGTTCTCCTCGCTCTCACACTACAAAATCAGGGTCTTTTTTTCCTTTTTAGGCGTCTCTCTTGGTATAGGGGCCATGGCACTGATTGTGGGTGCCATAGAGGGGGCAAATAAGAAGGCCTATGAGATATTTGAGATGTTTGGCCCAGATGCCATTTTGGTCATTAGTGGAGGCGAAAAGGTACATATCCGAAAGAGGATGAATACCCTAACCCTAAAGGACCTAAATGACATAAAAGTACACATTAAAGGTGTCTATGAGGTGGTGCCCATGACCTATGCCCTCAATGTCATTGTCAAATATAAAAATAAAAAGTGGCAAACAATGGTTGGAGGGATGGGGGCAAACTATTTTTCATCATGGGGTTGGTTTCCAAAGGAGGGGAATATATTTAATGAAGAGGATGTAAAGCAGATGCGGGCAGTGGCTGTTTTGGGCTCTAAGGTAGCAAAGGAACTCTTTCCTAATGAATCTCCCATTGGGAGGCATATCCTTATTGGAAGGCTCTCTGTGCAGGTAATAGGGGTCTTGGGGGAAAGGGGTGGGGCTATAGGGAGAAAACATCTGGACGATAGGATTGTTATACCTATTACAACATTAATGAAGAGGTTCCTAAATGAAGAAAGGTATATAACCCTAATCCGTGTAAGGACTTCTGCCCCTTTAAAGGAAACAGCAGAAAATATAAGGGCACTTCTTCGAAGAAACCATGGCCTTTCAGGAAGCAAACCCGATGACTTTAGGATTAGGACAGCAGAAGAGGTATTGAAATATCTAATGGTAGTCTCAGGCACACTCATTATATTTTTGGGGACTTCTGGGGTAATATGCCTTCTTGTTGGCGGCTTTATCTTGGCAAATCTATTTTATCTCTCTATAAATGAAAGAAGAAAGGAGATAGGCATAAAAAGGGCATTTGGGGCCAGGGAAAAGGATATCTTCAGATTCTTCCTCTTAGAGATAGTGGTTACTACTATATTTGGAGGAATTTTTGGGATACTATTGGCACTTATAGGGGGATTTGTCTTAGAACATTTTGGGAATATCCCTATGGTCTTCTCTTATAAGGTATGGTCAATTGCATTTATATTGAGTCTCTTAGTAGGCCTTATCTCAGGCATGAGGCCAGCTATGAGGGCAGCCAAGATTGACCCCATTTTGGCAATAAGAGGTTGAGAGAGAATATCTTAGTCAAGGCAGCCTGGCAACACCTCACCCTCCACAAAAGGAGGACCCTCCTTTCACTTTTAGGCATTCTATTTGGCATTTTGGCCTTGGTGGCGGTAGGAAACGTCTCTTTGGCAATGAAAAGGAGGGTAGAGATAGAACTAAATAAGTTTGGGCCAAATCTCGTTATAGTCCGTGCAGGGGTAGTCTATGTCCACGGTCGTTCCCAAAGGCAGTTCTCCTTTGCAAAGACGCTAAAGATGGGGGATGTTAAGGCTATAAGGCATTCTATCTTGGGGATAGATATAGCCATCCCCCTCTCTGAAAAGGAGTTTTCTATAAGGTATAAACAAAATAAGACAACAGCCAGGCTTATAGGGGCAGGCCCAAAGATCTTTGAGTTGAGGAACCTGGGGCTCTTAAAAGGAAAATTCTATTCAGAAGGGGATGAAAGGCTTGCCCAAAGGAATGTAGTCTTGGGGTATAAGGTTTGGGAGACCCTATTTTCTGGAGGGGATGCAATTGGTAAGACTATATTGATCCGTCGTGTGCCTTGTAAGGTAATTGGCATCCTAGAGAAAAAGGGGGTTGATCTAGCAGGTGAGGATCAGGATAGCGTAATTTATACCCCACTTAGTACCATGATGAGGCGTTTTTTAAATGTAGACTATTTCTCTACTATCCTCATTAAGGCAAAGGAGAAGAAAAACATTGCCAATATCAAAGAAGAGACAGAAAGGCTTTTAAGGAAAAGGCACAAAATAGGGCCTGGGGGCAAAGATGACTTTAGTGTCTATACCCTTTCTGAGATGACAAAAAAGAAAGAGGAGGGCCTAAAACTGGTCTCTCTCTTGAGTAAGATGGCAGCAACTATATCCTTTTCCATAGGGGGTTTAGGCATCTTTGCCATGATGCTCCTCTCTGTATCAGAAAGGAAGAGGGAGATTGGGATAAGGAGGGCAGTAGGGGCAAAAAAGGGGGATATCCTGATTCAATTTTTGGGTGAGTCACTCTTTATCTCCCTTTTTGGTGGAATAGGAGGGGTAGTATTGGGAATTATAATTAGCCTTATTATTATAATTATCTCTGGATTACCCTTGGTGATAAACCCAATACACCTTGCCCTAGCATTTTTTATCAGTATCTCCTTGGGGGTCTTATCAGGCCTCTATCCTGCCTACCTTGCCACATCTATAGAACCACTAGAGGTCCTAAAGGCCTAGCTAAAGAAGTTGTCCTTATAAATAAAAATGGTTATAATAGGATTGTGAGAATCATACTCTTTGCAGGCAAAGGGGGGGTAGGGAAGACAAGTATAGCTGCGGCAACTGGTGTCAAGACTGCCCTTCAAGGCCTTAGGACATTGGTCATATCCGCAGACCCTGCCCATAGTTTAAGCGATGCCTTTGATTTAAACAGGACCCTTATGGACAAAGGCAGGGGACTGCCTTTCAAGATAAGCGAAAGTCTCTGGATTCAGGAGCTGGATATCCAAGAAGAACTTCAGAAAAATTGGGGTGAAGTGCAAAGATATGTCTCTGCCCTTTTAAATACAACTGGGATAGAGGAGATAGCTGCAGAGGAGCTTGCCATCTTACCTGGAATGGAGGAGATAAGTATCCTTTTGCACATAAATAAATACTGGCGTGCCCATTTGTATGATGTCATTATCTTAGATTGCGCCCCTACAGGGGAGTCCATCAGATTTGTTAGCATCCCAACTGCCCTAGAATGGTATATGAAGAAGGTATTTAAGCTAGAAAGAAGGATTGCACGCTATATGAGGCCTATAGCCAAGCGGATCTCTGATGTACCTTTACCAGAAGACAGCTATTTTGATTGCATTGAACATCTATTCCGTAAATTAGAGGGTATAGATAGGCTTCTGACAAATCCAGATATAACCACTGTAAGGCTTGTAACAAATCCTGAAAAGATGGTCTTAAAGGAGACACAAAGGGCCTTTATGTTTTTTAACCTCTATAAACTCTGTATTGATGCCATCATCATAAATCGCATCCTCCCACAGGGTATTAAAGACTCATATTTTAATCTGTGGAAGGACTCTCAAGAGACCTATATTAATCTGGCAATTGAGTACTTTTCACCGATACCTATCTTTAAAGTCAACCTCTCCGACAGCGAGGTCTTGGGTTATAAAAATCTAGAGAGGTTAGCAGAAGAGATATATGGAGATAAAAATCCAGCAGAAATATTTTATTCTACAAGCTCCTATAATTTTTTCAAAAAAGATGGGACCTATATCTTGCGCCTCAATCTCCCCTTTGTTACAAAGAATGAAGTAGAATTAAATAAAATTGGGGATGAGCTTGTCATTCGGGTTGGGGGGTTTAAAAAACATATCATCCTACCAAGGTCATTTGCCTTAAGTAAACCAAAAAAGGCAAAGGTAGAGGGTAAGACTTTAATTATAAATTTTGGAGGGAAGGAATGACTAAAAAAGAAAAAGTGAGAGAGGAGAGGGAAGAGTTCTTTTGTCTTTGCCCAATGTATCCTCTATATCTACTTTTTAAATCTTTTAGCAAAAAGAGGGAAAAACACCCCGATTTCTTTGAGCATCTTGATAATGCCCGTAAGGAGCTCCTTTTAGGTATAAAGTCACTCCTTGAGGATAGGATCGCCGAAATTGAGGAGAGGAAAAAGAAGGTAACCAAGATAGAGGTAGAAGGATAAAAAATCTCAACTACTTGCCTTTTTAAAAAAAATGTTTATATATCTGTTAGCACTCTTTGGCCATGAGTGCTAATAAATAACTTAGATAGGAGGGGTAAAATGAAGATCAAACCATTAGCTGACAGGGTTCTTGTTAAAAGAATAGAAGAAGAGGCCAAGACAAAAGGAGGTATTATCATCCCTGACACAGCAAAGGAAAAGCCTATTAAGGGAGAGGTAATCGCTGTAGGAGAGGGAAAGGTCTTAGAGAATGGGAAAAAGGTACCTCTTTCTGTGAAGGCAGGTGATAAAGTAATATTCAGTAAATATGCAGGGACAGAGATAAAGATTGAGGATGTGGAACACCTTATAATGAGAGAGGATGATATTTTGGGTATAATTGAGGAATAAAAATATTAAAAGAAAGGGGGGATTGAATCATGGCAGCAAAGGAGATTAGGTACAATGTTCATGCACGTGAGTCACTTATGAGGGGTGTAGATCTTTTGGCTAATGCTGTAAAGGTCACTTTGGGTCCAAAGGGTAGAAATGTGGTTTTAGAAAAGACATTTGGGGCCCCTGTTGTAACAAAGGATGGTGTAACCGTGGCCAAAGAGATTGAGGTCAAAGATAAATTTGAGAACATGGGCGTTCAGATGGTAAAGGAGGTAGCTAGTAAGACAAGTGATACCGCTGGTGATGGCACCACTACAGCCGTAGTCCTAGCTCAAAGTATATTCAAAGAGGGTGCAAAGTTGGTAGCTGCTGGCAGCAATCCCATGATCTTAAGACGTGGGATTGAAAAGGCAGTAAACACAGTTGTAGAAGAATTGAAGAAGATAAGCAGGCCTTGCCAAGAGCAAAAGGAGATAGCGCAAGTAGGGACTGTCTCTGCAAACAATGATGAGACCATTGGCCAAATCATTGCCGAGGCAATGTCTAAAGTAGGAAAGGAAGGGGTTATTACTGTAGAAGAGGCAAAAGGTATTGAAACTACACTTGAGGTAGTAGAAGGGATGCAGTTTGACCGTGGCTATATCTCTCCCTACTTTGTTACTGACCCAGAGAAGATGGAAACCCATCTAGAAAATCCCTATATCCTCCTTCATGAAAAGAAGATCAGCAATATGAAGGATCTATTACCGCTTCTAGAGAGTGTAGCAAGGTCTGGAAAGCCACTTTTGATTATTGCCGAGGATGTAGAGGGTGAGGCATTGGCCACCTTGGTAGTAAATAAGATAAGGGGAACACTCCACTGTGCTGCTGTCAAGGCACCTGGATTTGGTGAAAGAAGGAAGGCCATGCTTCATGATATTGCCATCCTTACAGGAGGACAGGTCATTTCTGAAGATTTGGGAATCAAACTAGAAAATACTACGCTAAATGATTTGGGGACTGCAGAAAAGGTAGTGATTGACAAAGACAATACTACCATCATTGGTGGAAAGGGAAAGAAGGAGGACATTGAGGCAAGGGTCAAACAATTGCGTACACAGATAGAGGAAACCACCTCTGATTATGACCGTGAAAAGCTACAAGAGCGTCTGGCCAAGCTGGTAGGAGGTGTGGCCATAATACGTGTTGGGGCCGCAACAGAGGTTGAGATGAAAGAGAGGAAGGCACGTGTAGAGGACGCCCTAAATGCCACTAAGGCAGCGGTAGAAGAGGGTATTGTACCTGGGGGTGGAGTAGCCCTTATCAGGTGCCTGCCTGCCCTAGAGAAGTTAAAGAGTGATGATAGGGATGAGATGGCAGGCATTGAGATCGTTAAAAAGGCTATAGAGGACCCAATCCGGCAGATTGCAAACAATGCTGGGTTTGAGGGCTCTGTCATATTAGAAAAGGTAAAGTCACAAGATGGTGACTATGGTTTTGACGCATCGAAGGGTGAATTTGTACACATGTTCAAGGCAGGCATTATTGATCCTACAAAGGTGACACGCGTGGCATTACAAAATGCAGCTAGTGTAGCTAGTCTGTTATTGACCACAGAGGCAATAGTGACAGAAAAACCAGAGGAAAAGAAGGAGGCAACACCTCCACCTCCCCCTGAATATTAAAGGATAAAA
>Ga0190306_1000365_pt1 | contig 15913 bp, 12 predicted proteins | sample 48700734_MG_FD_161657 | JGI IMG/M metagenome (GOLD analysis project Ga0190306, IMG submission 161657) | Hydrothermal vent sediment bacterial communities from Southern Trench, Guaymas Basin, Mexico - 4870-07-3-4_MG | ecosystem: Environmental > Aquatic > Marine > Hydrothermal vents > Sediment ... | reverse complement strand
AAGCCCTTTTCTCATATAATCTACTGCAAGATTTGTACATCCTTTAGAAGTTGGATGGGGTGCAAAAATTACAGCATTTCTTGTTTTAAGAATTGGAAGTCCATTTCCCGGAGGAGTGGAAGTTGGATTTGTAACAGGTGTAAGTGCACCAATAACTCCGACAGGTTTTGCTATTTTTATTAAACCTTTTTCTTTATCTTCTTCAACAATTCCAACAGTTTTTACACCGTCAAGATCTCTTAAAGTTCCAATAGTTTTTTTCTGATGTTTAATTAATTTGTGTTCATAGATACCCATTTTTGTTTCATCGGTTGCCATTCTTGCACATGCTTCTGCATTTTCCTGTTTAAACACTTCCCATGCTGCTGCTGCAACCATCTCATCTACTTTCTCCTGAGGCCAAAATTCTACAATTTTTTGTGCTGCTCTGGCTTTTGCGAGCATTTCTTTTAAATTATCTGCCATTATAATATTCTCCTTGTTATCATTTCCTTATTTTATTTTTGCGTCTACTACTTTAAGTGCTTCATCAATAATATCAACTGCTGTATCAACCTGTTCTTTTGTTATAAGTAGTGGAGGTGCAATGAATACAAAGTCCCATTTAGCGAATAGTGTAAGACCCAATTCAGCAAGTCTTTTTACAAAATCCGGTGCAACATTCTGTACAGAGTTATTGAATCCTGCCAGGGGAGCTCTTGTCTTTTGATCTGAAGTAAGTTCCAGACATGCCCAGAGGCCGATGGATCTTACGTCCCCCACTGAAGGATGTTTATCCTTAAGTGCAAGAAGTTTGTTTTTCATATGCTCACCAACAACAGCAGAATTTTCTATAAGATTGTCCTGCTTATATACTTCGATATTAGCAATTCCAGTGGCACAAGCGAGAGCATGACCGTTGTAAGTTAATCCACCTACAAATGGATGATCCTGAAAATGATCCCATAGTTTTTTGTTCCAGATCATTGCTCCAAGCTGTACGTATCCTGATGTAATGCCCTTAGCAGTTGTAATAATATCCGGAATAACATCGAAATGTTCTATGCCGAACCATTTACCTGTTCTTCCCCATCCTGACATGGTTTCATCTATTACAAGGAGTATTCCGTTTTCATTACAAAGTTGACGTACCCCCTGCATAAACTCTTTATTTGGAATAATTATTCCGTTAGTTCCTATAATTGGTTCCATAAAAATTGCCGCAATTGTGTGAGGTCCATCAAGCATAACTTGCGTTTTTAAAACTTCAAGGGACAGTCTGTTTGTTTCTTCTTCTGTTTTTCCTCCAAATGGGTCGTGGTAAGGGTAAGGCCCGAAAAATTTTACAACTCCCGGAATACCAGGTTCTGCAGCCCATCGTCGAGGATCGCCGGTAAGAGTTACAGCACCGGCGGTTGCACCATGGTAGCTTCTCCACATGGAGTAAATTTTATGTCTTCCTGTAGCCATTCTAACTGCTTTTATGGCATTTTCAATTGATTCTGCTCCACCATTTGTAAAAAAAGTATAATCCAGATCCCCTGGAGTAACTTCTGAAATCATTTTAGCCAGTTTAGCCTTTGGTTCGGTTCCAAACATGGTTCCTACATAACACAGTTTATCCATTTGAGCTTTCATGGAATCAAGTACATGTTTGTTTCCATGCCCTATATTCACGTTAAGTAAGCCAGAGCAGAAATCAATATACTTTTTCCCATCCGTATCCCATTGGTATATGCCTTCGGCATGATCCATAATTATGGGATTTACATTACCTTGTGCATGCCAGCTGTATACAACATGAGCACGATCCATTTCTTTAATTTGTTTTGTATCCATCATTCCTCCTTAGGTTGCATAGCCGAGCAGGGACGAAGTCCCGACCAGGCTTAGGTTGCATAGCCGAGCAGGGACGGTTGCATACCCGAGCAGGTTAGGTCGCATAGTCGAGCAGCAACGGAGTTGCGACCAGACAAGCTTGCTTCCGACCAGGGGACGAAGTTCCGACCAGCCATTTAATAACAGGGACTCTTATAAAGAGCCCGTTCCAATAAAAATTACCGAAAAAAGTATACTAACTCATACATTGACATAGGTCAAATAAATTATGGAAATATTTACAAATATCATAGATAAATCAGTATTCTGTGTTTTTATGGATGTTTCTGTATTAGGGTATATTGCGATTCAGTTAAAATAGGAATTTTCCATATCCCGTTTTTATATGCTTGACAACGGATTCAGAGTGTTTTACTCTTTGGTCATAAAAACATAAGGAAAATGAATGCTTGAAGTTAAGGAACTAAGTAAACATTTTGGGGGTCTTAAAGCCCTTGATAATGTCAGTTTTAGGGTAGAATGTGGGAAAATACATGGAATTATTGGTCCTAATGGATCTGGAAAGACCACAATGTTTAATTGTATTACCGGTCTACTTCCTCTTACAGGCGGACAGATATTACTTGATGGAGAAATAATTTCCGGATTAAAACCTCACCAAATATCCAATAAGGGTATTCGAAGAACATTTCAAGCTGGAAAACTTGTTCCCTCTCTTACAGTGCTGGAAAATGTAATGAGCGGTATATATGATTTTACAAAATCAGATGTTTTAGAGACTTTTTTTAGAAAACCTTTTACTGTATCCGGAAAGGAAAAACAGATAAAAGAGCAGGCTATGGAAATTCTTAAACTAGTTGAAATGGAAAAAAGTTCAAACAGATGGGCCAGTGATCTTGTCTGGGCAGAACGGCAGTTTGTTCAAATTGCAAGAGCTGCTGTATATAAACCAAAAATACTTCTACTGGATGAACCTGCTTCGGGTATGGGTCCTGTTGAAACAGAAGAGGTTGGAGTAATAATAAGAAAAATAAGAGACATGGGTATAACTCCTGTGGTTGTAAGTCATGATATGAAAATGTTGATGAATATTGCGGAGCAGGTTACGGTTCTTAATTTTGGCGCTAAAATAAGCGAAGGAACTCCTTTGGAAGTTCAGGGTGATCCCAGGGTAATGGAGGCATATCTTGGCACAGAATAAACCTGCTGGTACAACCATTCTTGAAGTAAAAGAACTTTCTGTTTCCTATGGACATGTCAACGCATTAAAATCGGTTAATATAGAGGTTTGTAAAGGGGAAATTGTTGTACTTATAGGTGCAAATGGAGCTGGCAAAACTTCTTTAATGGAAACTATTTTAGGGGTCAATGAAGTTGATAGTGGAGCTATAATTTTTGAGGGAAAAGAAATAACAAAAAAATCTGCAGATAAAATTGTCCGCTCCGGTATTTTCCTTGTTCCTGAAGGCCGTGGAGTTTTCTCGTCTATGACTGTTACGGATAATCTTCTTCTTGGAGCACATCATAATTTAAAGGGTTCAAAAGAGAAAATGGATTATGTTTTTTCATCCTTCCCTATTTTGGGAGAGAGAAAAGGTCAGGTTGCAGGAACTCTAAGTGGCGGAGAACGTCAGATGCTGGCTATTGCCAGGGCATTGATGTCATCTCCAAAAATGATCCTTGTTGACGAACCTTCTATAGGGCTTGCTCCAAAGATAGTAAATGATATTTTTGATATTCTGATAAAATTAAATAAAGAAGGATACTCAATTCTTTTGTCTGAACAGAATGTTTACAAAGCTTTAAAGTGTGCTCACAGAGGATATGTAATGGAAACAGGTAAAATTTTACTTAGCGGAAGTTCTGAAGAACTGCTCAATAATTCTGAAATACGCAAAGCTTATCTGGGAGCGTAAAAATGGAAATATTTATTGCACAAGTTATAAATGGACTTTCTCTTGGAAGTATATATGTACTATTAGTAACTGGTTTTAATTTACTATTACTGGTTGCAATGATTATTCACTTTTCCTTTCCTGTAGTAGTAGTTTTTTCCATGTATATTGCATGGATAGTACTGGGGCTGACAGGAAATAATATTTTCCTTGGAGTAACAGCAGGTATTTTATCTGCAATCCTTTTTAATATTATTACCGCACCGATGTTTCAGCATATTATGAAAAAACGTGGCGAAGTTGATATAAATTCAACCATGGTTCTTTCCATGGGTCTGGGAATGATTATAACTGATTTTCTGTCTCACAGCATTAATAGCGGATTTCCTATTGCATTTCCGGATAATCTTACAGGCAGAGCAGAGGGTGCATTCCTGAAATTTGGTTTAATTAGTATGTCCAGAGGAGCTTTTCTTGCTCTGACAGTAGGTGTTGTTTTTGTTTCAGGCCTATTCTGGCTTCTGTATAAGACAAAGCAGGGGAGAGCTTTCAGAGCAATTGCTGAGGATCCAAATGGAGCAAAACTCGTTGGTCTTCCAATTTTAAAAACGGGTCTTCAAAGTTATGCATTAACAGGATTTCTGGGAGGTTCAACTGCAATACTTATGGCAATACTTCTGGGTTCGGCCTCTCCGGGATTAGGAGATCAGCTTGGGCATAAAGTTCTTGCAGTTTCTATTATTGCAGGACTCGGGAATCTGAAGGGAGGTCTCATTGTGGGGCTTGCTCTGGGAATACTCGAAGCCTTGGTACAGGGATATTGGACCGGAACATGGTCTAATGCCATAGCATTTGTTATTATGCTTATAGCCATCCTTGTAAAACCAAAGGGCATATTCGGAATGAAACTTTAAGTAGAGATAAAAAGGAGAAGAACGAGTGTCATTACCACTTTATTATTATCTTGCAATTGCCTCAATTTATATACTAATGACCTGGGCTCTATATTTACCTTACAGAGTTGCGCATCTTCATTTTATGGTAGTTGCCAATATGGCGATAAGCGGTTATTTCGGGGGATATGCTGCAACTCAATGGGGCTGGTCTTTTGGAGCTGCACTTCTTGCCGGGATGCTCATTGGAGCTATTCTGTCATGGCTTGTTTCTTTCGGGATTGGAGACGCTCCGACATTTGCGGTGGTAATAGTTGGTTTTACTTTTATCTATATTACCAAGACAACGATTGAAAATTGGGATGCAGTTGGGGGAACCATGGGAATGTTTGGTATTCCAATGGTAAAAAACCTACTTCTTTATGCATATATTTTTGTTGTGATAACCGGTTTTTTTATCTACCGTTTTGATCACTCCCGCCTGGGGAGGGCAGCCTCTGCCATGTTCGTGGATAAGGATCTTGCAATATCCTTTGGTGTAAATACAAAACATCTTGGTATGTTTCTTCAGACCTGGGCTGGTGCAATAGGTGGGGTCTGTGGAGTTTTCTATGCATTTTTTATGAATAGTCTTTTCCCTGATTTTTTTACCTTCCAAATTATTGGTACAACAATGACTATGTTGTTTTTGGGAGGGTATACTACTATGTGGGGGCCTCTTTTAGCTGCTCCTCTTTTATGGGGACTGCCTTTGATACTTCCTACAGAAATAGCATCATGGAGACAGATTATATATGGTGTAATACTGATAGTAATATTGCTGTTGCGGCCTGAAGGGGTAGTTACCAGACAGTTAATAAGAAAAATACAGGTAAAATTAAAATTGATCAAAGTGGCATGATATGCCATGGAAATGAAAATAAACAAAGGAGTTCACATGAAAAAGATCTTGGTTATTACTATGATGATTCTTCTTCTTTCTGTAGGTTCTATATGGGCCGCAGGGCAGAAAGATGAAGCAGTAGCAAAAAAGTTCGTTGCCACAGAATGGGAAATTCCGTTTCTCAACTGTCTGACCGGACCAATTGCAAGTATTGGGGAGTACCTGGAGTGGGGAGCAGAAAGAGCAGCATGGGAAATAAACCAGGCTGGGGGAATTAATGGTGTACCTGTAAAAGTAACAGGCATTGATACTGCTATGAGCCCTGAAACAGGTACTGTGGAAATGGCAAAACTTACAGAAACTGCTCTTGTTGCAATGGGACCTGTTCCAGAACCTGTAATTATGGCAGCTATGCCAATTGCAGTTAGAAGCGGCCTATACTCATTCACGGCAACCACTTCCTATGAATACGCCATGAAGTTTTTCCCATGGTCAATTTCATGGTTCTCACCAACAGATGAAAAATTACCCCCTGTAGTTACAGCATGGGCAAAGAAACATCCTGAAATGAAAAATGTTGTACAGTTTGTTGAAAACTATGGTGCATGGCCCGGAATGGCAAAAGCACATGAAATTGGACTCGAAGCAGCTGGCGTAAATGTTCTTAAAGAAGTTGAAGTGCCTGGTGATGCTGTAACTTTTGGATCTCTTGTTGTAAAAGCCCTGGCCGAAAAACCTGATGGAATAGTTTTTGCTGCAAATGCAGAGAAAGTAGCAAAGATTATCCTTGAATTACAAAGTCGCGGCTGGAAAGATAATTCCAAAATTCTTATATTTTCAAGTGCAGATGATGGAGCTCTTTATACAACCGGGGGAAGCAACATCAATGGTGTTATGATATATAATTATGTAGATCCGGGTCTTGATACACCCCGATGGCAGGCTTTCAGAGAAGCTTTTAAGGCTGACCATGACGGCATGGAACCTTTTAGCCTTTCACCTAATTATTATGATGCTGTTTATATGATTAAACAGGCAATAGAAGCAACCGGCGTAACCGGAGATCCTTCAAAACTTAAGGAAGAAAGAATACTAATTAGGGATTATTGTAATAATATTCAGAATTTCGAAGGACTTTTCTTTAATTGGTCTAATAAAGATGGTGTTCCCCAGGATAAACCTCTTTTCCTTTTTCAGATTGAGAATGGACAGAAAGTACTTGTAGAGAAGGTTATTCCAGGTAATAAATAAATAGCATTGTTTCCATTATTATCGAAGAGGCAGGAAATAATCCTGCCTCTTTTTTGGTATAGGTGAGCTTAATTTAAAAATCTGTAGGTTGTTAGTATATACAATTTTAGGGATTCTACTAATTCATCAATTTCCACATATTCATCTGTCTGGTGTGGAATATGTCTTGGTCCCGGACCGTTAACCAGAGATGGTATGCCTTTTAAGTTTCTTAGATAGGTACCGTCAGTTGCACCGGGTACGCCATTATAAACCGGATCTTTACCGGTAAGGTCTTTGTAAACTTCAGCAGCTGTTTTAACAATAGGTTCATTCTTATCCATACTGACAACTGGTTTGTCGGCAAGATATTCCATTGTAACATTAAAATCAGGGTCATGATTTCCCAATTCTTCAAGAATATGATCTAAAGCAGCTTGAATATCTTTATGATTCTGTCCTGGAATAGTTCTTATATCAATATATGCTACAGATTCTCCCGGCATGACATTAAGCTGTGGTGGTTCCGGGGGTGGCGGTGACTGAATAACTGTAAATGTTACTGACGGCCAGCCCAGATACTCATCTTCACCAAACTGTTCTTTCTGATAGTCCTCAAACTCCTGAAAGGCCATTATTATTGAAGCCAGACGTGTATTTGGATTTACACCTGTAAGGGGCATGGCTCCATGAGCCATTTTACCATGAACTGTGAGCTTTATTCTAAGCGCACCCTTCATGCTTATACATAGCTGATTTTCTTCCGGCTCCGATACAAGACAGGCATCAACATTATCAGCATGCCCCTGTTTTATAAAATCCTGTACCCCCAGCATTAAATCTTCTTCATCGCATAGAATTCCAAGAACCATCTTTCCGTTAAACTCAATGCCGGATTTAAGAATTGCTTTTGCAGTTAACAAATTTACTGCCACACCGGCTTTCATATCGCAGGAACCCCTGCCGTATATTCTCCCATCTTCAATTTCTGCACCAAAAGGATCGTGTTTCCAAAGAGACCTGTCTCCTTCTGATACAACATCCGTATGGCCTTCAAACATAAGGGTTTTCCCTGGTTTTCCAGAGTCTATTTTTAGAATAATATTTTCTCTTCCCGGTAGAACTTCATTTATTTCCGGTTCAATATTAAGTTCTTTTCTAATCCAGTTAGAAATAAATTTCACAAGCGCAGATTCTGTATTTCCTGTTTCAGGGCGGATAACCGAATCAATTTTAATAAAGCTCCTTGTAAGTTCCACCAGCTCATCTTTATCTATAAATGCAAGAAGTTTTTTTTCATTTTCATTAAGCATTGGAAACCATCCTGTTTTTGTTTATCAACTCCATAGACTTTACCAGTTTTGAGATTAAGCTGTTATAAGGTGTTGCTATTCCCAGTTTTTTACCTTCCCGGACGATGGCATTATTTATAAAATCTATTTCAGTCATACTTCCTCTGTCAAAATCCTGAAGCATTGAAGATCTGTTTAAAGCTGTTTTTTCCGATACTTCAAAAACAATCTGTACAGGATCAGGGTAACTAAGCTCTATATTTTTTCCTCTTGCAACTTTTACAGCTTCCTCAACCAGATCTTTCATCAAAGATTTCATATCCGGAAACTCCATAAGTTTGCCGTTTTCAAGACCGGTTATGGCGGTTACTGCATTAATTCCTACATTTATAATTAATTTACTCCAAACCAGGCTCTCTATATTGTCTTCAATGTTTATTTCAAATCCACTATCAGCAAAACTTTTCACAATTTTTTCAAGTTTTTTATTTTTTTTATCAGACATGCAAATGTGAGTAGGTCCATTACCGGCATGACGGATTTTTCCGGGTTCCAAAAATGTAGCTCCCTGGGAGGTTACCCCTGCAGCTGTTCTTTCTTTTCCAAAAATTCCTTTTATAATATCTTCATTACCTAAGCCGTTTTGGAGGGTTAGAGCAATAGTTGAAGGTTTTGCAAGTTTAACAAACTGCTTTGCAACCAATTCCGTTGCAGTGGATTTAACAAAAATTATCATAAGATCAGAATCTTTAACATCCCCGGCTTTTGAGCTTGCCAGGGGATAGGCTTTTATAGTCTTTCCTGTTGAAGATTCTTCTATGTTAAGACCTTCTGAATTAATTTTATCCACATGTGCTTTATTGATATCATATAAGATAACATCATTACCGGAAAGTGATAATTTCCCACCGTATAATGAACCCATTGCTCCTGCCCCGATTATTGCAATTTTCATTTAAATACCCCTATCTATTTGTTATTGATAATGTCGTTATACCCGCTTATTCCATATGCAGTTTCTGCATTTTTCACCGCATTTACTATTGCTTCTGCCATTACATCTGCAGCAATTGCACCAACAGTAGTAGCATCACTTTTAACTCCACCAGTAGCCAGACAGAATATGGTATCTCCATCTGACATTGTATGAATAGGATTTATTGCTCTTGCAAATCCATCATGAGCCATCATGGCCACCTTTGTTGATTCGACTTTTGAGAAATCTGCATTTACTGCTATGCATCCAATTGTTGTATTACTTGAAAATGAATTATGGCTTTTTGTGTTATCTGAAGAGATTATCTTCATAGTACCGGCGGTGTGGTCTTTTTTATCATTTAGAACTCCTGCAATAATTTTACCTGTTTTAGGGTCAATAATATCTCCAAAACAGTTAACTGCAACTATTGCACCAACTATTAAATCTCCAACCTTTTTACTGGCTGTACCCAGTCCACCCTTCATAAAGTATCCAGGCCCCTTTATCCTACCTACTGCGGCTCCCGTACCTGCACCAATATTGCCCTGGTCAGTATTACTGTCTGTTGCATTTATGCATGCTTTGTAGCCCATTTTTTTATCCGGACGAACATTATATTCCCCTACAAGCAGATCGAACAATACAGCACCTGGTACTATGGGAACTACCCCGATCCCAATATCAAATCCGAGTCCATTTTCTTCGAGATACTGCATAACTCCGGCAGCTCCATCCAGTCCAAATGCACTGCCTCCCCCCAGGTATACTGCCTGAGCTTTAGAGACAAGATTAACAGGGTCAAGAGCTGCAATTTCTCTTGTCCCTGGTCCACCTCCCCTGACATCCGCTCCGGGTGCAGCACCTTTTTCACATATTATCACTGTACATCCGGTTCCTGCATCAATATTTTGTGCATTCCCTACTTTTATTCCCGGTACATCCGTTATTGAATTATCCATTTTTACTCCACTCTAATGCTTTTCATTGATAATACCATATCATATCATATAATATCATAGTCAATCCTGGTAAAAAAGGAAACTATTTTTTAACTGCAGGTTTCGGAACTTTCCAACTTTTTTCACAATGGTTTTCATATTACATGAAGGATCACCATTATCATTAAGTCCACGCCCAGTTTCCGGCAAGGATATTATAGCTGGAATTACAGTTTTCAGGTATCAAATTCAAGTTGAAGTTAATTTCCTGTTTCACATAGATTTAAATATTATCCAGCCGATTTTGTTTTCACAGTTTAACTGTAGAACTCAGGTTGGTTTATAATTTATTTATTATTCAATAGTGCTTTTTGCGCTGTAGCTTATTTTCTACTTTTAAAATACTTCCTCTCTAATGTATCGATAATACACTGGCGAAAAAAGCCAAAAACAGACCGATTCAATAAATATCGCAAAATCCTCTAATAGTGCTTTTCTAATTTTAGATGTTAATTGATTCTAATCCTCTCCTTTTCCTTTTCCTGTCAGTATGATACATTTTCTTTTATGTGGTTATTTCCAAAACGAAAAAGAAAAATACAGGAAAAAAGCAGTATTGTAGAAGAATTATGGATCTGTTTATTCAGGGATAATAGTAAAAACAGGTTCGAACTGGAAGATACTGAACTTATGTCTTCAGAAATAAAAGACAATAAGCTTATACTGACAGCTAAAAAGCAAAATTTGTTTGTCTGGAGCCTTAATAATGAATACAGATATAAAGATTTTGTATTGAATGCTCAGTTATCAATTGACAGGAGCAATGGTCATTCTGCAGTTGGTATTTTATTTCGATATGCAAATGAGAGTAATTATTACTACCTTATGATCTCTGAAAATGGATATTTCCGTTTGGATGTAGTTTTTAATAGTAGCCCCAGGATTCTTATTCCCTGGACATCATGTAAACTTGAAACTATAGATAAAATTGGAATCAGATTAATAGTTCATGGTAAATCTATAAGTATCTATCTCAATGAAGTCTGGCTGGGTGAAATTGATGATGATTCAATTGACGCCGGTTTTACAGCATTTGGTGGGCAGAATTATTCCAATAATGATTCTGCACAATTTACTCTATCAGAAATAACTATTGAATCTCGATCATTGGAAGTCGAGTCGCAATATCAAAGTCAGGTTAAGCGAGGAAGGGTTCCTCTTGAAAGCAGATTAAAATTTGCTAAAAGACTTTTTGAGCAGGGACAGTATTCTGCGGTTCTTGTTCAAATTAAAAAAGCTCTAAAAATTTATCCTGAAAATTATGATCTTTCTTTTCTCATGGCTATGAGTCTAAGCCGTATAGGTCTGTATGATGAGGCTTTGAAAGCTCTTGATTCCTGTTCTGAAAATATAAATCAGGATATTGTTGTGGAGAAGGCCAGTATTTTATATAGAAAAAACAGTTTGATCGAGTTAAAAGATTTTCTAAATTCCAATAACAATTTCCTTGAAAAAAATGCATTTCTTTTAAATCTTATGGGGAATACTTATGATGCATTAGGGGATTTTTCAGGATCAGTAAATTACTACAAACAATCTTGTGTTCTGGAACCGGATAATGCTGTTTTTCAATTGAATATTGCCAGATCATTGGAAAAAATACATGAAATGGAATCTGCCTTTTCTCGTTATCATAAAGCTGCTCTTTGCTTTTTCAGAGAAGAAAATTACATAGAACTTTTCAAAATTATTATAGATATGAACAGGCTTTATCCATCCAATAAAGAGGCAAGGATTCTTGAGGGTAAAGTTCTTTTTCATGAACAAAAACTGGATGAAGCTTTTAAAATATTTAAGAATTTAAAAGAAGAAAATTTAAAAGATTCAAGTGTAGATTTTTTATATGGGATAATACTTCGTGAAAGAGGGCAAAATGAAGAAGCTCTTCAGTTGTTTAAAATTTCTGCATTGAATGCTGTCGATTACTATCCCTATTGGTTCAAATATGCTGAAACTTTGTATTTGATGGGCTTACCTGCTGCGGATGAGGCTCTTACTGCAATTAATCTGGAACCGGATAATGCCTGGGCACATAATCTATTAGGATTGATTTTTTTATCGGAAAATAAATATGAATTCGCAAAAAAGAGTTTTGCAAAAGCACGTGAACTGGATATGGATTCTGTAGATATTCTTATTAATTATTCTGATGCTGTTGCAGCTGTAGATGGGATTGATAAAGCCTTATCTTTGTTTACAAATAAAACCGGATTTGCCTCAGTCCGAAATCAAATGGGAAATTTATTATATGAAAATGGAAAATATACGGAAGCCTCCGATTCTTATCAACAGGCTGTTTCTCTTGATCCTAAAAATATAGCATATAGAGAAAATCTTGCTTCTGCATTAATCAAACAGGATTATATACTTGCTGCAGAAGAGATACTTTCTGAAGTAATTGCAGAAAAACCCAGTTCATCATCATTGGAAATGATTGCCCTGGTAGCTTTTCGAAAGGGTGAATATAAGCGAGCAGATATTTCGTTTGTTGAAGCTATAAAACTGGATCCGGATAATTTCAGTATACTTCTTAATTATGGTGATTTTCTTTATACCCGTCTTAAATATAAGGAAGCCGGGGATATTGCGGAAAGAATCCTTTCTGCTCCGGATAATAAAAAAATAAGTAAAAGTATTATTGAAGCAGCAAATCTATTGACGCAGAAAGTTAAATCTGCCCTAAACAATCGATATAAATGTGATTCATGTGGAAGAGAATGGATAGTACCAAAAAATATACCAATTATTGATGTTGTTCGAATTCATGGTGAGCCCGATGGAGAATCTCCTGCAGGGAAATGTAAAAAATGTGGAAAAGTATATTGTGTTAATTGTGCCATTGAACATATTCGTGATAATCGCTTTGTTTGTCCTGACTGTGATGAATATCTGAAACTATCTGAAAATTATTTAAAATATCTTGCAATGGAATATGCAAAAGAGTAGAGCTCCTATCGGGTTCTGTGAGGGCGATATAGCTTGACAAAGCTATATCAATAAGTAATATAAACATTAGAGATATGATCTCGTGTTTGTGTATATGTATTATGCAAAGTGCCTCTAATTTTAGGATGTATTTTTTATGGCAAAAAATAAATTTTTTACAATATCATTTTTTATTCTGGCCTTTGTTTCACTGCGAATTTATGCTCAGGATATTCTTACTGCAGGACAGTTTTTCGATACCCTCTCTACTAAATATGGTGGTATTGAAGATTATGAAGCAAGGATCAACATTATTACTGATAAAGTTTCAATGGAGGGTATTTTATTTTATAAAAGCCCAAACCTTTTAAGGATAAATTTTTCCAAACCTGAAGAGCAGGTTATCTCTGTAAACAATGATGTTTTAACTCTGCATATTCCTGACCAAAATGTTGTTATGCAGCAGACTCTTAAGAAGCACTCAAATGCTGCACTTGCTGCTATGGCAAGTAAGCAGGGCCTCGAATTATTAAAGAAAGGTTACAGCATTGCCTTTTTAAAAGGTCCTGATCCGGTTCCCCTGGATGAAGGTTCGGAAGAATTAGTTACAAAGCTTAAACTTGTATGGCGACAGACCGATGAGGGGTACCGGCAGATAGAAATGTCAATTGGTACGGATGGAATGATAAGGCGTATGAAAGGTATTACTGTAAACTATGATACTTTCCAGTTTGATTTTACCGGAATTCGAATAAATCAGAGCATTCCATTGAGCAGGTTTGAATATGAAGCGCCTCCGTCTGCCTATATAATGAATAACTTCCTCTTTGAGCCGGAACAGTAAAAATGGATCTATTTGGCGAAAGATTAAAACAATTACGGGAACAGAAAGGTTATTCTCTTGAACAGGTTTCAAGAGATACAAATATAGCAAAAAAATATTTAATTGCTTTGGAAGAAGAGAATTTATCAATTTTTCCCGGAGAACCTTATCTTATTGGTTTTTTAAAGAATTATTCTGAATATCTGGGTCTTGATCCTGATGAAATTGTAACCTTGTATAGAAATATGAAATTACAGGAACAACCTGTACCAATGACAGCACTTCTGGATAAACGTAAGCCCGGACGGTCTGTAATTATTTTAATAATAGTTCTACTTGCAGCAGTAGGAGTTGGTGCTTATTTTCTGTATGGTTATTATGTAAACAATAAAATTCTGGTCTCTGTGAAGGAACCTGCTGTTAGTGATCAAACAGAAAATAATAATATATATAGCTATAATGCGGAGACTGTTGATATAGAGGAACGATTTCCTGAAAATAGCATTGTTCATATTGTTTCCAAAGCAAATACTTACGATATTCTGGTTAAATCAGTAGGCTCAAATGCCATTTTGTCTTTGGATGGAAGTGAACTTGTTCTTAATCTGGGAGAAGAAAAATCCTTAGATCTTAATAGCGATACTGTAATGGATATTTCCCTTATCTTGAATGATATAGATATTAGAAAAAAAACTGCCTCAATCAGTATAAAAACTATTGGGAAGGAAATAGCAGAAAATACAAATAAAATTATTCCAGAAGCTGCTGTTTCCTCTCTGACCCTGAAAAATGAGGATGCTGTTGTTATCAAAGATGCAGATGCACCTGAAATTTTTGTTATAAAAGTAATCTTCCGGGGCAACGCTCTTGTCCGATATGTAGCAGATTCAGGGGATCGAATTGAAAAGTATTTTGATAAGGGGGAGTCTTTCCGTCTGGATGTAAATAAAGAATTAAAACTCTGGATATCAAATGCAGGATCATTTAATGGAAAAATTTCAGGTGTGGAAGTAAACTTTGGACGATCCGGGGAAGTGACATCTTACCTGATAAAATGGATAAAAAATTCGGATAGTGGTAAGTATGAATTAAAAATGATTCCTGTTTTATAGATATTGTGGAAAATACAAATAATAATAAAAAATTTTATCTTGAAAATTTAGGTTGTTCGAAGAATCAGGTTGATGCGGAAATTATGATCAATTCTCTTTCAAAAGAAGGTTGGAATTATGTTTCCGATTCTGATGAGGCAGAGTTGATAATTGTTAATACCTGTGGTTTTATAGAAGCAGCAAAAGAAGAATCTATTGATACTGCTATTACATTTAGAAAAAATTATCCAGGAAAAAAAATTCTTTTAACAGGGTGTTTTGCTCAAAGATATGGTGCAATGCTTCTGGATAAAATGCCGGAAATTGATGGAGTTTTTGGTAATCATAATTTACAGCTTATACCTGAGGTTGCAGAGTCTGTATTTTCGGGTGAGCGTCCTGCTGTTATTCCTTTAGAGGGATCCTCCCGTCCTGAAAGAGCAAACCTGCTGTCTTTTCCCGGATCTGCATATGTTAAAATTTCCGAAGGTTGTAATCATCGCTGTTCTTACTGTGCAATTCCTCTCATAAGAGGAAATCTTAGGTCCAGAACTATTGATGATATTCTTTTGGAAATCAAAGGTCTTTTATCTTCAGGAATTCTTGAAATAAATCTTATTGCCCAGGATCTTGCAGCATTGGGAACAGACAGGAGGGAAAAAGATTTTTTAAAGCTTATAACTAAAATATCGAAGCTGCCGGGTAAATTCTGGATACGTCTCCTGTATATCCACCCCGATTTTTTCCCTTTGGATCTGCTGGATATTGTGGCTGGAGATCAAAGAATCCTGCCTTATTTTGATATTCCTTTTCAGCATGCATCCGAATCTGTTCTTTCTGGTATGGGTCGAAAAGGATGCAGTTCGGACTACCTTAATCTGGTAGCGCGAATCCGCAGAAAAATACCTCAATCTGTTATACGTTCCACTTTTATGCTGGGTTTCCCTGGTGAGAGAGCCCCTCAGAGGAAAGAACTTCTGGATTTTCAGGTTAGAGCAAATCTTGACTGGGTTGGTATTTTTATTTATTCCAGGGAAGAGGATACCAGAGCCTATTCTATGAGAGGACGTCTCTTTCATAAATTAG
>Ga0190306_1000363_pt1 | contig 16043 bp, 22 predicted proteins | sample 48700734_MG_FD_161657 | JGI IMG/M metagenome (GOLD analysis project Ga0190306, IMG submission 161657) | Hydrothermal vent sediment bacterial communities from Southern Trench, Guaymas Basin, Mexico - 4870-07-3-4_MG | ecosystem: Environmental > Aquatic > Marine > Hydrothermal vents > Sediment ... | reverse complement strand
TTTTATAATGCTCTATCTATAATTTTAAATAAGCACCAGTGAATCTCCTCTCGATAGTATCGTTGGTGTGGATCCACGCCAGAAAGTGACCTGTGCCGAGGCTGTTGTTGCCATAGCATGAACGCTCTTGGATTTGTGGACCGCCCACTGTACCTATTCCCTGAGTTCATGGCAACAAAGCCTGTGGAGATATTGATAAGGGAAGGGTTGAAAGCAGAGGATTTCATTTCAATGAAGATGTCTTAGGGAGGACTTTAGATAAGTTATACAGAGCAGCCTGAAGGCCAAAAACGTTATCCGAAGCGAAAGAAGTGCTGGAAAATGCGGACACGGAAAAGATGAAAAGCACTTTGCAAGAGAGCCGAAAACGCTGGAGAAGAAGGATAAAGAAGGAGAAAGAACAGGTGGAGAAAGAGGTATGACATCTCTCCAATCAGGAGTTTTACAGCGAGAAAGACGCACTGAGGGCTGCACGGGAGAAAGAAAACGGGGGGGACGGGGAGACCAAGAAAAGACGAGCCTACACAGACGGTCTACTGCGTAAAAGTGGAGTTTGCGGAGGATAAATCCGTAATAGAGAAGGAAATGCTGAAAAAGGGGAAGTTCATCGTCGCAAGCCCTGTAAGGGCTTAAGCAGCATGCGGAGAGAGGGTTTCGCTTCCTAAAAGACCCTATGCTCTTTGCCCCTACTATGGGCTGAAGAACGAAGGCAGGATAGTTGCGGTGATGATAATGGGGCTCGCACTCATGGTTTACAGTATTGCAGAGCGCAAGTTGCGTGAGGCACTGGAGAAGGCAGGTGAGACATTACCGGATCAGAAGGGCAAGCCAACACAGAAATAGCAAAGCATTTTGATCAAACTTTCTTAAAGTTTGACGATACGGCGTGTCTTCCAGGTGTTTGAGGGTATTACAGTCCTTTACAGAGGATCAAAGATGGTGGCGGTCTTGAATATGAAACTGATACACTATAAAGTCCTTTCTTTGCTCGGTCGTGAGTATGAGCGGATGTATTGCGCCGGTTATGGATAGATACGCCTTTGCCCAGTTCAAGGAAGAGAGTAATGCAAAGCGAAGCGGAAGACGCCGGTTAATTCATTCCTTCTCTTCTTCCTCGCAAAATCGTGTTGAAATAGGGGATACACACTTTACCATCTTTTATGTATACTTTATATTACATCATAAAGTATACGAACAGAAAGATGATAGATAAAAAGATAAGCGTAATAGGTTCAGGCTGGGTAGGCACGGCGATAGGGAGAGGGTTTGCAGGAATGGGCTACGGGGTGATTTTTTACGATGTCGTGGATAAAGACCTGCCAAACTTCACGAAGGATATAAACTACGCCATAGAAAACTCTGATATCTCTTTCATCTGCGTCCCAACGCCGACAACTCCTGAAGGAATTGATCTGAGCTATATAAAAGAAGCGACCATGAATACAGCGATAGCGTTATCGAAGAAGCGCGGTTATCATCTCGTGGTGGTGAAGAGCACGGTGGTTCCCGGGACAACGGAGAAAGTAGTGATACCGATATTAGAGGAATATTCGGGTAAGAGCGTGCGAGAGGGCGAGATAGGCGTCTGCATGAATCCCGAATTCTTGACGGAGATAGAGAACTCGTGGACGGATGAAAATAGCTACAAGAAGGATTTCTTCACCGAAGACAGAATAGTCATCGGGGAATACAATAAGCGCTCAGGTGATATCTTAGCGGGACTTTATAGCGCACTGAACAAGCCCATCTTCAGAACCGATTTGAAGACCGCGGAGTTGATAAAATACGCATCCAACTGCATGCTTGCAACAAAGATTTCATACTGGAACGAGATATTTCTCATTTGCAAGGAATTGGGCATTGATTCACAGGTCGTTGCAGATATCGTGGGTCTTGACCCACGCATAGGCAAGTATGGAACAGTTCACGGTAAGGCGTTCGGTGGTAAGTGCCTGCCGAAGGATTTGAAGGCGTTTATCGCTTTTGCTGAGAGATACCGTGAAGTGAAACTACTGAAAGCGGTGGATGAGATAAACGAAGAGATGCGTGAGAGATATGGTGTGAGGGAATGATAAAAAAAGCGGTGATAACAACGGCGGGTAAAGGGACAAGGATGCTACCCGTAACAAAAGAGCAGTCAAAGGAGATGCTACCTCTTTTTGATAAGACCGTGAATGGTGGAATATGTGTAAAACCATTGTTACAAATAATCTTCGAGCTTTTGTTCGAGTTCGGGATACGCGACTTCTGTTTTATTACTGGAAGAGGCAAAAGAAGCATAGAAGAGCATTTCACTCAGGATTATGCTTATTTACAGAGTTTAAGAGAAAGGGGGAAGGCAGAGCTTGCGGAAGAGCTTGAGAATTTCTATCGAATGCTCGACTCTTCGAACATATTCTGGAAATATCAGCCGAAACCAACGGGTTTTGGTGATGCTGTTTTGCTTAGCGAACCTTTCGTGCAAGACGAGCCTTTTCTGGTTTGTGCCGGCGATACCTATATCCAATCGCCAAAGAACGATTGCTTTAAGAGATTGAGGTCAACATTTGAGGAGCGAGACCCTGATGCCGTTTTTCTCACTTTCGAGGTTGAAGATCCGAAGATGTATGGTGTAATAGAGGGAGAGGAAATCGGGGGAGATATTTACGAGGTTAAGAGGGTGGTGGAAAAGCCAGAAAAGCCTCCATCTAATTTAGCCATTCTACCGGTTTATATCTTTAAACCCATCATATTCAGAGCACTTGAGAAGATACCCTACGGTAAAGGAAACGAGAAGCAGCTCACCGATGGAATACAGAAGGTTATAGAATGGGGCTTTGAGGTTCTTGCGGTGAAGCTGAATCAGACTGAAAAGAGATTGGACATTGGCAATCCTGAGTTTTATGCGGAAGCAGTGTATCTAAGTGCAAAATGGGTGGGGATTTCATGGACGGGATAATTAAGCAGGGAATAGAGGAAATAAAGAGAGAATTTGATCCGGGAGTTGCAGAGGGGAAGAACATATTGGTCACGGGCGGTGCTGGATTCCTTGGTTCCTGGATATGTGATGTATTGGTGGAGAGCAAAGCGAATGTAATATGCCTCGATAACTTCTCAAGCGGACTGAAAGAGAACATCTCACATCTGCTTGGCAGGAAAAATTTCAAGTTCGTCCAGCATGATATAACTCAGCCCATATTCTTTAACGAAGAAATTGATATCGTGATGCATCTTGCATCTCGTGCGTCTCCTTTTGAGTTTGAGAAATATCCAATTCAGATATTGAAGGCGAACACTTTGGGGATTTGGGTGGCTTTGGGGATAGCGAAGAAGCACGAAGCTAAGTTTTTATACACATCCACTTCTGAAATCTACGGAGATGCTAAGGAGATACCGACAACCGAGGAATACAGAGGGAATGTGAATCCGATTGGACCGAGAAGCTGCTATGACGAGGCGAAACGATGTGGGGAATCATACGTAATTGCATACAGAATGCAGCACGGATTGGATACGCGAATAGCACGAATTTTTAACACGTATGGACCGAGGATGAGGGCGGAGGGCATCTATGGTAGAGTTGTTCCACGTTTTGTAGAGCAGGCATTGAGTAATAAGCCAATAACTATTTTTGGTGATGGCACACAGACAAGGAGCTTTTGTTATGTTACCGACCAGGTAGAAGGTTTGTTAAAGCTCGCTTTTTCAGAAAGAGCAGAAGGAGAAGTGGTAAATATAGGAAGTGACAGTGAAATAACGATTTTGGAACTTGCGAAATTGATAAAGGAGCTGACAAAAACATCTTCGGAAATTGAGTTCCATCCTTTGCCGAAGGACGACCCTATGAGGCGTAAGCCGGATATAAGCAAGGCAAAGAAGCTTCTGGGCTGGAAGCCTAAGGTGGAGTTAGAAGAAGGATTGAGAATGATGATAGAATGGTTTAAGGAAAAGGAGAGCGAGAAAGATAAATGGGATATGTAAAAGTGAAAGCGAAAGTATCAAATGTAGAGAGGGAGAGGAGTAAAGAAACAGAACTGATAGCTGATACGGGTGCGATATATACGGCAATTCCAGAGGATATTTTGATGGATTAGGGTATTGTTGCGAGGGGAACGAGGCGATTTAAGACGGCAAGTGGTGAGCTGAAAGAGCTCCCGGTAGGAGAGGCATACATAGAGATTGCAGGGGAGGGAGTCACTTCGATTGTTGCGTTCCTTCCAAGAGGTGCAACACCCCTTCTTGGCGTCACAACGCTTGAATTACTTGGCTTACAGGTTGATCCGCTAACAGGTGAGCTTAGACCGATGGAGCTGCTTCTTCTTGGCTTAGAAACAAGATGAAAGAAGAAATAAAAATGTATCTTGAAAGGGCGGAGAAGTTCAAGAAGAATGCTCAATTCTTAAGAACGGTGACCATGACTTAGCGATGTTCCACATAGAACAAGCTTGCCAGTTGATGATAAAGGCAAAGCTATTAGACCAGAAGGGGGTATTTCGAGAGGACACACAGTCTAAGAAAACTTTTAAGTGAGGTGATAGATGTAGAAGGAGTTGAGGAATTCCTAAACAAGTATAAAGTCGTTTTAAGAAACCTTGAGAGAGCATGCACAACTTCAATCAAGATACTACTTTGAGGAATTCTTTAAGGAAGAGGTTGAGGAAGCTTTTAAAGCTCTGAAGGAGTTGAAAAAGATATTATGGAGTCGGAATATTTCATAAATTTTAAAAAATATACTGTGGATATTAAGAGCCTTTTGAGGGAATACCTTTCGGATTTCGAGGTTTACGTTTTCGGATCTCTCGTGAGGGGTGATTATTCACAAGGGCTCAGTGATATAGATTTAGCCGTAATTTCCGATGATTTCAAGGTTAGGGAAAAGAAGTTAAAAGTCTATGATGTGCTGTTTGAAAGGTTCTTTGACACACCGTTTGAGTTTCACCTGCTGAGAAAAGATAGATGGAATTTTTATTTGAGGTTCATCAAAAAAGATTACTTGGAAATCTGACTTTATTCGTCCGAGTGTTTCTTTAGCAACCTTGAGTCGCGGGTTCACAAAGCGAAGCCTAATAAGCGAGGAGGAAATAGATGAGAGCGAGGAGGTCTCGCCTGGAGTGATACTGGATTACGGCAAGGATGGAAGAGTAGTGGGCATAGAAATATTGGGTCTGAGAGGCTTCCCACTAAAGGAGTTGGTTGAGATGAGAGTGGAACTTCCAACATTAAAGAGGGAGGAGAAATGAAAATCTTAATAACTGGCGGGACGGGCTTCATAGGCTCGCATCTCGTGGATGCGTTAGCAGATAAGCACGAAGTTGTTGTTCTTGATAGCCTGGAGCCTCAAGTCCATGCAAGCAAACTAATTACCTGCAAAGCATATGAGGCATAAGGGATAAAGAAGAGAGAAGAGTTTAATTCCCACTACTTATCAGTTCAGATGCCGGACGAAGGGTCATATTTGGACATCTCGTTACGAAAGATAGCGAAAGGCGCGGGGATAGGCTTCACAGGCACTTTCATCGGGATTGGCTATTTATCACGGATGGTTATAGCAAGATTTCTTGGTGCTTCAGATTATGGTTTGGTTTGTCTTGGATTTGCCGGGCTATCAATTGCAGCAATGCTCTCTTTGGTCGGATTGCCAGTAGGAATCCAGAGACAAGTTTCGTTTTACAAAGGAAAAGGCGATAAAGGGAGGATAAAAGGCACGATTATAGGTGCACTAAAATAAGCTTTCCTTTGAGTTTGATTTTTACACTCATTTTCTTGGTGCAGACTGGATTTCTGTTAACATCTTCCACGAGTCTCGACTAACACCGGAGGATTTTCTCGATTGCAATTCCATTTTCGGTCTTAGCGTCTTAGCGAATAATCTTATATCGGCAACAATCGGATTCCTAGACATAAGGTATAGAGTTTATGTGAATTGTTCCAGAACATATTCAAGTTAGCGGCAGGCAATTGTCGCTTTTTTGTTTTGGGATTTGAAGTTATAGGAGCAGCACCGGGTGGGGTTCTCGCCATCATATTAACGCCGTTTCGGGCTTTTTATTTTGCGGCGTTGCCAAGCTGCGATTGATGTTCCAACGACGATAATAAAGTAGGGTAAAACATTTATAAATAGAAGAACATTAAAAGAACAAGGTGATAAGATGTTTGAGATAACCGAGGATTTGATAAAGAAGGAATTGAAAGTAATACCGAGCACGGGGTTTTATAAGAGCGAAGGGGAGTTCATAAAAGAAGCGATTAACACACTTCTGGCTACGAGAAAGGACTTGAGAATAACTATTGCTTGTGAGCTATATAAAAGGGGCGAGATATCATTTGGGAAAGCCTGTGAAATCGCATCCTTGAATATAGAGGAGATGAAAGAGGTTCTACACAAACGAGGGATTAAGCGACATGTGAGCGTGAATGTAGAGGAGATGGAGGTAATGGCAAAGAAGGCTGTTGAACGTGCAAGACGGTAGATAGAATGATCTTAATCTGTGATACGGACTTTTTAAGCTCCTTCTTAAAGATTAGGCGATTAGAGTTGGTAAAAGATTTGTTTAAGGTGGTGAACTTGTATATCCCGGTAGCAGTGCTCCGCGAGATTGCTAAGACTGATTTGATAACTGATTTATTGAATAAGGAATGGATAAAGGTGAAAAAGGTCAGCGATGAGGAGTTAAAAGAGATGGAAAAGGATAAAGAATTTGCAAATCTCGGTTCTGGTGAAAAAGAGTGCTTGGCTTTGTGTAAGCATTTTGAAAAATCGGTACTGCTCATAAGTGATAATGAAGCGAGGAGGATAGCAAATAAGAAAGACATAGTCACGTTGAACATTTCAGCATTTTTGCTTGCATGTAAACAGATGAGGATTTTGGATAGGAGTGATATCATTGCCATCATACGTGATTTAAAAGAAAAGGACTACTACGAGTTCAGTGAAGAGGAGAAACAAAGGCTTATAAATAACTAACAAATGCCAGATGAAGACTTCTTAGGGGAATCACTTCGTAAAATAGCGAAAGGAGCGGGAGTAAGTTTTGTTGGCGCCTTCGCTGGGCTGGCTTTAGGCTATCTCTCAAGGCTGATTATAGCGAGATGGCTTGGCACATCAGATTACGGGTTGATTTCGCTTGGCTATGCGGCAATGATGATAGGAGCAGCACTCTCTCTGGTGGGCTTGCCTGGAGGGATACAGAGGTTCGTCTCTTTTTATAAGGGGAAAGGAGATAAGAGCGGGATAAAAGGAGCGATTTTAGGCGCTTTGAAGATAAGTCTTCCTCTGAGTATCATTTTTGCCATTATCTTATTCTTTCACGCCGATTGGGACTCTATTCGTGTTTCCCACTCGCCGGAACTAACACCATTTTAAGGTTTTTTGCAATTCCATTTTCGGTCTTAGCAAATAATCTTATATCGGTAACAAATTGGAGGGCATGAGGAAGAAATGAAAATCTTAATAACGGGCGGAGCGGGCTTCATAGGCGCGCATCTCGTGGATGCATTGGCGGATAAGCATTCGCGGTTTTGGATAGCTTAGAACCACAAGTCCATGGCAAAAAGCCGGACTACCTGAGCGAAAACGCAACATACACATTTGGTGACGTCAGGACCAGGGAGGCGCTGAGGAGAGCTTTAGAAGGTGTAGAAGTAGTTTGAAGGAACCAAAAGTGGGTTAGAAGAAGAATTGAGAAGGATGATAGAATGGTTTGAGGTGATGTTACAATGAAGGGGAGAATAGGAGGTGACGAAGTAGTTTGCATAGTCGGTTTAGGCTACGTAGGCTTGCCGTTGGCTAAGGCTTTATCAAGACATTTGAAAGTTATCGGATACGACGTAGACGAAGAGAAGGTAAAGGAGTTAAACGGCGAAAACGAGGATGAAAATCTCAGATTTACGATGGATGGGTCAAAAATAGGAGAAGCTGATTTTGTTTTAATAGCAGTGCCAACACCTGTAACGAAATTCAAGGAACCAGATTTATCTTTCGTGAAGTCCGCTGCTAAAACCGTGGGTAAGAATCTTAAGAAAGGTGCAATTGTAGTATTAGAATCCACAGTTTATCCGGGTGTGACAGAAGAGATAGTAAAACCGATACTGGAAGAGGCATCAGGATTAAAATGCGGTGCTGATTTCAAAATCGGCTATTCCCCTGAGCACATAAATCCCGGTGATGGAGCACATACGCTGGAAAAGATAACGAAAGTAGTTGCGGGGATGGATGAAAAGACTGCGGAGATATTAGCCAAGCTTTATGGTTTGATAACGACCGTGTATAAGGCTAAAGACATAAAAACGGCTGAGGCTGCAAAAGTTATTGAAAATATACAAAGGAGTTTGAATATTGTGTTGATGAATCTATTTTATAATATAAGAAACATAATAAGATATTATTTTATTAGAGGCATGGAAAAATGGAAATTCCGAAGACATTCATGGAAGATATGAAGTGGGGTCTCGATAATTATAAAAATCTACAACTGAAATTCAGAGACTTATGGGTGGCAATCGTGAACAAAGAGGTTATTGTGGCAGGAGAAAGTATAAAATACGTGGAGGAGAAGGCGTCGAAGCTCACCGGTAAGAGAAAAGAAGAGATTCCTGTGATTTTCGTAGAAAGCGGTGCACATGTCTACTAAGTTACGAATCAGGATAAAGAAATTGGTGGACCCGGAATTAGATTTGAAATTGGTGTATGGAGAGTTAGTCAGGTTATCAATTCAAACTTTAGGAAAGTTTAATCAAAATGCTTCGCAATTAATCCAATTTAAGACAAAATCAGGATGGAGTAAGCTGTATGAGGCTATAATTGATACAGGTGCGCATACATCGGTCATTCCAAGATATATTTGGGAAGGGATTTATGTAGAAGAGAAGGTGGATCATTCGGTTCAAGGTATCGTTCCCAAAAAGGAGTGCAGCTTGCCAGTAAAAGTAAGTAATATTAGGGGTGTATTGTTTGATGATGAGTTGAATCATACAAATGAGGTTGAATTCTATGCGTTTTGTGCGATGAGTGATAGAGTTCCGTTGATTCTTGGTTTCAAGAGTTTGCTCGAAAGATTCACGATTTGCTTCAATATCAGCTCAGGTATAGCATATTTGGAGGAGTGAGATGGGTGAAACCATGAAACACAAAACCGTCTGCATTGTTGGTTTGGGGTATGTGGGATTGCCGCTGGCTGAGGCATTTTCCAAGCACCTGAAAGTAACGGGCTACGACATAGATGAAGAGAAGATAAAAAACCTGAACAGCAATAACAACGAAGATAACCTGGAATTCACAGCAAAGCCTTCCAAGATAAGACAAGCAGACTTCGTTTTAATCTGCGTGCCCACGCCTGTTACGAAATCGAAAGAACCGGACTTGAAATATGTAAAATCAGCAACGGAAATCGTGGGCAAGAATCTTAAGAAAGGAGCTGTTGTGGTTCTGGAGTCTACCGTCTATCCAGGAGTGACGGAAGAGATTGTGAAGCCAATCATGGAGGAAAAATCCGGGATGAAGTGCGGTGCCGATTTCAAAATCGGTTACTCGCCCGAGCGCATAAATCCCGGTGATGAAGCACATACGCTGGATAAGATAACGAAAGTAGTTGCGGGGATGGATGAAAAGACCACCGAAATTCTGGCGGACTTATACGGGTTAATAACGAATGTTTATAAAGCGAAAGATATAAAAACGGCGGAAGCGGCAAAGGTAATAGAGAACATCCAGCGAGACCTGAACATTGCATTGATGAATGAGCTGGCGATAATATTCCATAAGATGGGCTTAGATACAAAGGCGGTATTGGAGGCAGCGAGCACTAAATGGAACTTCCATCGCTACTCCCCTGGGCTTGTCGGCGGGCATTGTATTCCAGTTGACCCTTACTACCTGGTGTATAAAGCGAAAGAGCTTGGTTATCATCCGCAGGTAATCTTAGCTGGTAGAGCGATTAATGATTATATGCCAAAGCATGTTGCTGAGATGGCGATAAAAAGCCTGAATGAGGTGGGTAAGGTTATCAAAGGCTCGAAAGTATTGATTATGGGCTTGACCTATAAGGAGAACGTGCCGGATACGAGGGAATCGCCGGTGAGAGAGATGGTGAAGGAGTTGAAGGAATTTGGCGTTAACGTGTATGGTTATGACCCATTACTTAGCAAGGAAGAGATAGAAGCATTTGGTGTGAACGCTTTGGATGATTTTAATGTCATAATGGATTGCGTGATCGTAGCGGTGGCGCATGACGAGTTCAAAAAGATGGAGTTGGACGACATAAAGAAGTTCATGAACGATAAGCCGGTGTTGATTGATGTAAGAGGGATGTTTGATGAAGAAGAAGCGAAGGAGAAAGGGTTTTATTATAGGAGGTTGTAATGATTATGAGGCGCTATCTGTTGATATTGAGAGAAAAGTGAGGGCGTTAGTGGACGCAGGGTATTACTCAAACGAATCCGAAGTAATAAAAAATGCCGTAATAATAATGAATCTTGCGTATAAGGAGAACGTGCCGGATACAAGGGAATCGCCGGTGAGAGAGATGGTGAAAGAGCTTAAGGAATTTGGCGTTAACGTGTATGGTTATGACCCATTACTTAGCAAGGAAGAGATAGAAGCATTCGGTGTGAAGGCTTTGGATTTTTCTTTTAGCACAGGTTTTCTTTTGTAAAAAGAAAAAGTGTGTTGATGTAAGAGGGATGTTTGATGAAGAAGAAGCGAAGGAGAAAGGGTTTTATTATAGGAGTTTGTGATTGCATGATATTACTTTAGTTGTGCTTTTCCGCATTTGAGCTTTGCCGTTCCTGGAATAGATGGAACCTTGATAAGATATGGCATTTATATTTGTGGAAAGACAACAAAGAGAAAGTGCTGACAATGCCAGACGAAGAATCATTTCTGGATGTTTCACTGCGAAAAATCGCGAAAGGAGCGGGCTTCGCTTTAATAGGAACTTTAATAGGAAGAGCATTTGGCTATGGGTCAAGAATAATTATAGCAAGATTCATCGGTGTGGATGGTTACGGTTTAATTTCACTTGGTTTTGCAGCTTTAACCATGGCTGCCGCACTCGCTGCGATTGGATTGCCATCGGGAATCACACGTTATGTCTCCTTCTACAAAGGGAAAGAAGATGCGAGAAGAATAAAAGGCACGATTATTTCTGCAATAAAAATGAATTTTCCAATCAGCGTTATCTTTGCACTTCTTCTTTTCTTCGGCGCCGATTGGATTTCCATACATGTCTTCCACGACGCTAACTTAACACCCATTTTAAGAATTTTCTCTATTGCTGTTCCTTTTCTGGTTTTAGCACGAGATCTTTTATCTGCAACGGTAGGCTTCCAGGAGATGAGGTATAATGTTTACACAGAAAATATATTTAATGAGGTTTTAAAATTAGGTGCAATTGTTATCCTCGTTACATCGGGATTTGGCGTTATAGGAGCGGCGTGGGGCTGGGTTTTAGCTATCATATTAATGCCGTTCTTAGCTTTTTATTTCTTGGAAAAGAAAGTCTTTCCTATTTTCAACACGAAAATAAAAGCAATATCAACGGAGAAAGAACTTTTTGCGTTCTCTTGGCCCTTGATTTTTGTTGGTATGGCGGGAATAGTAATGGGATTTATGGATACGTTAATGCTTGGTTATTTCTGCAGTGCTTATGAAGTTGGGATATACAATGCGGCGCTGCCAACTGCGATGTTAATACGAATGCCCAGTTTAGCACTCGGCTCAATTTTTGTACCTGTGATAACGGAATTATATGCTCGAGAGAAATACGATGATCTAAGAGACACTTATAGCACAGTAATAAAATGGGTTTTATCGCTTTCTTTTCCCGCTTTCCTTTTGATGGCTCTTTTCTCTGATGACGTTATAAAGATATTGTTTGGCGCTGAGTATGCCACAGGAGCGGAAGCTTTAGTTATATTAGCATTCGGTTTTTTTATATCCACTGTTCTTGCTCGTGCATCTGACATTATTAGCGCATCAGGAAGGACAAAAATAACGATGGGTTGTTATTTAACGGGTTCTGTGGCAAATTTCTGCTTGAATCTTTATTTGATACCGCTGTTTGGAATAAATGGAGCGGCAATGGCAACTGCGTTATCATCGGTTTTTATGGCTATCCTTTATTTCATATTTGCGTATCGCATTAGTAAGTTGCAGCCATTTGAGCTAAATCACCTGAAGCCGGTATTTTCAGCATTTGTCGCAGTTTTTATCGTTTATGCGCTCACAAAATATTTGATTGGCGTTTCATTTTTCAGTTTGGTTGTGATGTTCTTAGTCTTCTTAGCACTTTACTTTCTCTTCCTATTGCTTATAAAAGGATTTGATGAGCACGATTTGGTGATAATGCGCGCGATAGATCAAAGGTTGGGAACGAAATCCGGTTGGATACGGAAAATCATACAAAGGTTTTTATGAAGTTAATAGTAATAACCAGATACTGATATGAAAATAAGACTCGTGACCATGGGACGTTTTCATACCTATCATCAACAGATACTTTTACACGGTCCAGAAGAAGTGACCTATGAAGCAAACATTAGCACTGGACTTTATGCTAATCCTTTATATTCGTATTTCAGGCGATTATACAGGTCTAAGTTGCTCAGAAGAATTTTAGGCAAAAATTTTAATGATTTTCCGCACGCGATGCTTCATGTTTGTGCCAGACCGCCAAAAAAGAAGGTTTTTTCGTCTGTTCCAAATGTTAGATGGCATGACATTCTACCACAAGCTAAATATTTCGACCTTCTTCGCCGTGCAGATGTATTTGTCCGTCCAGAAAAACACACACCAGCTATGGGGGTATGTCGAAGCCATGGATTTTGGTTTACCTATAATTGACAACAAGAAACTTTTAGAGATTTATGAAGACGCACTTGTGACTTGATTGGCGATTGTTATACTCAACCTGATACTATACACATATTCCTTCCATATCCACTGCGCTATCCGCTTCTTTCCCCGTCAGGATGCTCCTTTCTCAGCTCGATAATCATACTCTCGATCTCCGGTCAATGGTATGAGGATTTTATGCACAGCATGGCTCCTCGGTTCACGAATGCCCTCTACGCCATCCCTCTCGTATCGGGGTTCCCGCGATAGTATGTCACGCGAGACCTATATCCGGCTACATGCCTCACTGATATTTCACAGCAGCTCAGCAATTCAAATAGATACTTTCGCTGCTGGAAAGTGGTTTCACCGCAATAAATCGTCATTCTCAAGACCCTCCTTTACATAGAAGGTAGGGCTTCAAGCAAATATTTATTTATATCTATACAATGTATAGTAATAGCTATCCAAAAATAAGTGAGCGTGATAGAAATGACCCTGACCAAAGCGAAGAAATTAAGAGAGATGTTCAATAAAGATGGCGTGATAAGATTAGCGGGAGCGCATGATGGGATCACCGCCAAATTGGTTGAATTGAACGGTTTTGACGGTGTGTGGGCAAGTGGTTTTGAGGTATCCACTTCGTATGCCGTTCCGGATGCCAATATACTAACGATGACGGAATATCTTCGAGCAGCATCTGTAATGAATGACGCAGTTTCAATTCCCGTCGTTGCCGACTGCGACACCGGCTATGGTAACTCAAATAATGTGATGTACATGGTGAAAAAATACGAAGCGGCGGGGATTGCCGCAGTTACAATAGAAGATAAGAAATTTCCAAGGGTCAATAGCTATATTCCAGGACGGCAGGAATTAGCACCTATCGCTGAGTTTGTGGGTAAGATTTTAGCGGCTAAGAATGCACAAGTGTCCGAAGATTTTATGGTTATTGCGAGAGTGGAAGCGCTGATAGCTGGATGGGGACAGGAAGAAGCATTGAGAAGAGCACACGCTTATGTAGAAGCAGGTGCAGATGCGATTCTCATTCATTCCAAATCAAACACACCTGATGAAATAGTAGATTTTGTGAAGGCGTGGGATTTCTCTGCTCCTTTGGTTATCGTTCCTACGACATATCCAATGCTCACATTAGAGGAGATGAAATAATTGGGTATAAAAATGGTTATTTATGCGAATCATGGACTGAGGGCAGCAATTAAGGCTATAAACGAAGTATTTTCTGAAATCAAAAGAACGGGAAGATTGGATACGATAAATGACAAAATTGTGCCGATGAATGAGGTTTTTGAACTTCAAGGTATGATTCAGATGAAAGAGATGGAAAAGATTTATTTAAGGCCAGGTGAAGAACAGATAAAAGTAATTATCCCCGCGGCAGGTGCGCCGCATAATCAGGAGTCTTTAGAAGCATTACTTCAGGATAGACCTCTTGCTATGTTAGATATAAATGGCAAGTCTCTTTTACAGCGGAATATTGAAACGTTGAACAAAAGCAAATTGTATGACATCTCGGTAATTAAGGGATATAAAAAAGATGAATTTGATGTTGAAGGAGTAACTTATTTTGACAACCCGAAATACCAATCAGAACACATTTTAAGTTCGATTATGTGTGCAGAAGAGAAAATGAATTGTAAAACTTTGATTATATATTCAGACATTTTATTTGAGCATTGGTTGATTGAACGTTTGAAATCACAGAATTCCGATTTCGTAATTGTCGTGGATAACTCATTTAAAAAGACGCTCATGCGAAACAAGAAGTTAGATCTGGTTGTTACTAAGGAAACGTTGCCATCGGGAAATCGTATCTTAACGTATGACCGTTTATACGAGGTAGAAAAAATAGGCAAGACGATTCCAGAGGATACAGCAAGTGCAGAATTTGTTGGTATAGCTATGTTCTCAGAAAAAGGCATTAAGATATTTAAAAAGGAGTATTATAATGCATTGGAGGAATATAAGAATAAACCTTTTTACGAGGCAGAGAACATATTTCAAGCTTCGTTGGAGGATATGCTCCAGCATTTGATTAACCTCGGCTATAAGGTCGAGGCGATGCAGGTGAATTCAGGCTGGATGGAGATTCACACATTTGACAATTATAAATATGCCTGTTCAGTGGTTAGATAGGAGAGTGTAGTTACACCGTTGCACAATACAAAAAGAAAAACGCAAAACAAAATCAAAATATATATAAGGTAACGTTAATTATTAATTGTGAAGGATATAAAGATGTAATCTAAAGGTGGTAAGCATGATAAAAACACAAAAAACACGTAATCCGAGTGGAAAAACGATATTTGCAATAAAAGGGCAAATAGAGATATTGGAAAAGTTTGTCATCAAAGAAAAGGTGAGAAAGGAGGAAGAGCTAAAAGAATATTTGGACTTGTTAAAATCGAGTGAGGGTATCGCTAAACCGATAGACCCGACAGATGAGATACGGAAAATGCGAGTAAAAGGTGAGCTATATTGAATCTAATATTAGATTCCGATGTTTTGGTTCTTGCACTGCACAAACCACGATACGAATATTTGATTGAAAATCATCACAAAGCAGTCAATTTATTTAAATCCTGTATAGAAGGAACGAACTCGCTTTATTTGCCTACGACGGTTGCGATAGAGGTGCCGATTGTGTTAGTAAGGGCAACAAACAAAAAATACACAACAAAAGCTCTTAAGAGATTATATGCAACGGCTGTTGAGATATATCCATTTGCATCAGACGCTACTGCAAACTTATTCTTCGCTTCTACCTCCGGCATCTATTTTTCTTTATGTCAGGAGAATGCAATAAAGATAGCAAAAATTAAAAAGGATGCGCAGGACTCCATTGTTCCGGGGTTCAAGAAAGACCTTACAGAAGTTAAAATTAGTGGAATGGATATATTCGTTTTGACCTATGCAGAATTGAAGAATGCCATACTGATTACCAATGATTGGTCGCTGTGGTATGTTTCATGGAAATCTGGAGTAAAATCATATTGGCTATCAGGGCTGTCGGAAAATCAGCAAGAGAAGATTAGTAATGAAGAGGTTGTAGAATACCCTTAAGCGAATGAATGTCATAGCATTTATCCTTGTAGTATTTTCAGCATGCCTGCATGCATACTGGGATTTTTCTTTGTGATGTATACCGCTCGCTATCTGGGTGCGGAAGGGTCTGGTATAAACCCTTTTAGAAAAAGCGTTTACAAAACTTTTA
>Ga0190306_1000362_pt1 | contig 16047 bp, 13 predicted proteins | sample 48700734_MG_FD_161657 | JGI IMG/M metagenome (GOLD analysis project Ga0190306, IMG submission 161657) | Hydrothermal vent sediment bacterial communities from Southern Trench, Guaymas Basin, Mexico - 4870-07-3-4_MG | ecosystem: Environmental > Aquatic > Marine > Hydrothermal vents > Sediment ... | reverse complement strand
TACCTTCCTCTGGATGACCATTATTCCTTGTTATTCTGCCTTTATTTTCACATGTTTTTAAATATCTTGCGGTCTCTTCAAGGGTCATTATTTTTATCTCCTTTTGAACCTGCCAGTGCTTATCATTGTTTAATATCACTTAATGATTTTATAAAAAAGAGAAGTAAAAAGTCAAGCCATTTCCAAAAAAATTTTGGAAAAACCCATGGTGCCGAGCGAACCAAAGAATAAAGCGAACGAGTAAACCGAAGCCAGATACCTGCTTGTTAGACGAAGCTTGTTGCTCATTTTATTTCTCCTTTTGTAATATAACAATATATTCATGATTCATGGTTATATCCGTTACTCCAGTTACATTACTTGGACTGTTTTTCCTTGGCATTTTTTTGTTAGGAATCTCCCTAATTATTGTTTTAATGTGTTTAAATCCGTTTCTTTCAAAAAATTCTCTTGTTATTTCATCGTTCGGTATTTCTATCCCTTTTACTCGTCTGTTACCAACTACATAAGCGACAATTCCACCAACTTTAACAATTTTTGAAATATTGGATATAGACTTTTCATAATCTATGTAAAAAGAAATTACATCATAAACTCTTTTTATATCTATTTTTGCAATTTGTGACAACACATTATCAAGTGGTTCAAAATCAAAATTCTTAAACTCTTTTTTCCTTATCCCACCCATAGATCTTTTATCAACTTCGTTATTTTTTTCAAAACCTAACCATTGATTACTTAACCGGGAGAATTGACCATAAGCTACTGTAGTTTTCGAATCACCGTAGGGTGGGGATGTCACTATTATATCAACGCTTTCTAGTGGAAGTATATTTTTAGGAATCCCATAAACAGTGTTGAAGTCATAAATTTTTGAATTAGCGTCATTTTTTTTAATCAAAATATATTCTGCCATTCCATTTCTATTTCTTTTCAATTTCTGTATCATTATAGACAGAACGTCGGGATTGAATTTCTCTATTTGCCTGCGCGTCATACGATATAGCTTGAACTCACTATTTCTAGTTAGTGAGACTTCCCTTACTGTTTCACTAAACGCAACTTTGAAAAAGTCTTGAACATCTTGATTATCAATTTTTTCGATATAATCTTTAATAACTGTAAGCCAATATTGTGTCTCTTTTTTAAACCAATAGTCTATATTTTTAAAGTTTGGAAGGATAATATCTTTTCTTCTACCTTTAAATTTAACCGAAAATGCAAAGGTAGTAAAGTCTTTTAAATACGAATCCAATAGTTCTAAATTAATAATTGTTGTTTTAACTTTTGCAATTAATTGAGCTAATGGATTTATATCAGTTCCAATTGCATTTATACCTCTTAGATTTGCTTCTACTAACGATGTACCTGTACCACAATATGGGTCAAATAGTACTTTAGCCCTCTCCCCAAATTCATCTAAAATCCGCGCAGCAACTTGAGGGATCATCATTGCCGGGTATGAATGGAAACAATGAACATGTTGTTTTGTATTTGCCGTTCGGAAATCCCAAGTTTTATCTCTATATTCCTTAATTGACACTTCCATTTTAAATAAGCCTCCTACTATGTTCATAAAGCTCTACTAGGTCTTTTTCCTTAATACGAAATGCGGTGCCTCTATTTCTAACAGCGCCATTTTCTTTTAGATGCATCCTTATGTCAATACCTATTATAGACTTCTTAAATGCTTTTATAAAGCTACGAGCACTAGGATCTGTTAGAAGATAAGCTTTATTATAATAAAAATATTCTTTACCATCTATTACTTTCCTTTCCGCTAAAACAATTAATAATCTACTTAGCTTTGCCATAAATTTACCCACAATAACATAAACATCCCATGTTGCTATAATCTCTCCATTTGCTGAGTCTAATAGATGGATCGTATTTTTATCCTCATCAATTTCTAATCTTAATCCTTGGGAAATAGGCTTATCATAAAATACAGTATTTTTAAGAGCAAATCTCCCTTTTTCATCAGATATAACCATATTTTTGAATAAGTTCCTTTTGTTTTATATGCCAAACGCCTTTGTTAAAGGTGAATAATGTGATTAGAGATTGAGAATCCTTCCTAATTGTTTTGATTTCTACTCTACCACCAATATCTGGAATTGGGATATTGTTTTCTTCCACTCCAAAGAGGGTTTCAAAAGTATAACCAATTCCGGTGGAACCTCGCCTTAAAGATTCAATAAAACCTTTATTTTTTATTTCTTGGAGTTTATTTTGTACTTTTTTCAAATTCATTCTTTTGACCCCTTTCAATTCTTTTTGCTACAAGTTTTGCTTAACTCGTTTAAATCTGCATTGCGGATATGCATCACTCGGGATGAACACATTATGCCTACTTTAAAAAAATCGGAGAGTTGCATTTTAAGGCCTCCCATCTAAAAAGACACGGTTTTCCTGTTTTTAAATTTTTTGATCCCTTCTCAAAACTCATTACTTCTCCAGAACCTTCTACCACAACTTTTTAATCTTTTAGAGTTTACTATCTCAAACCAATATGTCAAGCCTCCCAATTGCCTACCTAAAACTCACATAACATAAAAAATATATTACAAAATCTATTGAAAAGCATTGGAAATACTTTATCCCTTGCACAGGGACAGCGGAAAAAATTACCCTTAACCTGCTTTCTTGCCCCCTTAATTGAAAATTTGGGAACCAGTACTATAGAGCTAATCTTTTAATATCGGACGGAAGTGGAGGCTTGACTGTTCATCGCAGGCATGTATAATCCAGAAATGTTTTTTAGATTGAATTCATACACCCTTTATGGTGTTGAGGCAAAAAAGGTGGTTGTTGAGGTAAACCTTGGAAGGGGACTTCCAGCATTCACCATTGTTGGTCTCCCTGAAACCGCTGTGAAGGAATCAAGGGAGAGGGTAGAAACAGCGATAAGGAACTCTGGCTTCTCATTCCCCAGTAACAAAAGGATAACAGTGAACCTTGCTCCAGCAGATATACGGAAGGAGGGAACTGCACTTGACCTCTCCATTGCCCTTGGTATCCTTGCGGCAAGTGGTCAGATTTCCCCTGAAAATCTTGAGAGATTCCTCATTATTGGCGAACTTGCACTTGATGGTGAATTGAGGGGTGTCAGGGGTGCACTTGCCTCATCCATACTCGCAAGGGATGAGGGATTCCAGGGTATTCTATGTCCCAGAAAGAATGCGGTTGAGGCATCAATGGTGGAAGTTCCCGTTTTTCCTGCTGGAGACCTTAAAGAGGCAGTTGAGATACTCACACCTCCACTCCCACAGCCATTTATGATTGACAGGGAAAACATCTTCAGGATTTCCTCGCTCTATCACATAGATTTTTCCGATGTTAAGGGACAGGAGCCTGCAAAGAGGGCGATTGAGGTTGCTGCAGCTGGGGGGCATAACATCCTGATGATCGGTCCTCCAGGGTCTGGTAAAACAATGCTTGCAAGGAGGATTCCCACCATACTTCCAGAAATGGAACTTGAAGAGGCCATTGAATCAACAAAGATTTACTCTGCCGCTGGAATGCTTCCCTCTGATACACCCATAATATATACAAGGCCATTCAGGTCACCACACCATACTGTCTCTTATGCAGGGCTTATAGGCGGTGGGACACACCCTAAACCAGGTGAGGTGAGCCTTGCCCACAATGGTGTTTTATTCCTTGATGAACTCCCCGAATTCAGGAGGGATGTGCTTGAGGTCCTGAGGCAGCCACTGGAGGATGGTGTTGTTACTGTTTCCCGTGCACATCACCACGCAACATTCCCTGCACGATTCATGCTTGTTGCAGCAATGAACCCATGCCCATGTGGATACTTTGGAGACCCTTATGTTGAGTGTACATGCACAGCAGGCCAGATAGACAGATATGTGGGAAAGATATCAGGACCCCTTCTTGATAGAATAGATATCCACATTGATGTTCCAAGGGTGAAGTTTGAGGACCTCAAAGGTGATGTGGCCTCAACCTCATCAGGGGAGATGAAGGAAAGGGTTGAAAGGGCAAGGGAGATTCAGAAAAGAAGATACAGGGGTATGGGAATATCAACGAACAGCATGCTCACACCAAAGATGATGAAAGAATTCTGCAAACTTCAATCCGACGCAGAGACAATCCTGGAGACTGCAATGAAAAAATTTGGTTTTTCTGCAAGGGCCTATGACAGGATACTCAAACTTTCAAGGACCATTGCGGACATTGATGGCAGTGATATTATTAATGTTGAGCATGTTTCAGAGGCTGTGCAGTACAGAACACTTGATAGGAAACTATGGCTAAAAATATAAAGGAACTGGAAAAAGAACTTGAAGAGGATATTGAGGAACTTGAACTTTCAAAGGTTCCCAGAAATAGGAAAAAGATAATCTCCTTTGTTCTATGGATTGTGTTTGCAGTTGTAATGATACTGCTCACAATAAAATTCAGATGGGATAAATTTCTTGTTGGTGCCCTTGTCTTTCTCATTGGGATTTTGAGCCAGGGCATACAGGCACTCCTTGGAACCATCAGCGTTGTTCCAGGTATTGGACCCCTGATTGCTAAGTTCTTTGCAATCCCGCTGGTTCTTCTTGTGAATGGTGTTGGCAACCTTCTCTCCTTCTTTGCAATAAAAATGGGATTCAAGAGGGAACTGATTGATGCAAAGATGCTCTCCATCACATTCATGATGGGACTTCTCATGGGCTTTGTAATAGCAGAGATGATAAAATGATATATATTTTACTCCTTTTATCACAGTCTCCATTTGGACAGAACAAGGTTCAGTATGAAGATATTAAGTGGAATGTAATTGAATCCGAACACTTCAAACTTTACTATCAAGATGGAAGTGAGGGTATGGCAGGATTCTCTATTCAGGTGCTTGAATCCACCTATGTTTACCTCAAAAAGAGGCTCACATACAGAGCAGTGGGGGATGATGAAAAAATATTCGTAATTATATACAATTCCTATAACAAGTTTGAAGAGACAAATGTGATTCTTTCAAGGCTTCCTGAATCTGTTGGAGGATTTACAGAAAGTTTCAAGAACAGGGTGGTTGTCCCATTTGATGGAAACTGGTCGTCATTGAGGCATGTTCTTTCACACGAACTTGTCCATGTGTTCCAGAACAGGATATGGTTTGGAACGGGACTGAATGCCCTGAACAAGAGGCTCACAATGAACATCCCTCTGTGGTTCATAGAGGGAATGGCAGAATTCTATTCCCTTGGATGGGATGGAGAATCTGACAGTTATATGAGAGACCTTGTAATCAACCAGAATGTCATACCCCTGACAAATCTTGAAAACTACGGTGGGCTTGTGATATACAAGGAAGGCCAGAGTGTATTGAAGTTCATTGAGGATAGATATGGAATACAGAAAATTGGTGAGATTGTGAATGCGATCAGGGTTACAAAGTCCTTTGATAAGGCAGTTGAGAAGGTTCTTGGAATAAACATCCAGAAACTTGATGAGATGTGGCAGAGAAAGATAAAGAAGGATTACTGGCCATTACTCAGTGAGAGGGAGTATGTGGATGAGATCGCAAGGAAGGTGGTTGACCACAGGGTGAAGAAAAATTATCTGAACTATGCACCTTCTATATCATCGGATGGTGCAAGAATAATTTACTATACAGACTCAAAAGGGGATATTGAGATAAGGGCTGTTAGCCCCATAAACAACAGGGACCTTGGGAGGATAGTAACAGGGGGAAGAGGCAGGAAGTTTGAATCCCTGCATATCCTTGAAGGCCACATTGGTGTCTCTTCTACCGGTGATACCATATGCTTTACATCCAAGGAGATGGGAAGGGATGTTCTATACCTCTACAGTTTCAAAAAGGGAAAGATAATCAACAGGATTTCACTGAAACTGGACAGGATTATGTGGCCAGAATTTTCACCTGATGGTAAAAGAATAGTCCTGACCGGGGTTATTGACGGAACACCAGACATCTATTTATACAATCTTGAGGATAAAGATTTATTAAACCTGACCAATGATTTTTATTCAGAACTGAATCCTTCCTTCTGGGGTGATAAAATACTCTTTGTTTCCTCAAGGCCATCAGGGAATGAATGGGATTATGATAAATATGACCTGTATGTGATAGAGGATGGGGTTATAAAGAAACTCTTATCCTTTGATGGTTCTGTTTTTTCACCTTATGGAAGGGACAGTTTGATATACTTCCTCTCAGGAAGGGATGGTAGCAAAAATCTATTTGTTTACAATGTAAATTCAGGCAGAATTTATCAACTCACAAGATTCCTAGAATCAATCCAGGGATACTCAATAGACAGGGATGGAACCTCCTGTGCACTTTCATGTTTTGTTGATGGTGCATGGGATATATTCTATATGGACGACATATCCTCTTTTATACCTACAGAACCCCTTCCATACAGAGAATTCCCCGAGGTCAGGTTCAGATTAATCCCTGAAAAGACGGTGAATGGAAAGAGGGCTCCAGTTGAGTTGAGTATTGACTACCTCCAGTCTTATGTAATTTATGACACCCATTATGGCCTATGGGGAGAATTCCTTCTGGGGATAAGTGATGTGCTCGGAAATCACCAGATCTTTGCATACTTCAACAATACAGATATTCTCAACAGCGACTTTGAGATCACATACATGTATCTTCCAAGGAGGATAGACTATGGGTTTTCGATCAGTAAATATTCGGTTGGATTTCTATCCCAGTATGACGATGACCTGTTCTACAATTTCGGTACTCTCTGGGGTATGGGGACACTTATAAGATACCCCTTTGACACATTCACAAGGTTTGACTTTTACACCCTTTCAAATTACCTCACATATGACAGTTACCAAGCATCCTACGATACATTATATTATACTGGTTCTGTATCTGAATTTGGTGTGTTTGGTGAAACATGGCTTGTTCATGACAATACCCTCTGGAAAGGATATGCACCTGTGAAGGGATTCAGGGGATATGTGAAGTTCATTTTTCCACTTGTATATTATGAAAAGGCATGGGATTTGAAGAGTATATCAACGGACCTCAGATGGTATCACTACTTTGGGAACAGATGGAGTTTTGCCTCAAGGTTGATGCTCATCAGTTCATGGGGAAGGGATGTGTTCCACCTTGGAGGAGCAGTTGGAATTGGTGATCTTGGGTGGGTCAGGGGTTATGATTATTACGAGCAGTATGGAACAAAGGCAGGTGTTTTCAGTATGGAATTAAGATTTCCTTTTGTAAAGAAACTTGAACTTGGATTCCCACCTGTTTCCATATCAGGGATAATGGGCGCTTTCTTCTTTGATGCTGGTGGTGCAACCTGTTCCATGGATGAATACAGAATCTTTGATTTTTCAACGGGTTTCCCCAGGCTTGTTGACCCTGTGGCAAGCATAGGGTTTGAGGCAAAGTTAAATCTGGGGATTACAGATGTAAATTTTTATGTGGCAAAGAAAACGGACCTGACCACAATATCAAGGGAAACCTACTACTCCATATATCTGGGTTATGCATTCTAAAAGGGTTAACATAATTGGGGGAGGGCTATCAGGGGTTGAGTGTGCCCTCTACCTTGCTGATAGAGGGATTGATGTAGCCATCTACGAGATGAGACCCAAAAAAATGACACCTGCCCACAGGACAGGTTATCTTGCTGAACTGGTTTGCTCCAATTCCCTGAAATCAGAGGAAATTACAAATGCCCATGGGTTGCTCAAGGCGGAGATGAAGATTCTGGGTTCAACCCTCCTTTCATTCGCTGAAAAACACAGGGTGCCTGGTGGTAAGGCACTTGTGGTGGACAGGGAGAGATTCAGCAGGGACATAACAGGATTCACGGAGAAGGTCTGTCAGGTTATAAGGGAAGAAAGGGGGATTGATGAACTTGATGGCACTGTTGTGGTTGCAGGAGGGCCACTTGCATCTGAAAAAATTACACATTCCTTGAAGAAATATACAGGAGAATATCTTTACTTCTATGATGCTGTTTCTCCAATTGTTTCTTCCGAATCCATTGATATGGATTGGGCATTTATGGGCTCAAGGTATGGTGTAGGAGAGGACTACATAAACTGTCCACTCACAAGGGAAGAATACTATGGATTCGTGGAGGCACTCCTGAATGCAGAAAAGCACATACCACATATAAAGGAGGATTTGTTTTTTGAGGGTTGCCTTCCAATAGAGGAGATGGCAAGGAGAGGTAAAGAGACACTCCGCTTTTCACTGATGAAACCCGTTGGGCTGAAAATCCCTGAAAAATTCAAAAATACCTTTGCCATTGTTCAACTAAGGAAGGAAAACAAAGAGGGAACCATGTGGAACATCGTTGGATTCCAGACAAGGCTGAAGATAGGTGAGCAAAAGAGGGTTTTCAGGATGATACCCTGCCTGAAAAGGGCTGAATTTTTGAGGTATGGGAAGATACACAGAAACACATACATAAACTCACCAGAGGTGCTTGACAGATACCTGAAATTGATGGAAAATGTTTATGTGATCGGGACGCTCACAGGTGTTGAAGGATATGTGGAGGCCATGGCAACGGGCCTTTTAACAGGTATTAATATTTATAGAGAATTAATTGGTAAAGAACCGGTGTTACCACCAGAAGGAACCATGATGAGAGGGCTGATGAACTACCTTCACGATAAAAAGAAAGATTTCCAGCCTATGAATGCAAATTTTGGACTCCTCCCATCGGTCCATGGAAGGGGCAAAGAAAAGAGGAAGATTGCCGCTGGAAGGGCAATAAGACTTATTGATGAATGGAGGAGAGATTATGGGATCTAAAATCATTAGAGAATCAAGGGGTATTCTTCCAATCCCGGAAATGTTTGAAAGGGTTGCACAGGAACACCCTGACCAATATGATACTTGAATTCTTCTCCGGTGATAACCTTTACAATAACAAGCCCTTTCAAAACCTGTGATATAGAAAACTGGAGATTGGATTCCCCCAAGAAGATAAAGCGGTATCTATTTATACAGAAGGGAAGAGAGGTGGAGTAAAAACTCCACCTCTTCAAATAACACCCTACTTATACAATCTTATCCCTAATACACCACCCCAGTCAGGAGAGGGGCTTGTAATGAGCCAGATGCATGGTCCACTCTCCATAAAGATTTCATACTTATTATTGTAGATAAACTTAAATCCAATTCTTGCCTCAACACCAGCCTTTATCCTCTCGTAACCAGAGAAAATCCCAAGTTCCCCTGCAAGTGCGCCCCTACCATAGGCAGTAATCTTTGGGATATCGCTTCCAAGGTCAAATTCAGCCACATCCCTGGCATATCCAGCGGAGAGCCTCCAGTACCCAATCCAGTAATAACTGAAACCAGCCTGAACATCAATTGCAGACTTCGGGCACTGGGGAAGGTAATAATCAATACCTGTTGGGTCCCCAAGAACAAGACCAAACCTTCCCTGTCCCATAAAAACGGGCAAACTCAGCAATAGAATGATTACAAACAACTTTCTCATCATCACCTCCTTTTTTCATGGGATTATATTATACCAAGCCAACAAAAAGTCAAGGAAAAGGGAATTCTGTATTGACTTATCAGGTATGTGGCTTAAATTCATAGAAAAGAAAGGATTTGTTCATGAGCCTTAATAAATTATTGGGACCTGAGATACAGGAACTCATAAAAACAAAGGATTTCTCAAGTTTGAAGGTGACAATCTCTGAGTGGGAAGCACCAGAGATTGCAGAACTCCTGATGAGGCTACCCGAGGAAGACCAGCCCATCCTCTTCCGACTTCTTCCCAAAAAAATGGCAGCAGAGGTTTTCTCTTACCTTGACCCTGATGCACAGGAAGACCTTCTTCTTGGGCTGAAGGGAGAATCAATAAGAAACATCCTTGAGGCACTTGACCCTGATGACAGAACCGCCCTGTTTGAAGAACTCCCTGCAGAGGTTACAAGTAAATTATTAAATTTGCTTCCACCTGATGAGAGGAAAGAGGCTTTGAGCCTTCTCGGGTATCCAGAGGACAGCGTTGGAAGGTTGATGACACCTGATTATGTGAAGGTGAAATCCCACTGGACATCTGAAAGGGCGATTGAACATGTTAGAAACTATGGAACACAGGCTGAGACCATTGATATACTGTATGTTGTCGACAGGGAGGGAAAACTCATTGGTGAGGTGAAACTCTCTGACCTGGTTCTTGCCTCCCCTGAGGAGAGGATTGAAAACATCATGGATACCCACATCCATGCACTTTCTGCTTATCAGGATCAGGAGGAGGCTGCAAAGGTAATGCAACTGTATGACAGAATTGCCCTTCCAGTGGTTGATTCAGAAGGTAAACTTATTGGTATTGTTACCTTTGATGACATAATGGATGTTGTGGAAGAGGAAACGACCGAGGACATCCAGAAGATAGCCTCTGTTGAACCATTACAGATTGACTATTCCCGTGCAGGTCCAGGTATCCTTTACAGGAAGAGGGTGATATGGCTGGTTGCACTTCTCATTGCAAGTTTCCTATCATCTGCAGTGATTCAGCATTTTTCATATATACTCCAGTCCGTAATAGTTCTTGCAATCTTTATACCTGTTATTAATGGTTCCGGTGGTAATACAGGAACCCAATCATCAACCCTCATAATAAGGGCACTTGCCACTGGTGATATTACCCTGAGGGATTGGGTCAGGATTGTTGGGAAGGAAATCCTTGTTGGAATGCTTCTGGGTTCAACGCTTGGTGTGTTCCTCTTCCTCAGAAGTTATCTTGGTGGTTATGGGATTGAGGTCTCGCTTGTTATAGGGCTTGCCATCTTTTTTGTCGTTATCTGGGCAAACATAATAGGCGCGATTCTACCCATTGTAATCTCCACGATGAGATTAGACCCTGCAGTTGTTTCCAGCCCACTCCTCTCCACCCTTGTTGACTGGACAGGACTCTTTATCTATTTTTCAATTGCTAAAATAATACTGAATATCTGAGCTTACTCCAGTTTCTCTATCCTTATTCTGTCCTCCATAAATTCCGGGATGAGGATAACATGGTTCACAAGGGAAAAGTCAGCAGGGGAAACAAGGTTCTTGAAGAGAACCGTCTTTTTATCCCCTGATAATGAGTAAATGTTACCATCCCAGGAGGAGAAAATAATGTCATTTCCTTCAAGCCATACACCATCAAGTTGTTTATAGCCATCGCTCAGGTAATGAAACTCCTTACCCCTTGTGCAGTAAAACATCACCTTCCCGCTATTCCATGTGACGATATATAGATGCGGTGATCTGTAATAAAGGCCATTTGGTCCACCTGTTACAATTATCTGTGTCTCAAGTTTCAATCCAGATGGTGGGGTGTAATCAAACTGATATACAATATTGCCCTTTGTATCACTAACGAATATCTTTCCGTCCCCACCTGTTATGTCATTGAGGAACTGCGCACCATCAACATCTATTGTTTTTATCAGGTTTCCCTTTTTTAGATTTATTATTCTCACCCTGTCAATATCAGTGACAAGGAGGAAACTATCCACAATCCACATGCCCTTTGGTGCATCAAGCCCTGTGATAAAATCCTTCTTTGCAATCGTTCCATCCATCCTGAGTTTTGCAATATAACCATTCCCATCCTTCTTTGTCGGAGAACCGTTTATACAGGAGACATAGATGAATTCTCCATCAGAAATCATACTCTCAGGTGTATCAAAACCAGTTAAGGTAAGTGAAAGAAGTAAAAACACCATAACCATCCTCCTTTGTTAAACACTTAATCCCTTTTTCCTCAGTGTCTTCCTCAATGCCTCAACTACCTCAGGGTCAAATTCCTTTTCTGCACCAGATTCAATCTCCTTGAAGGCGGATGGTTCATCCCTGCCTTCCTGGAGGAGTTCATCAAACCTGTTTGCAACCGCAATAATCCGTGAACCTATGGGTATCTCATTTCCCTTTAGCCCCTCAGGTCTTCCTGAACCATCATAATGTTCAGACATGTATCTAACATACCTGCTTGGTGTCTTGAGAAACTTAATGGGAGCAAGAATCTTTTCACCAGTAATGAAACTCTCCTTCTCATCAATCACCTTTCCTATATCATGAAGGAGGGCAGCATACCTTACATCGTTCAAATCACTCTCACCAAGTTTGAGTTCACCACCAATCCTTGTGGCTATATCAGAAACACGGAGTGAATGCTCCCTTATACCAGGGTCCTTTGTCTCCTCTATAAGCATAAGGGATAGAACAGCCTCAATGTAACTGGACTTTAAACTTTCAAAGAGCATTGCATTGTGCAGGGAAACTGAAACATAGGATGCAATGGTTTCAAAAAGGTCTTTCATAGACTGCACCCCTTTCTTCTTCACACATACAACCCCAAGGGCTTCATTGCCAAATCTTATTGGTGCACATATGGTCTCATCAAATGTCCATGCTCCTTTGCTATCTATCTCACCAAAGGGCTTTGAACCTATCGCCACAACACCTCCAACCTCAAGTGGGAATGCACTGTCCGTTTTTCTCACAACAAGTGTCTTTTGCTTCCTGTCCATTAGAAGGAGTGCACAGGCATCTGCATCAGTTGTATTCTTTGTCTCCTCAAAGATAATCCCTATGAGTTTTGACAGGTCAATCTCTGATGAAAGTCTTCTTGAAAATTCATTCAAACGCTGAAGTTCCTGAATCTTCTCCTCAAGTTGCCTGTCAACCAGTGCCTTTTTCTCCTCAAGTATTCTGTTTGCCTCCTCAAGTGCCTCGTTCACCTCGGTGAGTTCGGTCATTAGTCTTTTCTTTTCCATAATCAGGTGCCTTCTCTCAAGCGCATTCTTTACTATTGTCTTCAACTGCTCTGAAGAATCAAAGGGTTTATTAATATAGTCGTATGCCCCCTCTCTCACAGCTGCGACCGCTGTTTCCAGGGAGGCAAATCCCGTCATCATAACAACCTGAACATCAGGGTCCATCTGTTTCAGTTGAGCGAGAACATCAATCCCTGATATATCAGGAAGTTTTATATCAAGGAGAACGACATCTGGTTGCAGTTCCCTTGCAAGGTTGATACCATTCTGACCTGTGTTTGCTACCTGAATAGTTAAAGGGTTCTCGGAACTCCCCAGACTGGAGAGTATCTTTTCAATAAACCGGGCAAGTGCTTCCTCATCATCAATTATCAGGATTTTATCCTCATCCATTTTTCCTCCTGGGTAGTATTACTATGAATGTTGCACCACCTTCTCTGTTTTTCTCAACGCTTATCATACCACCATGGTCCGTGACTATCCTGTGCGTGATTGAAAGGCCAAGACCTGTTCCCTGGCTTCTGGTGGTGAAGAAAGGATCAAAAATTTTCTCCTTCACCTCTTCTGGAATACCAGGCCCATTGTCTGAGACCTTTATTACCACCTTATCATCCCTTTCTTCTATCTCTAACAAGATCTTACCACCCTCAGGCGTTGCATCAACCGCATTGAGGAATAGATTGGATATTACCTCTGTAATCTGGTCCTCATCTCCATACATTATTATACCACCGGCACAATGAACTTCAACCCTGATATTCTTCTCCCTGCTGTTAATGCCATAGATGGCAAGAACCTTTTCAACACACTCACAAATGTCAAATTCCTTCATCCTTAATGGAGGTCTCCTTGCATATGCAAGCATACCCTTAACTATTCTGTCAACCCTATTAATCTCCTTCATTATCAGGTTAAAACTTTCTTTTTTTTCCTCTTCTTTAACCCCACGCATAAGGTACTCTATACCTGCTTTCACAGCAGCAAGTGGATTTTTTATCTCATGTGCCATACCTGCTGACATCTCACCAAGTGCGGCAAGCCTCTCCTTCCTCTTTATTCTCTCCTCCATCTCTCTGATCTCTGTCAGATCCCTGATGATGTATAGCCCACCGATTATCCTCCCATTTTCATCAAGCATGGGGGCACCACTGTATCCGAATACCATATCCCTGAAGTTGAAAACAATCCTATCAACATACCTCCCTTCAAGTGGCTCCTTCATTGTTGCCTGGTTAAAGTATTCAACAATATTCTTCCCTACAAGGTTTTCTCCAAGCCATTCCTTAATAAACCTGTTTGAATTTAGCACCAATCCACTTCTGTCCGTTATTATAAGACCCGTTGTTATGTTATCCATAATAAGGGAGGTCAATCTTTCCTCTTTTATTATCTTTTCACCCGTAAAGAAAATCCAGAGCCATACGCTCAAAAGATGGCTCACATCCTCAGCAAAGAGAATATCAAGGTTTGAAAACCCTTCCTTTGTTTCCCTTCCAAGGTCAAGAACCCCAAGTTTCTCATCCCCAAAAGTTATCGGGATGGCAAGTTCGCTCTTTATACCAACTATTCCCTCAAGGTAAAAATCGCATTTCTCAACATCCTGAACAAGGATTGGTCTATCAGAATTGAACGCCCTTGTTGTAACTGTATCCTTCCTCAATGGGATCCTGATACCCTTCACGATTTGAGGGGACATGGCATAAAATGAGTCAAGTTTCAGATGGTCATCTTCACGGATAAAGAGGCCTGCATAGGCAAGGTTCATTGTTAAGACTATCTCCTTCAGAATCACTCCCTTTGCCTCTGTATGTGACATACTTGAAACAGATTTAAGGGATCTGGAAAGGGAGATAAACTTGTTGTTGAACTCCTCAATCCTGGTCTTCTCATATATGGAATTAACAAACAGGGTTAAAATTTCCCTGAAACAGTCAATCTCTTCATCGTTTAAGCCCTTTAGAACAATGATGTCGTTATCACCTTTAATGCGTTCAATCTTGAAATAAAGAGTATCTCCTGAACGAACCCAGTTATGTTGTTTTAACTCAGAAAGAACCCTTTTGCTCCTTATCTTTGACATCTTCTTTATGTAAAAGAATTTACCATTTTTCTTCAATGGAGGTTTTTCTGGATATGTTTTCAGGAACATAAGGAGTTCGTGTACCTTTCCCAAAGAGGCATATTTTCCAGATAATGTGTTTATCAGAATTCCAATCAATGAAAGGAGGTTAATCAAATCCTCTGTGAAGGGGATGAAGCCCGTCTTCTTGTAAACAAGGACATATTTACCAAGTACTGGAATATTCAATGGAATAAACACCATCACTGGTCTGAAATCTGTTTCATCAACAAGTGGATGGTTACCAGATGCTTTATTCAGCACAAGGGTCTCCATCCGCTTCAGTGCATTCTTTGCAGTGGGTACGGATGAGAGTTTTATCCTTTCAGGAAGAGCATCATACTTTTTTTCTGTCAAAAATACACATTTAAGATAACCATTTTCAAGCTTAAAGAAATAACCCTGTTTTGCTGAAATTATCTCAGATAATTTTTTTGCAATTGTCATCATGTTCTTCCTGAACTTCTCCTCATCCTTCACCCAATTATCAACAGAGTAAAGGGTCTTGAGTATTGCTGCTACCACCCTGTTCATATTCTTAAAAACATCCCTGAACCCAACAAAGGAAATCTGGTGTGCAAGGTCTGAGAACATTATCAACTGTTCCCGTGTAGGTTTCTTATCAGACTTAAACCCCACTGTAAAAATGTATGGTTCTGGTGAATTCCTTCCAATTGCAAACATGTAAAGGTGTTTTATGTCCTTATGCACAACAAACCTTTCAATGACTGTCCCCTTTCTCACCCTTTTGTATGCCATACCATTTCTCATTGTCTCACTGAAAAATCTATATGCAGATTTGTTAAATGGTGTGTATATCTCTTTTAGTTTTCGGTTTATCTCTTCAATCTCTCTATCTGAATAACCTGTTGAATAAACAATGTAACCCGAACCATCACCCCTCAATTTTATCAAAGAGATATAGTCTCCACCTATACCTGTGGCAAGATTGAGAATCTTATTATAAACCTTCCCGAACTCATTATTGAAGAGAAGATTTGTCATTTCATAAAGACCAGAAAACCTCCTGCAGAGATTTTGAACCTTCATATTATGCACGAACCTTGAAAAGTGAATCTCAAGAAATGTAAGCAACAGCCTTCTTTCAACCGTGATTAAATCTTCCCAGTTTAACCAGAGATCAAGTTCACAATCCGAAATGTTGAACTTCAGATTCTCAT
>Ga0190306_1000361_pt1 | contig 16094 bp, 14 predicted proteins | sample 48700734_MG_FD_161657 | JGI IMG/M metagenome (GOLD analysis project Ga0190306, IMG submission 161657) | Hydrothermal vent sediment bacterial communities from Southern Trench, Guaymas Basin, Mexico - 4870-07-3-4_MG | ecosystem: Environmental > Aquatic > Marine > Hydrothermal vents > Sediment ... | reverse complement strand
TATGAAGAAAAAGGATTCTTATCTAGGGCTTTAAGCGTAGGATTACCAAGCCATGTCATAGAAGTGAAAGAAATTATTGAAAATGGTGATGATGATTTAATTCACGAATTATTTGATCAACATACTTTATATTATCTTCATACTGCTTTGTTGTCTGCAACATTTAATCCTGAGCAAGCGCAAGTATTCGCATCAACCGATCCAATAACAAGGAAAAAGAAAGATTATACAATTTATCAACTTATGATAAGAGCAAATAGATGTGTTAAAGATTGTTATGATCCAGACAATAGTAGTTTAGGAAGACAAATACTAATACTTGGTGCAATATTTCCAGAAGAGATTTCTGCTGTAAAAATAAATAATGATGATTCTCATTCTGAGTTAATTTCTCCATGTGGTCATTACATACGGGACCCTTCTGATAGAAACCCTGAAAACAGAGAAGTAAAAGATGTTTCGAATTGGATATATTATGTAAGAAGAGGGTAAAATATAAATATTTTACCCCATATAACTTATTACTTAATTTTAAACCAGTATTTTTTTATTATCTTTTCTTACATATTACTAAAGGAATTATGTGTTTTCTTTTATTAGAATTTTATATCAATATTTCACTACGATAATAAAATAATAATGTATCATCATAAATACCAAATACACTCTCTTTTAACTCTTTATCCAGAATATGAAATATTTTTTAGTTAAATAGGTGTTGATTTTGTAATATAATTTCTTGTTTGATTTTATTTTTATCATATTGTTTTGTTTTTTATATTATTACAGTGTTATAATTTGTTAGATATATTATTATATTATCTATTTCCATAAGAAATCAAGGGGGCAGGCACATTTATTTAATAATATATTCTTTAAAAACCATTATCAAATATCGAAAATAATATATTATTTCCATACGAAATATAGGTATGCAGGAGAAACTTAGGACTTATTTTTTAGAATATGTTGATAAAAAAAGTTTTTTTGTAAATAAGAATATATTAACACACTCTTATATCCCAAATGAAATATTACATAGAGACGAACAAATTTCGAATATTGCGAAAATTCTGGCTCCAGCTCTAAAATTAGAACAACCATCTAATATATTTATTTATGGAACAACAGGGACGGGAAAGTCTGTTGTGGTAAATTATATTTTTAAGGAATTGTCTGCTGTAAATAATAAAAATTTAAAAACCATCTATATTAATTGCAAATTAAGAAAAACTTCAGATACAGAATACAGAATGCTCGCTTATATTTTAAAAGAATTGAATTTTCCAGTCCCGGAAACCGGATTACCAACAGAAACTCTTTATAATAAATTATTTGATCTGATTAATAAAAGGAAACAAATTCTTTTACTCGCCTTGGACGAACTGGACGCATTAATTAAAAAAATAGGTGATGAATTGTTATATAATTTAACAAGAATAAATGCAGAATTAACCAAATCAAAAATCACACTTATAGGAATATCCAACGACATTTCTTTTACGGAAAATTTGGATCCAAGAGTAAAAAGTTCTCTATCGGAAGAAGAGATAATTTTTCCTCCTTATAACGCGATTCAATTAAAAGATATATTGGAAGAAAGAGCAAAAAAAGCGTTAAAACCAAATGTATTTTCAGAAGGCGTTATAAGTAAATGTGCAGCTCTGGCGGCGCAGGAGCAGGGAGATGCGAGAAGAGCTTTGGATTTGTTGAGAGTGGCAGCCGAAATAGCGGAAAGAAATGAAGATTCCAAAATAACCGAACAACATGTAACTTTGGCAGAACAAAAACTAGAATTGGACAGGGTTGTTGAATTGGCTAAATTACAACCAAGACATTCTCAATTGGTTTTATATTCAATATTTAAACTTTTTGAAAAAGGTGCTGACCAAATTTTAACGGGAGACGTATATGATATTTATATTTCACTCTGTAAAAGAAATGGTTACCGATTTTTAACCCAAAGGAGAGTTTCGGATTTAATTTCGGAACTCGACATGCTTGGTTTAATTTCAGCCAAAGTTGTATCCAAAGGAAGATATGGAAGAACAAGAGAAATTAAGCTGGCAATAGCAAAAAAACCTTTTGACCTTTTAAAATCTTATTTTTCAAATTTGTTTGAAATATGATAATAACTTATGAGATAATAAGAGAAGTTAAACAAAAAGAGAAAATGGAGGGATTGCAGAAATTACCCGAAAATTTTTTTGAAAATGCGGCGGCATATCTCGAACTAAAAAAAGGAACTTTGGAAGAATCCGCGGCAAAAAATCTTATTCTCTCTTTATTTGAGCTTCGAAAGAAGAAAATATTAAATCTTGCTTCGCTTTCCTATAAAACAGACACCCTTCCAGAAAATTTGGAACCAGAAGAAAAAAAATTATACTTGAACCTGGTTAAAGTTCTTAGAGAATATCAAACAAATTTTGAAACAATACTAACTCAATATGAACAACAAAATAAAAAACATATGGAAGAACAAGGTGAGACAGAAGAATTGGTTGAAAAAGAAATTAAAGAAAAAAATTCTTTACCGGAAAAAACAAAAAATTTAGAAAATGAAACGAAATATAATAAAGTAAAAGTTATTTTTTTAAAAGATTTGCCTGAATTGTTATTGCCTTCCGGAGAGACCCACTCTTTTAAAAGAGGAGAAGAAAAAGAGTTAGATGAAGATTTTGCCGAAATATTGATAGATAAAGGTTTTTGCAAATTATTATAATTGTTGTATTGAGAAAAGCCCGTCTTTAACAAAACAAATTATTATCTATATTTATGAATGTTGTTGTTTCGGTTGTTTTGATAATGGCTTTTTCAATAATAATTGTTGGATTGGTTTTTCAAACGGCAATTCCCAAAATACAAGAATATGAACAAGAATTGGCCTTCGAGCAGGGAAAAAATCAGGTAGATCTTATCGTCCTTGCCATCTCTGACTTAATTTCAGAACCAATAAATTCTTCAAGAATGTTGGATATAAAAATAAAAAAAGGAAACATAAACTTTTCAACAAACAGCATTTCTTTTTCAGATGGAGATAAAAACTATACGAGAACTTTTGAGAATATTAGATTCAATGAGATAATATTGCCTTCCGGAAAAACAAAATTAATGTTGAAAAAAACAGGAAAAAATAAAATAAAGGTGGAAGTAAAGTAATCAGAAATTATAAATCCGAAAAATTCTCATTTAAATTATCTTTAAAACACCTCTTATGTCTTTAAAAATAAAGTCGGGTTTTAGTTTTTCTGCTTCTTTTTCATCTAAAACTCCAGTCAAAACAGCACCCGTTTTTACTCCAGCCCTCTTACCCATTTCCACATCATAAGAGGTATCTCCAATATAAATAAATTCTTTTTTTGGAATTCTGAAAAACTCTAAAACTTTCAAAATCATGTCCGGTTCCGGCTTTCCCTTTTTTACATTTCCTGCGCAAATACAAAAATCAACCATTTTATTTAGTCGAAATTTGTTTATAAAAAAATCATTCATTTCGCCATCATTTCCTGAAATAGTCGCTATTTTTATCCCCCTTTTTCTAATATTCAGAAGAACTTTTTCGGTAAAGGGAAAAAGTTTGAATTTGTTTAAAAACAAATTGTTTTTTCTTTCTTGTTTTATTTTTTCTATAATTTCTTCTGCCTTTTCTTTTGGCACCAGAGAATAAACAATTTTTTTGTATTCTTTACCGAACAAATTTTTTATCTTTCTTTCTTCGGCATTGATTTTAAAATTCTTCAACACCCTTTTAAATAAATCCAACCAGACATCTATTGAATTTATCAAAGTGCCATCTAAATCAAAACCAATCATCTTAAACTTATTTACCATATCAAAAAATAAAAAAATAAAATTAAGAATATTTTTTAAGTTTTTTTTCGATTAATTTCAAACCATCTTTTGCGTCTTTGAGTTTTTTAGCTCCAACACAGACAATGCTGCCGCTTGAAAAAATTAAAAACGAAACTTTAGGATTTGTAAGTCTGCACATCAATCCAGGGAAAGTTTCTGGTTCATACTCAGAATCTTCCATTTTAAAAGCCAGATTTTCCAGATTAAGATCATATCCCAAAGTGCCAACGGCAACAATATTTTCTATTTTTGTTTTATATTTTTCGGGTATTTTGACACCGAGCTTTCGAATCATATCCATAATCTTTCCTATTCCCTGAATGGCTTCTTTCTCGGTCTTTGAACCAACACACACTATTGTTCCGGATCTGAAAACGAGAGCCGTTATATTAGGATCTTTCAGTCTTACAACCACTCCCGGAAAAGCTTCTGGTTCATACTCTACATTTTCGTAAGTCTCTGAAATCTTTGTAAGAGGAAAGGTAACATCCACGTGTGTTGATACCACAACATTTTGAATTTTTATTGATTCCATATTAAAAATTAAATAAAACTATTTAAACCTTTTACTGACTGATTTGGTGTTGTATTTATCCTATTTTTAGAGAACTTTTTTACTTTTGCGAAACCAAAGGTTCTTCCTTCTTCCATATTGACAGAATCTAAACCAACAAACTTATATACAGTCTGCCCGCAAAACCGAACTTGTCCGAATTATCACTTCACGATTTTAATATACCAACTTTTAAATTAATAGTTATTATGGCTTATAAATATAAAGGTATTTCTCATGGCATGGAGATCGTAATTGGTTTAATCGCGTGTGTATTTATTTTACTGATTGTATTTAAACTTATTGGCATCTATGCCGCTTATCAGTATGAGCAGCAGGCGCAAATCACAGCAAAAAATTTGCAGACCGCAATGAATGCCGTTTGCGTTTCCGGGCAACCAATAGAAGTAAATGTTAATTTTCCTCAGCAATTAACGAGCGGAGGATTGGCATCGGATCCAATAACCATAATTACAAATAAGATAACCGGCAGAAAAACTTCTGTTACGAACGCCTTAAAATATATGTTGACTTTACAATCATTTGGAGATCCCTGGTATGTTATTTATTATGAAGATTTTCCGAGAGGTGAAGATTCTGGATGGGTGGGTTGGAGCAAAGTTGAATCTATGAGATTGTCTTCGGGCTTTGCACACGGAATAGATATGGCAACATGTTTGGCGATGGCGCCCCTTTCTTTTGCCGGAACTTTTATAAGAGCGGGAAAAATGGCTGCCAGAGGAGCCGTTAAAGAAGCGGAAGAACAAATTTTTAAGAAAGTGGTAAAAAGTATTGGAGATCAAGAAGTTGAAAATTCTATTAGATTAGCAAAAAATGTTGGTGAAGAAGCCGGAGAAGAGATTTTTATGAAGTCTGCCGGAAGAAAAGTTATTGGTAAAATGGGAAAAATAACAAAAGAGAATCTCGGAAAAGTATGGAAATGGATTGCGAGGAAAAACATAGATGAACTTATTCCTCATAAAAGAGTGGCGAGAGAAGTTTTTGAAGAAAGCGAAGATGCTGTAAAATACCTATCAAAAGTGTCAGGTGAGGAGGGAAGAGAGGTTTCAAAAGAAATTCTTAAAGATATTGATAAAATTTTTAATAAAGAAATTACAAACAAAGAATTTAAACAAATTGTTGAAAGATTGGCGAGAACGGAATATGATAAAATATACAAAGAATATGGAAAATATATTGGTGAAGACTTGTCTAGCTCCTCCTTCTTATACAAACTTCCAGAAAAAGAAAGAAATATTCTCATCGGAATAACAGAAAAATTAGAAAATGGAGATAAAATTACTGGAAAAGAATTCAAAGCAGTCAGAAATATTTTGCTGGATAAAAACTTTAAACCAAAATTTTCAGAGGCAGATAAAATATATGAAAAATTTGAAAATGTGAGGGGCATCAGCAGGTTTCAGTCAAAGATGGAATATATAAAAAATAATAAACTTGGTGATATTTTTGATGACGACACACCTTTTAGTTATACTAGAATTCTCCTTAAGGCTGGAGAAGAAGGAAAAAATCCCGGATTAATAAAAAGTGCAAAGGCTTATCGGGAGTTAGGATTTGGTGCAAAGGGAGGCAAGAAGAGCTCTTTAGAAAGGGCAGGTGCAAGAATTGCAACAAGAGAAGGCGTCTGGATGGGATCATCTTTTATTGCCAGCACGGCTCTTTCTATCGCTGATGTCTCAATGTTAAAATTTTATCCCTGTTCTGACCACGCCCTATGTTTAAAATCTCAAGTAAATCCTTCAATCACGGTTTATCCCTTGGAAGATTGCAGAGAAGCGGGGATTAATTGGGTACAATTAGAGAAATATCCTTATGAGGGAAATATTAAAACAGCAACAACCACCTTCTTTGATAGATTTGCAAAGTTCATTATTGGAGGGGAATCAAACACAAGATTTTATACAGCGAGCCCTTGCCGGGGGAAAATAAAAATCTGGAAAGACAAATGCAATTGCAATTATCAATCAATCCATTATTTTGACATTTCCTCCCAGGATTTGTATTCTATTAATTGCACAATCTTAAACCCGGATCTGGATTTAAAATGCGATGTATATTTGAATAGAACCTATCTGGAAAAGAGTAAAAAAGAATTCGTGAATTCATTTACAGTTGATTCTAAGGACATAAGTGTTAGTATAGATGAAATTGGAGGAGAGACCACTTATACGATTTCCTTTAATCTGAATAAATATTCTCCATTTAGCGATTTATATAAGGAATTTGATTTATATTGTAATGATATAATAATTGATAAATCTACTGGCGAGAACATTACCTGCGATCCACTAAGTTTGCCAGCCTATGTTTTTGATTATTCCACTTGTGACGGTCACAGCAATCTCTGGTTGGAATGCGTCAATTGGAGCAAAGAAGGAGATGCAACCTTGGAAAAAGATACTATAGAGGGAAAAAAGATCAAAGTAGATGCAACAAAATGGTGCTGCTTGCAATGGAATATGAGCTATTATAAAAATGGAATTAACAACGATAAGACAGATTCAATAAAAATTATTCATGTCAGCAGTTGTGGAGATTATACTGGATTTTTTAGGTCCGGTCAAACAATAAATAGGCTTTTGAATAATGTTAAAATAGCCGTTGATCATTACTCTTCCAATCCCCCACACATTCCAGAGTCAAATAAATATTTTGAGGAGTTAGTGCTTCCCAAAAAGTATTCACTTGTTGAAGAAATCAAAAACACTGGATCTGGTTTAATAAATTTCTTTACAGGCAACCCAGAAAAAGCCATTAACTCTCCAATAGTACAGACAATTGTAAACCTTTCAGAAGTAACTCTTCCAAAAAAAACAGATTCAGGCAAAGATATTGACTTAACAGAAAAAGATACCAATAAACTTCTGATGTTCAATCTTCCAGCTTATGGAGAAGTAGATTGTCTAAAAGTTTCTTATTCTGCAGATGATACAAAAGGGTTCTGTTATACAAGTCCAACGGGCATTCACGATGTGGAAGCAGCGGGGGTGTATAGTTTATCTATTGCAGTTGATATGGGATTGCAGGCGGCGATAGCTTTCTTTTCTGGAGGGGGTGCGGCAGTAGCAGGAGTTGGAAGTTTCGTTAGTTGCATGGCTGGAAATGCCATCCTATGGTGGGGAGAAAATATGGTTTCAGAGGCAAAACAAAAAAATTATTGGCCTCACTCCGCTTATTTTGGCAATTATTATATTAAATAATCAAAAGGCCATTTGTAACTTATTTGAATATGTGGAAGCAAGCAAAAGGTTGAAATACTTTTGCTACAATGGAAAGAATTAATATTTATTTCAATAAGTATTGAACAAATAAGAATAATCTGAAAATAATTCTTCTAGATTTCATTATTTTTCAAGAAAAATAATCACTTACTAAACCTTGATTAAATCAAACTTGTCCCTTCCACCTGAACGGAATTGATTCCCTCAATTTTTTCAATTTTTTTTTCAAGTTCTCCAACACAATCTGGTTTGTCTTCAAGAACAAAAACAGTTTTTAGAGATACAATGCCAAATCCGATTTCTTCTTCCTGTATTTCCTTTGCTCCGAGAGAAGATAATTTTTCTTTAATTTCTGCAATTTTATCCTGAGATGGATTTATCCGATAAACAACCATTGCTTCTCCCATTATGGACCTTCAAAACCGCATTTTTTACAAACATATATTTTTGAGTTTTTTCTGCAAACGGAACACCTTATAATATCTTCTTTCTGGCAGCGAGGACATTTAAATCTCACGAAGTTTTCTCCAATCACTCCTTTTCCGCAACTGATACAATGCAAGTGCTCCATAATTAAAATTTTTAAATAATTAGTATCTATCTTTTTTAACCAGAGGAACAAAACTGAAACCGAAAAATTCTTTTTCCTCAAATTTATTGGTTTTTCTCACAATCAGAAAAATTGAATCTCTAATCGGAATAACAAGCCTGCCGCCAATTTTTAATTGTTCCTTTAATTCCGCGGGGATTTCCTCTGCCGAAGCAGAAACAAGGATTTTATCAAAAGGAGATTTTTTCAGCAGACCTTTAGAACCATCTCCGCAAATAAATTCTGCAATTCCTTTGTTAACAAAATTGTATTTTCTGGCGTTCTTTTCACCCAATTTTTTTAATTCTTTTATTATTTCAATCGCATAAACTTTCCCTTTACTCCCAACAATTTCTGCAAGCAAACTCGTTGTCCATCCAGAACCGGAACCAACGTCAAGTATTTTATCTCCCTTTTCTGGTTGCAAAAGTTCAAGCATAAAAGCAACCGTTAGTGGCTGTGAGATGGTCTGCCCAAAACCAATTGGCAACGGTTCGTTTAATTCTGCGAGATTTTTTAATTTCTCCGGCAAAAAATCAGCTCTCTTTATTTTTCTGAAGGCCGATATGATTCTTGGAGACTTCAAATACCCCTTTTCTATTAATTTCTCAATAAGATCCATAACTTTTCCAATTCTTTGATTTTAGTGTCGGGGGAGGGATTTGAATTCGAGGAATTTTTTAAAAATTCTCCCCCGATCTCTGCGTTTCCCGGCGCCAAAATCATCGATTCATCTCAAAGCTCATATTCTTTCTTTGAGGTGTTGGACTATGAGCGCAGCGCCTTAGCCGCTAGGCCACCCCGACATAAATTTATAAAGAATGTTTTAACTTTTCATATCCTGCAAGAATTTCAATATTTTATTTTCTGAAAAAATATTTTTTTAACACTTTCTTACTCCCTTAAAACTTTTTTATGAGGTCTAATAAAATTCTTCTCTTCTAACTTCAGAATAATTTGGAGCTTTATCCTGCTCTTCAAGATTAAATTCCTGCCACTCTCTTTCAGAACTTTTTGTTGACTCTTCTTTTATTTCTTTTATTTCCTCTGATTTTTCTTTTTTTTGCTCTTCTGATTTTTCACTTTCTTTAAATACTTCAGAATCCTCAATCTCTTTTTTTATTTTCTCTGCAATTTTGGGCAAGTCCTCTTTTTTTACTTCCATTCTTACGAGACCTTGCATTGGCAGGCCCTTGTCTCCTTCAAATCTTGGAATTATGTGGAAGTGCAGATGAGATACTTCCTGTCCAGCGAATTTTCCATTATTTATCCCGATATTGCAATCTGTTGTTCCAACACTTTTTGGAATAATTTTTGTTAATCTAAAAATAACAGAGAACAATTCTTTTGCTTCTTCTTCTGGCATCTCTTCCAATTTTTGGTAATGCTTTTTTGGAATTATGATTGTATGCCCCAAAGAAGAAGGATTTATATCCAGAAAAGCAAGATTTAATGAGTCCTCATAAACTTTAAGGGCGGGAATTTCTCCTTTTACAATTTTACAAAATATGCACTCTGTCATAATATATTTACTAAAATTATCTTTTAAGAAAATGACTCCAATTGTGTTATAATATTATAAATCTCTTTTCCATCTTCGCTTAAGTAATATAATTTTATTTTTTGGCTCCGCACCTCACATTCTATCAGTTTTTTATTTTCAAGTCTGTTCACATAAGGAATAATTTTTAAATTACCCCAACTATCCCTTTCAAAAATTTCTTTACCATTAAATTCTTCTTCAATACTCTTTCTTATCGTTTTTAATTTTTGTTTATAGGGCCCTAAAGATTTTATAATTAAACTAAAAGGGTTTTGTAGAAAATCTGGAAATAAATAGGTAATATCTTTAATATCTCCATTTTTAACTAATTTCAATATTGTTTCAAATTCTTTAAAATAAGAATTTAGTTTTCTATAATTATACTCTTCTTGATATTTCTTCCTTTTTTCTCTAACTTCAGGTCTCAAACCTCTTACTTTGTAATATGGAATTCCTAAATCTCTGCTAATTTTTTTATCAGGTTCGCCAGCATTCTGCTTCCTCCTTATCTCATTTATTTCTTCCTTAGTAAGTTTTCTGTATCTTGTATATTTTCTCATAATTGCTGATTATTAAAATTTGAGTATTCTTAGAATAACAGAATCCTATAACGTAGCGGTATCAATGTCTACAACATTAAATGTACTTTGTAAAGACATAAGCAACACCTCTATAAAAATACTAAGATAAATTAGTCTTAAGGGATATTATATGACAACCTTAAACCCAAAATTAACAATGGGAATTAAAATTTCTTAATTATCAGAGATATTCGCTACTTCTATTTTTTCTCTGATCAATCTTTGTGTTTCAGATAGATTCTTCAAAAAATTCTCTGCCGTTTTCCTTTTAAACACCTCGAAATCAACAATAAATCTTATGATCATCTAATAATCACAATATAGAGGATAAGATAACTAGTTTTATAGCTGCACGGAGATATCTTTAAGCAAGTCTAAAAGAGAAACCCTTTGAATGATGTGTTAAACCACAATTGAAGCAATTTTTCCAAGAGGCAAGAATCTTTCAACAACTTCCTTCGCCATGGGACCTTTTATCTCCGAACCCAAAGGGGTGATTTTTTTGTCAACCAGTATCAATGCATTATCCTCAAAACAAATTCTCATTCCATTGCTCCTTCTATATTCTTTTTTTTGCCTTATTATTACTCCATATTGAAGTTTGTGTCTTAGTTTAAAATCACCCTTTTTAACCACGCAGGTGACAACGTCCCCAACACCGCCGCTGGGATATCTTCTTTTCCTCCCCTTGTAAGTTTTAAATGAGATGATCTGAACTTTTTTTGCCCCGCTGTTATCCGCACAGTTCAATATGCTCCCAGAATTTAAGGCTTTTACCACCTTTCCAGATATCGCTTTCATTTTATTATTTTAGTAAAAAATTTAAATATCTGTGTTTTAGAGCTGGTTTTGGGGCAAATAATCTATTTTATATACTATAAAATATATATTCCATCACCGAAAACTATAAATACTTTAAATACACTATATATTAGTGGTGAAAATGATAGAAGATAATATATCTGAAGAAGAAACGAAGCATTTAGAGAAATTACTTGGAGAATTCGATTACAAAAGACAGGCTACACTACCTGCTAAGTTATTAGAAGCTGTCAATAAAGGCAATTGTATTGCTTGTATAAAAAAGGGAGAAGATAAATATATAGGACAATTAGTATTATCTCTACAAGAAATTTTTTATATACATGGTACATTAAGAGCTCATTTATGTAATAATAGGGGGTATAAACATTCAGATAAAATACCTGCTTTATACATAGGAGGTTTAGAAAAAAGATCAGATTATCTTTATTATTCTCCGGATACAGGTGAAAGATTGGGTGATGTATTTGGTATAAATAAATGGGTTTTAGAAGATTGAAAGATTTATTTATTTTTTAGTTTAATTTTCAATTTTTTTGGGTAGGGTCTCTCTTATTAACCAACTTAATTTTTTAGATTAAACCTTTTTATTCAATATTTTCAACAAAAGATTTATTTTTAAAAGAAAGACTTTATATGGAGAAGCCAAGAGAATTGAACGCAAAAAAAGAAGATTTTTCTAAATGGTATTTGCAGATTTTGGAGAAAGCAGAGTTAGTTGAAGACAGATATAATGTTAAAGGATTTAATATACTCAGGCCGTGGTTAATGGAAATAACCGACAAAATTTATGAAATCTGGGAGGAAGAACTAAAAAATAAAGGGCATAAAAAAGTTCTATTCCCCACAATAATACCGGAAGAAAATTTTGAAGTGGAAAAAGAGCATGTTGAAGGCTTTGCTCCAGAAGTTTTCTGGATTGATCGGGCGGGAAACAAAAAACTGGAAAGAAAACTCGCTCTGAGACCAACAAGTGAAACTTCCTTTTACTCCATTTATCCTTTCTGGATAAGATCCCATCTCGATCTTCCTTTAAAATTATATCAGAGTTGTTCTGTATTCAGATATGAAACTAAAGCAACAAAACCTTTAATCCGGACAAGAGAATTTTTGTGGATAGAGGCGCACAATGCCTTTGCAACAGAAAAAGAAGCTCTGAATCAGGTAAAAGAAGACATGGAAATCACAAAAAAAGTTTATCACAAATTAGGCATACCATTCTTATTTTTTAAAAGGCCGGAATGGGATAAATTTAAAGGCTCCGTTTTCACCTTTGCAGCGGATACCCTTCTGCCGGATAGAAAAAGATTGCAATTGCCAAGCACGCATTATCTGGGGCAGAATTTTTCAAAACCCTTTAATATAAAATTCGTTGATGAAAATGAAAAAGAGAATTTTGTCTATCAGACCTGTTATGGACCTCCCATATCCAGAACAGTTGCAACGATTATTTCTCTACATTCGGATGATTTTGGTCTTATTTTACCGTTTTTTCTTTCTCCCATCCAGATTCTAATCATCCCGATTCTGAAAAAGGGAAAAGAAAATGAAATTTTAAAATATTGCGAAGAAATAAAAAAAATATTGCAAGATTATAGGGTTGAAATTGATAAAAGAGACAAAAGCGCGGGATCAAAATTTTACGAGTGGGAATTGAAGGGAGTCCCCGCAAGGATTGAAATTGGAGAGAAAGAATTGGAAAAAAACGAAATTTGTTTGTTTAGGAGAGATAAGAGAGAAAAAATTTCTGTTAGAATGGAAGAATTAATTGAGAAAATAAAAGAATTGGAAAAAGAAATTGAAGAATATTTAAAAGAAAGGGCGAATAAATTTTTTGAAAAAGCAATATCCGAAGCCGATACAAAAGAAGAGTTGGAGAGAAAAACTAATTTTGGTTTTGTAAAAATCCCTTTTTGTTCGAGAGATGCTGAGGGAGAAAGATGCGCAACCGAATTAAAAGATATCTGTGAAATTGCAGGAACTTTGTATCCAGAGGAAGAAAAGCCGAAAAACAAAAAATGTGTGGTCTGCGGAAAAGAAGCAAAGGTTTATGTTTATGCTTGCAAGAGTTATTGATAAATTCAAGTAAACCCTTTAGATATTCTTTGCAAAGATGCGAACAACGGCATTCGAATTTGCAGAATCTTCTATAATTTTAATTTTCTCTTCTAAAGATAATTTGCCATATTCCCGTCTTGAAATACTCTTTTATTAAGTTTAAAAGAAAAATAAAAAATCAAAAAATTATTTATTTGATTTGTAAGTTTTGAGAATATGAATCTTTCCCACCCTTATTTCAACAGTTACTTCTTGTCCCTTTGATTGAATACCTACAATTTTATATTCAGAGCCATATTCACAGATATTGTTGTGTATGTCATTAAGCACATTTTCAGTATTTTCCCCAAAAGATTCACAAAATCTGTCCCTCAAATCTCTTCTTTTTCCAAAAATTAAATTTAAGCAATCACCGTATTCTCCGAACTTGCAAGGGATACATTGAATTACTACTTTTTTCTCCTGTCATAATAAAAAGAAAATTTTAATAGATTAAGTAAAATCAGAAGCAGTTAAGATTTTTTGTTCTTTGTTTTGCAGAATGTTTTTAGAAATTATGAGGGATAACAATTTATATACATTTAGTCCAATATTCTAATATGTACAGACTGCATCACTACCTACATTTTTTGAAAAATAGAGAATTAGATGAGTTATATCTCAGTGTTGCAATCAGATCCTTTACTTTATCAATGATCAGTATTTTTATTCCAATCTTTCTACTTAAGCTAAATTATTCTTTAATCAATATTTTCATTTTTTATGCCATACTCAATGCCGTTCATGCATTATTTGTAATCCCCGCCACAAAAATTTCTTCAAAATATGGATTTAAACATTCTATCTTCTACAGCGTTCCCCCGTTGGTTGTTTTTTATATGGCATTATTCACTCTTGAACATTTCAACTGGCCAATATATTTGCTGGCAGCAATATTTGGCATAAGCAATTCTTTGTTTTGGATGGGCTACCATGTTGATTTTTCAAAGTTCAGCGATAAAAAAAATAGGGGTAAAGAAATAGGAATAACCAAAGGTGTAAGTTTAATTTCTAATATCCCCGGTCCGGCAATAGGTGGTTTGATTTTGACCTTTTTTGGTTTTGAAGCATTATTTGCACTTGTATCTGTTTTATTGATATTGTCGGCAGTACCGTTATTTTTCTCAAAAGATCTTCACGAGCCAATATCGTTTTCGATGAAGGAAATTTTCAAAAGATATGAAATAAAGGATATGCTTGCTTTTGTAGGATATGGTACTGAGAGTGGAATATCTTCCGTTATATGGCCGATTTTTATCTTTTTCGCAATACTAAATAATTTCACAATGGTGGGATTGGTTTCCTCATTGTCCACTTTCTTTTCAATAGTTTTTGTATTTATTGTGGCAGAATTTTCAGATATTCGCAGAAGATTGGTTTTAAAAATTGGTTCAATCATGAATACGCTTATTTGGATCATAAGATTTTTTGTCAAAACCGCTTTTCAGGTGTTTATTATTGATTCATCTTACGGTGTTTCGCAGACACTGCTCTATATACCTTTTGATGCATTGAGTTATGATAAAGCAAATAAATTAAACATCGTAAAATTCATAATGTTCAGAGAAATGATGATTCAGACCGGAAGAGTTATTCTCTTTTTAATTATGACGATAATTGCAACAACTCTGACAACCAGTTTTCTTTTTGGCGGCATGGCGTCTCTTCTTTTTTTATTCTTTTAAGATTAGCCAAAAAATACCAATTAAATGAATACCCTTCCGAGAACTCAGATCAAATAATTTTTATATTTTTTTCTCAAGAAATTCCACTTCTTTTAATGCGCGCACCAGAAACAAATTATGCTTGCTAATTGGATTCGGATAATTTTATAAATTCTTTATGCAATTTCATATGGCCTTTCTGAATTCCTTCTGTACCTAGAACAGAAAGAGCAGCCAGATTATTTGCCAATCCTACCGAAGCGGTTAAAATTCCCAATTCCTTTGCATTCTGCACTCTCAAAATCTTCAACGCAAGTTTAGCTTTTTTTGAATTAGTTGCTCCACCAATTGTCGCAATAGCCATTGGAATTTCTATTTTTCCTCTTAAGAACTCTCCATCTTTCCACCACTCTGTAACAGGCAGATATCCCTTTCTCGCGGCATAAGAATGGACTCCCGCCTCAATAGCCCGCCAATCATTTCCAGTTGCAAGAGCAACGGCGTCCACGCCGTTCATAACTCCTTTGTTGTGTGTCGCAGTTCTGTAAATATCCGCCTTTGCCAAAGCGTAAGCATTTAAAATTCCAGCCGCAACCTCTTCTCCCGAATAATTTTTGATGCCGAGTTTCTGGATTGGGACTTTACATTCCACAGAAACAATTCTTCTATCTGCAAAATTTGAGATTATTCTCAAGCAGGGGTTTCCCTTTGTTAATTCGACTGCGAAGGGGGTTATTTCTTCAAGCATCGTATTTACAATATTTGCACCCATCGCATCCAAAGTATCAACAATTAAATGCAAAATAAGATTTTTACCTCTATCTGTATTTATTTCTCTTACTTCCAAATCTTTTGCACCGCCTCCAAGTTCAACAATTTTTTTATTTGCACAATTTGCAATTTCCAAAATCTCTGATTTCTTTTTAACAATATTTTTCTTACTTTCTTCAAAATCTTCAACCTCTAAAATCTGTAACTGCCCGATCATCTTTGAATCCAAATATCTTCCATTAAAACCACCTCCGCTTCTAACCAATTTTGCTCCTCTTGAGGCCGCTGCAACCACAGAAGGTTCTTCGATCTCCATAGGAACAAAATACTCTTTGTTATTCACGAGAAAATTTGTTGCAATTTTAAATGGCCCGATATTA
>Ga0190306_1000360_pt1 | contig 16099 bp, 13 predicted proteins | sample 48700734_MG_FD_161657 | JGI IMG/M metagenome (GOLD analysis project Ga0190306, IMG submission 161657) | Hydrothermal vent sediment bacterial communities from Southern Trench, Guaymas Basin, Mexico - 4870-07-3-4_MG | ecosystem: Environmental > Aquatic > Marine > Hydrothermal vents > Sediment ... | reverse complement strand
AGCGATGAAAAAGAAAGCAGCGATTTTATTTCAATTCCAGTATGGTTCGATTAAAGTGATGATAAATTATATTTATCACTATCATATTTACATTTCAATTCCAGTATGGTTCGATTAAAGTTTTGTATTGCTCTGATTTCTTGTTTGTTAATGTAAAATTTCAATTCCAGTATGGTTCGATTAAAGTTTTTTTGAAATTTTATTTAATAAATCTGTTTGATGATTTCAATTCCAGTATGGTTCGATTAAAGTTCTGTATTTTCTTTTTTCTTTTTAAAAATTTCAACGTCATTTCAATTCCAGTATGGTTCGATTAAAGTAAGTTGAAATATACTAAAATAAAAAAAGTGTTCCACGATTTCAATTCCAGTATGGTTCGATTAAAGTTCTTCGTCGTAATCGTCTGACTCCCACGATGATAAAAAATTTCAATTCCAGTATGGTTCGATTAAAGTCTTCAGGGAAATTTAAAGATGTTGTAAAAATTCCAGTATTTCAATTCCAGTATGGTTCGATTAAAGTATGTAAAAGATAAATTTGATAATCCAAAAATTATTCATTTCAATTCCAGTATGGTTCGATTAAAGTAAATTTTGCGCGCTGTAATTGTTGCGCAGCCGTTCGATTTCAATTCCAGTATGGTTCGATTAAAGTAATAACTTCTATATTATGAAAAATAGAACATTTGTTATTTCAATTCCAGTATGGTTCGATTAAAGTATTAAGACCACAGGGGCAGCAACCGCAGCACACGTATTTCAATTCCAGTATGGTTCGATTAAAGTACTAATATTAATAAATAACCCTCTATTCTGACACTATCATTTCAATTCCAGTATGGTTCGATTAAAGTAACGTTATTTTTTAAAATTAAAATTAAATTCTCTTTAATTTCAATTCCAGTATGGTTCGATTAAAGTTTTCTTTCCTTAGGAGGTAATTTAATTTTTTTAAAATTTCAATTCCAGTATGGTTCGATTAAAGTACATAATAGTTGATATTGACAATACTATATCTAAAATATTTCAATTCCAGTATGGTTCGATTAAAGTTACTTAACTTAGCATAAGCACTCATAACCTGCTCAAATTTCAATTCCAGTATGGTTCGATTAAAGTCCCCAGTCAATTTCATAGCCTTGATTAAAATCGTTATTTCAATTCCAGTATGGTTCGATTAAAGTAATGATAATGTTGAAGTAGATGTTATACAGTCTGTATTATTTCAATTCCAGTATGGTTCGATTAAAGTTCTAAAGAGAAAATACGAGGTACGATATTATTTCATTTCAATTCCAGTATGGTTCGATTAAAGTACCATAAAGGCTTCTTTGTTGCATTCTATAAGTTTATTTCAATTCCAGTATGGTTCGATTAAAGTAGATTGCACATCAAAAAAGCCGGTACTAGTTTGCTATTTCAATTCCAGTATGGTTCGATTAAAGTACCGCAACCATTTAATTATAAGTGTTATTCTCTGCCATTTCAATTCCAGTATGGTTCGATTAAAGTCCTAAACTCCCTTCGCGATGTTTTGCAATTTCCAAAATTTCAATTCCAGTATGGTTCGATTAAAGTAATTAACCACACCCGATACAATCCCGCAAGTTTTCAAATTTCAATTCCAGTATGGTTCGATTAAAGTGCATACTGTGCAGACGACTCCTTAACGGACTTGATATTTCAATTCCAGTATGGTTCGATTAAAGTTGATATCCCGGGCGTGCCCCTTTCCAAAACATTTATTTCAATTCCAGTATGGTTCGATTAAAGTTCCATTTTTATTAATATGGATTGTTGTAAGAACTGGCATTTCAATTCCAGTATGGTTCGATTAAAGTCCATTATGGCTAATTGAACTTAAAGCTGTGCAAGATTTCAATTCCAGTATGGTTCGATTAAAGTTGAAAATAGCACTTTCTTAGTATTGTGCTTAACGGATTTCAATTCCAGTATGGTTCGATTAAAGTCCCAAAACGAATTGATAAATAATAAATAACAATAATTTCAATTCCAGTATGGTTCGATTAAAGTCGATGCTGTTGGAGCTTGTAGCATCTCTGATGGTTGATTTCAATTCCAGTATGGTTCGATTAAAGTTTTTTTTTGCAAACGTGGGTGAAATTTATATTTTTAAATTTCAATTCCAGTATGGTTCGATTAAAGTTTTACAGCAACATATAGCTAATACTATACATTACCTTTTGTATTTCAATTCCAGTATGGTTCGATTAAAGTTCTTAGGACAACAAAGTATTGCGGAAGAAACAGCAATTTCAATTCCAGTATGGTTCGATTAAAGTAACACTCCTGTAATAACGACATATACGAAAATTCTATTTCAATTCCAGTATGGTTCGATTAAAGTAGAAGCAGACGTGGCAGGCAATACAGTTAATATAGAAATTTCAATTCCAGTATGGTTCGATTAAAGTTTTAAAAAGAAAATATGAAGTTCGCTATTATTTTATTTCAATTCCAGTATGGTTCGATTAAAGTACGGCGAATAGATTGTTCTAATAAGTTAAGAGCATCTATTTCAATTCCAGTATGGTTCGATTAAAGTTATGATACTTTAGAAGAAATGGATTTTGATGCTTGATTTCAATTCCAGTATGGTTCGATTAAAGTAATTGACCATTCGTTAAATATACCTGCCTGTTGTAAATTTCAATTCCAGTATGGTTCGATTAAAGTTTCTAAATGTTTCCAAGTCCAAAGAACCCTTATAGATTTCAATTCCAGTATGGTTCGATTAAAGTTTGCTGCCATCTTGCCTTTACTAGTTACCAATTGATCATTTCAATTCCAGTATGGTTCGATTAAAGTCGTTAAGGAGTCGTCTGCACAGTATGCAACACAGTGATTTCAATTCCAGTATGGTTCGATTAAAGTATGTTGTAATTCTAATTTTATCATAATATTTAAGTTTATTTCAATTCCAGTATGGTTCGATTAAAGTCCAAGATTTCCATTGCTTAATCCTATATTAACATTATTTCAATTCCAGTATGGTTCGATTAAAGTTGCTGCCATCTTGCCTTTGCTCGTAACGAGTAGATCATTTCAATTCCAGTATGGTTCGATTAAAGTCCATTTTTCTGTGCTTCGGCTCGCCAAAAGTAATATATTTCAATTCCAGTATGGTTCGATTAAAGTCGATTGGGCAGTTAAATTTAAAGCATTAGTGAATCATTTCAATTCCAGTATGGTTCGATTAAAGTGCTGCCATCTTGCCTTTTGAGGTAATTAATAGATCATTTCAATTCCAGTATGGTTCGATTAAAGTATGTGCGCTGATAACGATTTACTGGATATTTATCAATTTCAATTCCAGTATGGTTCGATTAAAGTTGTCAAGCGAATGCTGAATAAACTCATCTGGATAGATTTCAATTCCAGTATGGTTCGATTAAAGTTCGTAGACTCTCTCATAATTTATAATATAAAGAATATATTTCAATTCCAGTATGGTTCGATTAAAGTCTGCCGCTCGTGCACCCGGATCAACTTGTTACTTCTAAATTTCAATTCCAGTATGGTTCGATTAAAGTACTATTTATTTATTTATTAATTAAAAACTAAAATTAATTTCAATTCCAGTATGGTTCGATTAAAGTTTGATAAAGTGCTCTGCAGAAGTGCAACATTTCAACTATTTCAATTCCAGTATGGTTCGATTAAAGTTATAGACGTTTATCGCGGAGTTTTAGAAGAGAAGAGCAATTTCAATTCCAGTATGGTTCGATTAAAGTTTTTGAAAATTCTATTAATTGTGAAATGTAAGCAAATTTCAATTCCAGTATGGTTCGATTAAAGTAAGGACGACGCTACCATGATAAAAATAATAAAAAATTCATTTCAATTCCAGTATGGTTCGATTAAAGTCATTAATTCTTTATTCTGAATCTTCTGTAAAGTACTATTTCAATTCCAGTATGGTTCGATTAAAGTCATTGTAAAGACCAATATTGTCCAGTAATTAACAGATTTCAATTCCAGTATGGTTCGATTAAAGTTGTTGTGCTGCTGTGCGCGGATTAGCTACACTTAAATTTCAATTCCAGTATGGTTCGATTAAAGTAGCAGACGTAGCAGGCAATGCAATTAACGTAGAGATTTCAATTCCAGTATGGTTCGATTAAAGTTTTATTATTACCTAAATAGAAGCTTATACCTTTCTTCATTTCAATTCCAGTATGGTTCGATTAAAGTAGTTTGGCGCAAGTATAATGGACGTTGTGCATATTGATTTCAATTCCAGTATGGTTCGATTAAAGTTACGAAAAAGCTATAATAGAACTTATGTTCCTGCAATTTCAATTCCAGTATGGTTCGATTAAAGTATTACATCTGTTACATTTGTAGACAATATTGTTGCATTTCAATTCCAGTATGGTTCGATTAAAGTTCACCCATCATTTGTTGCGTAGCTGACACTTCTTTAATTTCAATTCCAGTATGGTTCGATTAAAGTCTGTATCATCACTATCTAAATGAATTATATGTACAATATTTCAATTCCAGTATGGTTCGATTAAAGTTTTGATTGTTGATATAAAGCCAAAAAGGAATAAATAATTTCAATTCCAGTATGGTTCGATTAAAGTCATTATAAGTCCCTGAATTTGAATGTGCTGAACCTGATTTCAATTCCAGTATGGTTCGATTAAAGTTATAAAGAAAATTTTCCTGATGTATGTCCTTTATGATTTCAATTCCAGTATGGTTCGATTAAAGTAAAAACTTGTTATTGTACCACCCTCACCAATTAAATATTTCAATTCCAGTATGGTTCGATTAAAGTTAAGAAATGATGATTGATATACACCTTTTCTCCCTGATTTCAATTCCAGTATGGTTCGATTAAAGTAAAATAAAGATAGTGTTTTGACATTTGCAAATGCGATATTTCAATTCCAGTATGGTTCGATTAAAGTTTAATAAAAATATTATTGGTTTTAGGCCCTTTATCTTATTTCAATTCCAGTATGGTTCGATTAAAGTAAAAATCGCTGCTTTCTTTTTCATCGCTTGATAAGTATTTCAATTCCAGTATGGTTCGATTAAAGTTTTGTTATCTTTATTAATCCTGCTTGTTCTTCCGCTGATTTCAATTCCAGTATGGTTCGATTAAAGTTCGGCTTATAAATCGAAAGCACAATCGACTTTAGCATTTCAATTCCAGTATGGTTCGATTAAAGTTTCATTAACATCATCCCATCGACATTTAATTTCGATATTTCAATTCCAGTATGGTTCGATTAAAGTAATTCCTGAATTTCCATCTTGGTCGCTTCGTACTTGATTTCAATTCCAGTATGGTTCGATTAAAGTATCAATAGCATCGTCGGATTTTAACACTGTTATAGCAATTTCAATTCCAGTATGGTTCGATTAAAGTCCCACTAGGCCCAAATATTTCTACAAGAATTCCTTTATTTCAATTCCAGTATGGTTCGATTAAAGTGAACCTGCATCAACTTGGTCCTTATACTTACTAAATTTCAATTCCAGTATGGTTCGATTAAAGTTTTTTGTACATCAGATGATAAATCGTGGGGTACAGAATTTCAATTCCAGTATGGTTCGATTAAAGTCCGCTAATTCATATTCTTTTGTATTATCTAATTTGAAATTTCAATTCCAGTATGGTTCGATTAAAGTCATCATAGTCATCATCCAATACTGTCTCATACCCGGTATTTCAATTCCAGTATGGTTCGATTAAAGTCCGGATTTTATGATTAATGAATACGGTTATAAGAAATTTCAATTCCAGTATGGTTCGATTAAAGTAAAAAAACGGAAATAATTAAATAATTATATTATGGCATTTCAATTCCAGTATGGTTCGATTAAAGTAATGAATGGAATAGCAACATATAATCCAAATATACATTTCAATTCCAGTATGGTTCGATTAAAGTAATTTACTTGTTTTTATATCTTCTATTTCTACTTTATTTCAATTCCAGTATGGTTCGATTAAAGTAACAAAACCGACTGGAGCTATATGCGAAACAGAAACATTTCAATTCCAGTATGGTTCGATTAAAGTATTCATTAACATCATCCCATCGACATTTAATTTCGATATTTCAATTCCAGTATGGTTCGATTAAAGTTATTGATGGTGCTGAAATGGTATGTTTGACAAATACATTTCAATTCCAGTATGGTTCGATTAAAGTCTGGAATAAAGAAATCACCACAATATCGCATCATATATTTCAATTCCAGTATGGTTCGATTAAAGTTCAAAACTTACATAGTATTTAGGTAAGTTCGTTCCTTTATTTCAATTCCAGTATGGTTCGATTAAAGTCATTTCAGGTAAGGATTAGAAATAATCATTATACAAAATTTCAATTCCAGTATGGTTCGATTAAAGTATATTGACGGAAGCCGACTGTACTCTCACGATACTGATTTCAATTCCAGTATGGTTCGATTAAAGTAATAATTGATTTATGATGTATTAATTCCCTATCTTTATTTCAATTCCAGTATGGTTCGATTAAAGTAATATCGAAACATTACTCAATAATGTTATTAATAATATTTCAATTCCAGTATGGTTCGATTAAAGTATGGAAAGGCTTACGAAATGGCTGAATGGATAACACATTTCAATTCCAGTATGGTTCGATTAAAGTCTATTATAGCTTCTATTCTTGCTTGAGTTAATAATGATTTCAATTCCAGTATGGTTCGATTAAAGTCCGTAAAAAAAGCTAAAAAAAATACGATTAATTAAGCTTTACAAAAACAAAAGTAATAAAAATTTTATACTTAATGTTGTCGATGTTTAATAATATAAAAACACCCTATGTTCGACAACTGATTGTAATTACTTGTAATTCAGAATGTCAAAGAACTTTTTGTTGTAGAAGTGAAAATTATAACTAATTCTTTTTATCGATAAATAGCCGATAGACGACTTATAAAAATTTATCGAGACTACTTTTTTCTTTGCCTACAATTTCTTTTTCGAGCCATTTCTCTTGTCTGGTCTTAAAAATAATTAAACTATCGTGTTCTTTTAGCATTATTCTATTTGCCCGAATTTTAAGTTCTTTTAATTTCACTTCGGAAATTTCTCCTTCGAAAACCGAATTCTGAATCCAATTTACGTATTTTCGACATAATTTCAACATCTTACCTACTCTTTTTTCGCCTATATCGTAAACTAATATTATGTACATTTCTTTAGATTTAATTAGATTAATCGTTTATAATTTTTAATTATATTTTATCTGAATATTTATTGGCAGTATTATATTTTTTATATTTTGGAATGTAATTTTCATCAAAGTATATTTTGTAAAAAATAAAGAAATTATAAATTAAAATTACCACCACATTTTAAAGGGTTTATATTCTTCGATATTTAATATGTGTTTTTGAAGTTTGTAGCATTCTAATTTTATTAAATGTTTATAGCTAACGCTACGTTTTAGAGTTCTGTGTTTAATAGTTTCGGATAATCTGTTTTCTAAAGCTGTAATAAATTTCTTTTTCCCCGAATCTTTCAGAAGAAGCTTGTTTATTTTTTTATCGAAGTCTTTTTCTTGTAATTCGTTTTTATTTAATACTTTAAATATAGTTCGATCAACAATTATTGGTTTAAATATTTCGGCAATATCTAAAGCTAATGAATAACGTCGTTCGCCCGGTTCGTGTAAATAGCTGATTGTTGGATTAAGTTGTGTTTGGTTTATCGATCTAAGACACTCGGAATAACACATCATATTTCCGAATGAGATTAACGAATTCACGATATTTAAAGGTGGTTGTCGGCTACGATTCCCCATCTCATGATTGTTAATAATAAGGTTGAAAGCATCGTAATAATTCATACGTATATTACCTTCTATACCCATTAGCTCATTTATTTCTGTGGTCTTTTTTATTTTAGTTTGAAATTTCTCAATAATATTAATAATAGGTTCGAGATCTTTACCGCGATTATCGTAATATCTTAAATTTTTAAGCATGTTATAGCTTGCTCCTTCTATAAATTTTTGAGCTATTGTAATTCTTTTATTATTCGATGTGTAGTATTTTACCTGAGAAACTATCATTTTTCCGGCAAGGAGTTTGTCTTTTGGCATAAACGAACCTGTATAGTTCTCGTAATAATCGAAAAAATGAACTGTTATTTCGTTTTTTCCTAAAAAATTATACATAGCACTATTTGTATCTATCGAACCGAATATATATAACTGTTCAATATTTTCAACAGGTAAGTATCGAGGTTTTTGTTCTTCACCATCTTCGTTTACAGGTGTAAATTTCAAGGTATTGTCTTTTCTTGACAAACGTCCGGGGTTGAATAAGTAATAGGTCTTTTTCATTCTTCGTTGATATAACAAAAATCGTAATACGAACAGTTCTTGCACCTTGTTTTTTTTTCTATTTCAGGTGCTGTTTCAGAGTTAATAATTTTGAAAATAGTATTTTTTATATTTTCTATTTCAGAGATGTCACGTTTGCTTAATATAATTTCTTCTGTTTTTCTGAGTTTGGGATATTCTAAAATCCCTTTAATCCCTTTAATGCCTGATTGTTCTAGTACATACATGTAATATTTTAATTGCCAATGATGTGCTGTTTCAATTTTATTCGATTTTTTTACTTCGTGTATAATTTTATTTTTTGGATCGTAATAATCAATTTTTATATTTCCGATTTGTACTTCTTGGTATTTATCGCTACGTTGTGTATAGGATGTTTCATGAATAAGTTTGCCTTCATAAACAATATCGGATGTATGCTCCATTTGTATCCCATTAGAAAACAGCCATAGTTTTCGTTTGCAGATAAAATAATAGTTTATATGTGTTCCTGTAATATTCATGTTACAATTTTAAATCTTCAAGGTTTTTAAAACCTTGAAGATTTGGTTATATTTTTAGCCATTCATCGATTTCATGAAAATTAACACTTTTATCATGTGTAGTTTTGAAATTTGCTACATTGTTAAACCAGCCAATAACTTCCTTTCTTTTTGCCTTTGTAGGTTTAAAGGATATTGTCGATAAATAGCTGCTCCAAGGATACTCTAGCGCATGTTCGCAAAAACCATGATGCACGGGATTATTATTAATATAAACAATCATATTCTTAAAGTATTTTTTATTATCGATAAGTTTTCTGTGAAAGTTACTTTCAAATAATGCACCTGTTCTCTTGTGTCGTTTGTTAATGGCTTTAGTATAAGAATTAAACAAATTAGAGAATTGTTGGTAAATTCGCTTTTCGGGTGGTAAGTTTTTTAAACCTTGAAGGCTTTCAAAACCTTCAAGGTTAGGAATGGAATTAATTTTTACCAATAAATGAAAATGATTTTTTAACAATACCCAAGCAAAGGTATCAGCCACAGGGTCAATATATTTATCATACAAACGAAGAAAATGTTCGTAATTGTCATTTTCAAAAAACAAATCTGTTGAATTTATCCCGCGATTGTAAATGTGATAAATTTTACTTGGTTGTAACAATATTTTGTTGTTTGGCATGAGGTTGTTGGTTTGTTTACACCTTGAAGGTTTTTAAAACTTTCAAGGTGGGGTAATTATGGATTAATTGAATAATAATTATAAGATTTCCGTTGGTTCATTAATTGTATTTTCATCCTCATTAAATAATAATCCTAATTCATTATTATATTTTTTTGTGATTATCAAAACTTTCTGCTCTAATATTTTTTCTGTTTTTAAATTTTCAAAGACCTCTCTTTCTTCTTCAATTCCATTATTATAATTTAATGCATAAAACTTTTTTTCACTTATTTGAACTTTTAAACTTTCTGCTTTTATAAATTCATTTTCTTTTAAAAAGTCTTTGTATTGGGATAATAGTTTAACAGGGAGAACCTTAATTCCGTCAAATTGGTCGTAAAAATTTTCTTCTTGTTTTTTATTATAGATAAAAGGTTTTAGATCCCTTTCTATAAATCCATTTAATAAAGTGTATATTTTATCGAAATTTTCTTTGTCTGATTTATCCCAATCAGGATATACAAAATCAATCATTTCTTGTAATTCGCGTTCTTGAATTTCACCTGAATTAACAAGTTCTTTTTCTTTTAAAATTCGAATAGTTCTTTTTATAACATCTTCATTTTTATATATAAATTTATCTGATTTGTTTCTGCCTTCAAAAACTATACATTCACTTATCCCTTTTTTTCTTGTTCGATTAACACGACCAAATCGTTGAATAAGTGCATCAAGTGGGGCGGGCTCTGTGAAAATAATATCATAATCAATATCTAAGCTTACTTCAATTGCTTGAGTTCCTACTAGCAGTTTCACTTCATTCCCAAAAAGTTGTTTTTCTTTTTTATTTCTATCATTAGCATTAAAAGAACTATGAAGCAAAACTTTATTGGCAATTTTTAAGTTTTTATACATTGATTGTGCTTGCTTAACAGTATTACAAACAACCAAAACTTTATCTCCTCTATCTAAAACATTTTGAATTAAATGCAAATTTTCATCTAATCGTCCTTCTTTTACAGTTATTCTATGCCTCTTAAAATTCTCATATAACTCTGAATTTGCTTTGATTGTATTAAAGTTGCCAATAACATTCTCTAGTTCAATCCTTAAAAACCGTGGCAGTGTTGCTGTCATTATAAAAACTTTCACATTCAGATAGGTTATAGCAAACTTCAATAAAACAATTATCTGAGCAAACACTTTTGGATTATACGCATGAATCTCATCAAAAATAAAATAACCACCTGCCCATTCAAAAATTCCTTTTTCAAAACCTTTAAGAGCAAAAATATTTTTCAACAACTGAAAAGGGGTAACTATTTTTAATGGAGTTACAAGATTTTTAAACTGCTTTTTAATTTCTTTCTTTTTTTGTTCATCTATTAAATCATCATTTTCAAACTTATTTTCAATAAACGCAGATAACTTCCCATGAACTAGCCCTATTTTTTCAGGAATTTTTTCATTCAATCTGTTATACATTGCATTAATAGATGCTGTAAAAGGTAAAATATAGAAAATCCTACCTTGCCCTGTAGTTTTTATTTGATTCTGAAGCCATAGCAATGAACTTTCTGTTTTTCCAGCTCCTGTTGGTGCTGTCAAAATGGTATTTCCTAAAACTTCTGACGATTTTTGCTGATGACTATAAAGTTCAAATCCAGACTTATAGAGGTAATTGAAATCTTTAATATTTAAGTTATTAATCCTTTTGATTCCTGCTGAAGCTAAATGATCACATTGCTTAAATGCCCCTGCCAATAATAAAAGTTCAATTAAATCAGGAAAGTTATTAAACTTCTTTCGAACAAATTGCTGTAGTACACTTTTGGGATTATGAATTTGTGCTTTTGATAAATCAATATCATATTCTTTCAGAAGAGATAAAACATCAATAATTGGCACGTTCTTTTTAAATGCTTCTTCAAAAGATAAAACCTTATTAATACCATCTAAATCAAGCCCAAAATCATCGTCATCTTCGTCGTATTCACTTAATTGGTCTATTAATCTTTCATAATCCTTATGATGTCCAGCTATTACATTATATATTAAATCTTTATTTTTAATATTTAACCCTCTCACAAATGGTAAAGAAAATAATTCATGTCTTTGAGAATTCCATTGGTTAGGTTTTCCTTGTAATACTTTCTGAAATTCACTATGAGCTTTTCCTAAATCATGAAAAATGACGCTTAACCGTAAAAGGTTCCAAAATTCATCTTCCTTAACTAAAGAAGAAATATTAGTAAAGGATTTCTTTAAGACTTCAACAATTAATAAAGCATCATTGATATGCTCTTGCAATGTTGTTTCTGGTTTCGATTTAGCTAATATTTTCATTAAAACTTTTTTTTACAGTATACTATCATATTAATTTAAGACCTATTTTTTACTGACAAAAGCATCGTAGATGCAATATTATGGTAGTAGTAGAAAAGGACACCCGAGATCATAGCACAGTATGTGCGGAATTATTTATCATAAAATTCAAAAACATAATGATTATCGAATTTTATTTCAAATTTTTGTAATAAGTCTAAATATTCTTCTTTAAATGTTCTTTTTTCATGATGTTCTTCCTGTTTTACGATATATTGTATAACATTATCTCTTTGAGAACGTGAATATGAAAAAGCACCATACCCCTCTTGCCACGAAAACTTTCCATTTACGTAACTATTTTGATTTATCCATTTTGAAGAATTTGTTTTCACTATTCTAAGAATCTCAGAAATAGAAGTTGTTGGATGTAATTCAAAAAAAATATGTACATGATCCTTATATCCATTTACAGCTAGTGGATATTGTTTATTATTCTTCAAAATTCCAAAAATGTATTTGAATAAATCGCCTCTAAAACTTTTCTTCAACAAATTTGCTCTTCCTTTAATAGAAAAAACTGCATGAATATTTATTTGTGTATATGTGTTTGCCATTACTGTGCCCATTAAATAATATCGAACCTATGGTTCTTTAAAATTTGGTAATTATTAATTCTACCATAATTATGAGTCTACGACTCTTAATTGTAGTTTGAAAAACTAAAAAAAATCATTTTTAAACACCATAGATACGATATTAATTATATTTCTATTTTTCTCTTAAAATTTCAAATGATGGAAATAAATATCTACTTCATCATTATTAATTACATCGGTATAGGCCTCTATATTTGCGTTATCACAACTGATATTTCTTGCACTACAAGAGATAACAGAATATGGTTCTGTTCCAATATTGTTGCGTGGAATTGAATTTGTAAAATATTTTGGCAATGCCTGAATTTCTCCTGGTAAATAATTCTCCGAGAAAGGAATTATTTGTCCTTTAATATTTTTAGGAGCTGTATTTTTTACTAATTCAACTTCATCAATAGCATCAACCGTTACCAGATCGCCACTTCGTCCTAAAACAAGTGAATAATAAGGTTTTTGTAAATACTCAACAAGTTCTTTATCTTGCAAATAAATATAAAGATGGCAGTTATAAAGAAACTCTCTTTTCATTACATTAGATTTTGTAGAATTTGAAGGATAAGAGCCTGATTTTGTAGTTTTCAATTCTATTTGATAAATTGTTTCCAAATCGGTTGCTTTTGCTTCATATTCAAAATAATATCCAAATTTCAATTGAGAATGTTCTATATATTTACCTGCGGCAGCATTCAATAAGCCTAAAACCGTACTAATAGGCGGAACATCAAGAGTTGGTTGATATCCTGAAATTAAATTCGGATATCGAAAACTCGCCGTCCATGATGATATTTTAATACGGTATGTTTTCATAATTAATCCATTTGAGTTTCTAATTGTATACAATAACTTTCGATAGAATCATTAACTGTTTTTATTACTACTAAATCCTTAAATTCAGTCTCTAAAGCTTTTAACTCATCATTTTTCTCATCCATAAAACCAGCCCTTTTACCAATAAATATTTTGCCATCAAAATCCGATTTATAATCATTAATAACTTCTTTAAGAGCATCAATATTCAATTCTGCATATTCGTTATAGGCTCCTGTGTTAGAAGCGATATGAGAAAAAGGATGATTACCTGTTTTTGTTGTAGCAAGAACAATAAATTTTGGTGTAACATCGCCCATGTTACTTGTTTGCATAGCACCACCAGAAATATTTCTCAAGGCCTTTATTGTATCTACAGCCCTTTGTACACGTATATTTTTTTCAATACGCACCAATTTGTGGTTAGGTACAAATTCATCATCAATCTCAATAGCACCATTTTCCAATGCTTCTGTTCTTAATTTCTCTGATAGATTTACATAACCTGTTTTATTGTAATTTGAAAAAGTTCCAATTTGAGTTAAGTCTAAACTGAACATTCCTTTCATAATTGCACTGTATTCTTGTTTTCCATAAGGAACAGAATCTCCTTCTTGACGTGCCATGCTCGACCAATTTTCTTCAGGATTTACAGAAGCAACAGATACTATTGCTGTGTTTTTAAGTGGTGAGATACGGGTTACTGTAACATTTTCCGTCTTGTCTTTACCTTTTTTATCTTTTTGAGGATTTCCATCTTTATCAAGAACAACTTCTTTAGCAGCTCGCATATATCCAAAAACATCATCATCTGCAAATTTCATAGGATTAGCATCCGTAAATGCAATTTTAGACTCCCTAGTTATTGGTGATAAATCCCAATTCATATTTTTCTGTAATGAATCTCTCCACCATGCTCGCCATGCTTGCCCTGAAACATATACATAAGATTTCCCATTTTTACGAATACGTTTAGTAGCAACTGCATTATCAAAATTACTTGATTTGTTTTTTCCTGCATTATTTAATGCAACTACATCTACATCAAGTAAAATAAATCCTTGAGTTTTTAAATTCTTCATTTTTTTAATATTTAGTTTTGTTCAATATTTTCATTTAATTCTTCTTCCAAATCAACATCTACTTTCAAATTAAGTTCATGCATTTTTTGATAAATTGCAATAAGCAAAACATCTCTTATTTCACCTGTATTACCTGAATCTGAAAATAAGTAGTCAGTATAATCCTTAACACTAATAATTGGCGTTTCGTTGCCTTCGTTATAATTTTCATCAATTAGCTTCAACAAAAAGCGTCTTAATTCAAAAGCTTTAGATATTCCATTTAATCGAGTAATAAACTTCTTGATTTCATCTTCACCTCTATCATTTATGATAAAATCGGCAAGTTCCATTATTTTGTTTATTGTTTCTTTTTTCATATTTCTTATATTTTGTTGATATATTCTAATTATGTCGAAATGTAATTTATTGCCTTTTTTTGACCAATTTAAAAATTCAGGAGTTATGTTTTGATTATCAAGAAGGTTACTTAATATGCGGTTATACCATTTACTAAAGTCTTTAAAAGAAAACACTTCAGTCTTTCCTTTTTTCTCAATTTTATACTTGCCTGATTTCTGATTATACTTTGTATCCTTTTTGCGATAATAACTGTTAATAAATTCTTTCCAATCAGTTTTATATTTTAACTCACAAAATCTATAAAAAGAAAATAAAGTAGATGAAAACTTATACAAATCTAAATCTGGTCCTTGATTGTAATTTGTAAAATGAAACATTGTTAAAGAAATGTTTTTCTTTTCATCTTTTGCTACATCCAAGTTTTTAATACACAAACTAGCATATTTGAAAATAGAATTCGCAGCAATAGATGAATCACTTTCTGCTATTTCCCTTGACGTTCCAATAGCAATATTATTTAGATTCTGTGCAATATTAATTTTGCAAATATATTTTGCGACTTCAATATTGTTGCTTTGAATCAATCCCATATACTTTCCTACTCTAAGAACACCAAGTGGTACAAATAAAAGCCTTATTATTATTTCTTTTGATAATAAAATTCCATTATCAAAAAAATGATGGTAATTGACTAATTTGCCTGAGCCTGATAAAATGAATTGATCTTTCTTTGTTTTAAAAACACCTGTTTTTCTACCAGAAATCCTACAAAAATCAAATATTGCATCTTTCCCTTGAATTAATTCTAAATACTTTTGAACTGTATCTTTCACAGGATTTTTAGAAGAACTATTAATTATTGGTGAATTTGGAAAAAAGAAATAGATTGTCTTTCCCCAATCATTCACATAAATTTTCGTTACAAAATCAATAAGCTCATCAATATCTTTATCGGGATAAACATTCTCCCATAAATATTGAATAACATAACCACCAGTATCGGCAAAAGGGTCTCCTGTCGGTTTAGTTAACCATTCGTAATCAATCGTTTTATTATTTTTTTTCATATTACTATCCTATTTTCCATGGTAAAATTATGTGTCATATTTGCAGAAACTGCACATATACTACATTTTTTTACCATTATATTTATATTTTACACTTCTTCTTATCAGTAATATAATGGTTTTTAATCGTGTTAATCTTGTCAAAAAATAATCCCTATCCAAAATCCACTTCCCCACACCCAAAGCCAACTGAGTTCATGCTTCCAAATCCGGCGTTTAGTCCTATTTTTATTATCTCTTTTGGAGCTGTTAGTTCAAAGTCGAACCAATATCCTCTTACCTCAGTTTGGGCTGATGTATGTGCTTTTATGG
>Ga0190306_1000358_pt1 | contig 16148 bp, 13 predicted proteins | sample 48700734_MG_FD_161657 | JGI IMG/M metagenome (GOLD analysis project Ga0190306, IMG submission 161657) | Hydrothermal vent sediment bacterial communities from Southern Trench, Guaymas Basin, Mexico - 4870-07-3-4_MG | ecosystem: Environmental > Aquatic > Marine > Hydrothermal vents > Sediment ... | reverse complement strand
CAGAGATTAGCCAAAATTTAAGTTTTTTTCTTTGAGAAGAAAGGACGCTATAAATAAATAATGCCAAAACAATATAACCCATAAAAACTGTTCCTTCAGTTCCGCCGGCTCGAAATGCAGAATAAATAGGTTTGACATAAGGACCAAACAGAGGATGGAGAGGACTTGGGATAAAAAAGGCTAATAAATCTGCTGAAAATGTTTTATATCCACCTAACTTTACAAAATCTTCTTCTAAATATGATTGAATTCCTATAATTAAGATAGGAAGTATTAAAATGAAAATTGTGAATATTAAAAGGAGATTTCTTTTAGAAAATATTTTCTTTCTAAATTCAAAGGCAAAAAATAAAATAGTAAATATTATAAGATAAAAGGCATAATAATAAGAACAGAAAAAAGTAAAAACAAAGAAAGTGCTTGTTAGACAAATATTTTTATAGCTGAATGGCTCTTTAAATGTTTTTATTAAATACAAAATATAAAAAGGAATCCACTCTGTAGATACTAAATTTAGATGACCTAATAGGTGAGCAAATTTATAAGGACAAAAGGAAAAGATAACTCCAGCAATAAACGAACTAAGCTTATCCTGTGTTAGGTAAAATGAAAGAAAGTACATCCCAATGGCAGACATAATAAAGGAGAACAAAACAATAAAATTATAGGCCAAAACTATATTATTAAATGGTAAAGCGAGTAAATTGTTAAATACACCATATGTATGAAAAATGAGTTTAACCCCAATAGGGTAATAAATATAATTGGTATAAAATGGGTTTTGGAAATTTAATACTCTTTTCTTAAAGTGCCAGATATTCCATAGATTTTGATGTCCATCTCCTGCATCTCCAAGGATATTAGTAGTAAGATAAGAAATAAGTGGATATGTCATCAGGATTGTAATAAATATATATCCTAATGTGATTATAAAAAATGCTTTTTTATTCATTTTAGAGATATTGCCCCATTAATGCATTAGCCTAATCCTTATTAAATCAAAGAACATCTTAAGACCATCTTTAAGGAGGCTTACCTTGCTTTGGGGATTATTAAACCATCTAACAGGTACCTCTTTAATCTTGTATCCAAGTTTTTTTGCTATATAAAGCATCTCTACATCAAAGCTAAATCTTTCTATCCTTTGTCTTTTACAAATCTCTAAGGCAGCCTTTTGGCTAAAACACTTAAAACCACATTGAGTATCCTTTATCCCTGGCACAGCCATAGCCTGAACAAAAAGGTTAAAAATTCTACCTGCTAGTTCACGATACCAAGGTTGATGAATCTGAATATGAGATTCCTTTAGAGCCCTTGAGCCAATAGCAATATCATATCCTTTATTAAACCAAGATATAAGCTTTTCTATTTCTTCAATAGGGGTAGAAAGGTCTGCATCTGAAAAGAGCATATACCTTCCCCTTGCACTCAAAAATCCCCTTTTTACACTAAAGCCCTTACCTTTGTTTTTCATATTTTTTATAATTCTAAGCCCTTTAATCTCCCCTTTCATTCTTTTAACCAAACTAAATGTATCATCAGTACTTCCATCATCAACTACTATGATCTCATATCTATAGCCGTTAGATGTCAAGTAGTTACTGATCCTTTTTAGGGTACTTTTAATACGTCTTTCTTCATTATAGGCAGGTATTATTATTGATAAAAAAATATCTTCATCCATTTTTACTTTTAGACCAGCTTACACCCCTTTCAACTAATCCTTATGTAGTCAAATGCCACTGAAAGTGGTCTTTTATCACTGCTTTTGTAATAATCATAGGGCCTAAATGCCCCATCATAGATAAAGCCTATCTTGTTCAATCCTGGCCTAAGGAAATTTTGGATATTTGAAATTCTGTGAACTAACCAGTCAGTGGTTAAAAAAATGGTATCTATTTTTTTACCATTAATGCAAATAGTTACCATCCGCCTATCTCCATGATACCTAAGAAATGGATGAAGGCAAACTTCTAAGTAGTTTAACCTTTTTTCATCTCCAGGCCAAACATAAAACCAAATATCTGAGTGATTAGTCGTTGCCCACCTAAAAGTAAAAGATGAATGTGGTACTACCTCTGGATACGAAAAATTATTAAAAAGGACAAAAATCCTTTCCTCCTTGGAAAAATCTATATAATAAGGAGTATAATAAGGCCTTATTTTGCTTTTATTTACCTTAAAGATAATACATTCTTTATCTTCCCATATTTTATTTACTGGAAGGTTAGAGACAATCCCTTTGTCCTTCTCTAAAATATCTTTGCTCAAATAATAATCTTTATGAATGATAATATAACCCAGATTTAAAGCGTTGATTGTCTCTTGGGGCACTGAATATAGATTCTTTCTAATCTGATAGAAATATGTATCATAAAATGGTGAATACCTTATACCTATACCATTAATTAACCTTTTCTTATGAAAGATTTGAAAATAAAGATAGGAATAGCAATAGTTATCATATGGCAATTCTAATAGAGTTTTTTTGTCTTGTGCATTCTTTATAAGCCCATACCCTTTTGGTATTGATGGTGGGGCATATCTGAAATCATAATTTATGTAAGTAAGAATAAAAATTATTAGGAGAAGGCCTAAATATTTCTTTGCCTTAGCCATTTTGTAACAGGTCTTAATCCCCATTCCAAACAGAACCATTAAAGAGAGGTGAGAGATAGAGGTCATCATACTGCAATCCCTTATTGCCTGAAAGATAGGAAGTCTATGAATGATCTGATAGGGTAAGGGAAGAGGATAGGTATGGCCATTTACCTTAAGAAATGGGCCCAAAGAGAATAAGAAGAAAAGAAGAAAGGTAGCCAACCACAACCCCTTAAATCTATTTTTGTCTTGCCATATGGCCAGAGCAGAAAAAAACAGAATGATAGGGGAGATATGTGCTGCCTGAATGGCGGCATTGCCACTAAAGTGGGCCTTAAGTGATAAGATAAATGGTTTAAAGAGTGGATTAAATTCACTTGGCAGAAAATAAGAGAGCAGATCTACTGACCACTGATTGGCTAGGCTTAATGGAACAACCAATATGACCTTCTTGCTGGTTTTTAAAACATTTATAAAAAAATAGATAAGTGGGGAAAATATTATACACCATACTAGTCCCAGTTTTGTTAGACAGAAAAATAACTCTTTAGCTAGTTTCCTCTCCTCTATTAGATAAAAAGTAAGGACAATCAAAATGAAGATAATGATAAAGAGACTAAAATATATATAGGTGGTTAGGGTAAGGATAAATCCAAAAAGACCAAGGCTATATGTGGCAAGGCCGATTTTCTTTTTTGTCTTAATATTATGGATAGCAGAGACTATAAAGATACAAAACAAGATAAATCCAGAAAATGCCCACAAGACAAAAATATGGCTCATTGCATTGGCATATGTCCATGGAGAGATCTGCATTGCTAGACCACCAATTATTGAGGCCCCTAGGTCATTTGTTACCTTTTGGATTAGCAAAAAACTGAGATAGCCAATAAGAAAAAAGGCTATAAGGAGAAGCAAATTGTATATTGTTATCCAGTCAAAAACATTTGATAAAAAGTAGGCAATCAATCCTAAAAAGGAGATTTGAACCATATAAATTGATATATCTATGCCAATTGGATAAAATACAGCATCTGTAAACCCTCTCCAAAAGGAACCAGTTTGCCACATTTTTTTAAATAGCCAAAGGGCATATACATCACGCAAGCTGTCTGTATGTGCAAGGTCAAAGAGTGGATAAAAATATGGTAGACTCTTATTTATATGAAAAATGAAGGGAAAGGTAGAAAATATAGGCACTAACCAAAAGATAAGTGTTAAGAGTAATCTCAACTTTGCCTTAGTTTGCATTATCCTTGACAAGGAAAATAATCTAAATAATTATAAAAGGCAAGATGAAGATAATCATCAATACTATACCACTTCTCTCCCCCTTAACAGGAGTGGGAAGTTATACCTATAATATAGCTAAAAGACTAAGAATTTTGAGTAACTCTCATAGATATAGATATTTCTATGGTTTTTTTTCAGGGGACTTAATTATTTATGATGGAAGAAAAACTTTGAAAAATTTTAATAAAATTAAGTATTATACAAAAAAATCCCCTTTTGTCGCTAAAATTCTACGTACTTTCAAGAGATACTTGAGCAAGATGTCTTATGAAGAATTTGATTTATATTTTGAACCAAATTTTGTTCCACTCGATGGTATAAATGCCAAAAAAGTTATTACTACTATTCATGACTTCTCATTTTATAAATACCCACAGTGGCATCCAAGGGATAGGGTTGAATTTTTTAAGGAAAACTTCTGGAAGTGCATTTACAGGTCTGATATGATAATTACTGTTTCTCATTACATGAAAAAAGAAATATTAGAACTTCTTAATTTTGAGCCAGAGAAAATCAAGGTAATCTATAATGGATATGATAAAGGTATCTTTAAGAGATATAGCCCATCGGAGTTAAACGGATTTAGAAATCGATTTAAACTACCTCAATATTTCCTCTTGTTTGTGGGGGCCTTAGAGCCTAGAAAGAATCTAGAGCGTTTGATAAACGCTTATATAAGCCTAAATAAAGATGTAAAAAAAGATTTAAAGCTGGTTTTAGCAGGTGCCCCTGGATGGAGAAACAAAAAGATAATGGCCTTAATAAATGTAGAAAAGGAAAATATTTACTATTTGGGCTATGTAAGTAATCAAGAACTGGCCTTCCTTTATAATCTAGCTACCTTATTTGTTTTCCCCTCTCTATATGAGGGCTTTGGTCTGCCCCCCTTAGAGGCCATGGCCTGTGGATGTCCAGTAGTAGCCTCAAATGTCTCGGCATTGCCAGAGATTTGTGGTGATGCTGCCTATTATATAAATCCTTATAATATTGATAGCATCGCTGAAGGCATCTACAAGGTGTTAGATGATAAGGACCTGAGGGGAGAATTAATAAAAAAGGGGTTAGAAAGGGCAAAAATATTTAGCTGGGATAAATCGGCAAGGAAACATCTGGAGGTCTTTGAAGAAACGCTAAGGCAGTAATTTATTATTTAGCTTAAATGAATATTGATAATATTTCTTTTTTTAACAAATGGTTTAATAATTATGTAAAAGGATTTTATTCAGAAGACGAAAAAATCCAGGAAAATATTAGGCTAAAAGAAGAACATACCCTAAGGGTATGCAAAAATATACTTATTATAGGAAGTGCACTAGGTTTAGATACTAAGGAACTTTGTCTGGCAGAGACAATAGCCCTGTTTCACGATTTAGGGAGATTTGAGCAATTTAAGGTATATCATACATTTAAAGACAGCGAATCCATTGACCATGCTGCCCTTAGTGTTCGGATTTTAAAAAGGGAAAATGTCCTTTCCTGCCTATCTAAAGAAGAGCAATCCTTAATCTTTAAGGCCATAGGATACCACAATGTACGCAAACTTCCTGCTTATGAGGATAGCAGGTGTCTATTCTATGCAAAATTGATTAGGGATGCCGACAAGCTAGATATATGGTATGTGGTTACTAATTATTATCAAAGTGAGATATTAAATAATCCTGTATTGGATTTTGGACTCCCCAATATCCCTGGATATTCAGAGTCTTTTATTGAAGATATCCTCAATTGTAAGGTTATAGAAATTGGAAAATTAAAGACCCTAAATGACCTAAAACTTATGCAGCTAAGCTGGCTATTTGATATCAATTTTTTGCCTACCTTTGTCTTAATAAAAGAGAGAAAATATCTAGATAAGATCATTAAAACCCTACCTAAAACACAAAAGATTCAAAAAATTAAAAGGCATATAGAAGATTACCTTGATAAAAAGGTCAGACTTGCTCAAATAAAATAAAAAATGGAGGTAAAGGATGCCTTATATTTCAAGAATCGATGCCTTGGAGGTATTGGACTCCCGGGGGAACCCCACAGTGGCTGTATTTGTATATCTAGAAAGTGGTATTGTAGAAAAGGCCATAGTGCCCTCTGGTGCCTCTACAGGCACTAAGGAGGCCTTGGAGTTACGTGATAGAGATAATCGATATAGGGGCAAGGGTGTAGTTAAGGCCATAAACAATGTTAAGGAAAAGATTGCGCCTGCCCTTATAGGAAAGGATGTGAGGGAACAGGCATTGATAGATAAAATTATGATAGATTTGGATGGTACCCCCAATAAGTCTAAGCTAGGGGCAAATGCCATCCTTGGTGTCTCCTTGGCAGTGCTAAAAGCAGCGGCCTTATATGAAAGGATCCCACTATATAGGTATTTAGGAGGAATAGACGCAAATCTTTTGCCTGTGCCGATGTTTAATGTACTAAATGGGGGTGTACATGCAGACAATAATGTAGACTTCCAGGAATATATGCTAGTGCCTGCAGGTCTTAATAGCTATAGCGAGGCACTGAGGTGTGGGGCAGAGATATACCACACCCTTAAGGATATCCTAAAGGATAAGGGGCTCTCTACCGCTGTAGGGGATGAGGGGGGATTTGCCCCAAACCTCTCTAATAATGAGGAGCCGCTCTCACTTTTGTTAGAGGCTGCTGAAAGGGCAGGTTATAGACCAGCAGAGGAGGTATTTTTTGCCTTGGATCTGGCAGCCAGCAGTTTTTATAAAGATGGGCTCTATGAACTAAAATCAGAGGGCAAAAAGTTAAATTCAGAAGAGATGGTAGAGCTACTCTCTAATCTGGTAGAAAAATACCCTATCATCTCCATTGAGGATGGGCTTTCTGAGGAAGACTGGCCTGGTTGGAGGTTCCTTTATAAGAAATTGGGTGAGAAAGTCCAAATTGTGGCCGATGACTTAACAGTTACAAACCCCTCTATCATAGAGAGGGGCATTAGAGAGGGTGCCTTCAATTCGGTTTTGATAAAATTAAATCAGATTGGGACCGTTTCAGAGACCCTAATGGCTATTGAAATTACAAAGACTGCTGGCATGGCCCCCTGCATCTCACACCGCTCTGGTGAGACAGAGGACACCACCATTGCCGATCTGGCAGTGGCAAAGAGAACAGGCATGATAAAGACAGGCGCCCCCTGCAGGAGTGAGCGCCTGGCCAAATACAATCGTCTATTGGAAATAGAGTCTGAACTAGGCAATATCGCTGAATTTATTGGTTTGAAGGGATTTAAGGCCGGAGAATTTAAATAATTTTTTAAGGTTGACTTTTTTAAATATAATTATTATCCTTAGAATAGAGGTTTAATACCGAGAAAGGCAAACTGCCCGAAAGGGCAGGGCGCAAAGCCTGGGCCTAAACCTGCGAAAGCAGGCAAGGCGGCACGGCTGCCGAAGTATTAAACGGAAGCAAGCCCGCCTTGATGTTTAGGTCAAGGCGGGTTTTTTAATGCAGAGGAGAATATTGAAGTAAAAATTTTAACGGTTTTTTAATGATAGACGCCGAAAATGAAAGTAAAAGGGGTATAACATTAAAATTCAGCGAAAAGGGCACAAGTATGATGGAAATCTTGATAACAGTAGCTATACTCGCTGTCCTTGCATCGTTAGGCTTTACCTCTTACAAGGAACTCAAAGCCAGATACGACCTGTACAGCACTGCTAGCAGAATATATGGAGACATGGAATGGTGCAGACAAAAGTCCATGGGTTCTCCCCACGGATATGGGCTTTATTTTACATCTAAGAGCTATAAGGTATTTAAAGATATGAATGATAATGGAAGCTTTGACAGTGGTATAGACACAGAATTTAAAGATACATCATTTAACCATATAACTCTTTCAGGTTACCCAGCGGGTGGATATGTTTATAGCAGGAGGGGAGGTCCGAACTCGTCATTCACACTCACACTCAGAGACCACTACAGTCATACAAAGCAGATAGTTGTCTCTTTATTTAAGACAAGGATGAAATGAACAAGGAAGGATTTACATTAATAGAGGTTATGGTCTCTCTTGCCATACTCGCCATAATATTGGTGGTACTGGCCCATGCAGCAGTTGTGACCATAAGGAACAATGCATACTTTGAACACCGCAAGATAGCCCTGGAATTAGCCCAAAACACAATAAACTCCCTAATCAGCCTACCATACACCAGTCCATCACTAAGCGATGTAACCAGCGACACCACTTTTTTGGACAATCCAACCCCAGATCCAGACAACAATGGCAATGTGTATCTCCTGGACAATGATGGTAACGGAAACTACTCCAGTTCCTCAGATATAAATGACTCAGGGGATGCTAATAACGGCATAGACCATCCTTCAAACTCTATAAGCGACTCTTATTACTCCTCCATTGCCCCCATCGAAATAGTAACCCCAGTGACATATTACAAAGTCTGGGGCATAGAGGATGTGAGTAACCCCACAGACATGAAGCGGATCGTTGTTTTAGTCTACTGGTTCGAGAGCAACTCAACGAGACCACACTCGGTGAGTTTAACCACATATATGAGGAGGCCTTAGGCAAATGAAAGGCCAAAAAGGAATCACCTTAATAGAGCTAATGATTACTATCGCTATTGTCACGATAGCCCTGGGAGGGGTCTTTGCCCTGTTGATCAACCAGACGAAGACCTCCTATGTGGAGTCCGCAAAAACAAGAGGCATCCAGAGCAATATCATCTCCGATTTGATAATGGTGAGAGATGTAGCCATGGCAGGATTAGGGATACCCACAGAATATGGAACGCCATCCCAGTTTATCCCGGTAAGTATTAATGATAACATGGGTTCAAACGGCTCTGATGAACTGAGCCTGAAAGGGGCAGCCATTTCCTCAGGGGCCTCAGATTACATGAAGTGGGGATACAATACAACCTATGTTAATAACGGAGATTCCACAATATATTTAAGCACCCTTGAAGAATCTGGAAGTAGTCCGAGCTATCCCACCAATGAATTTACCAAGAATGGACATTCCCACCCCTTCGAGACTGGTGATAGAGTTGTCTTTTTAGATGCTGAAACTATGGAGTTGAAAGACGTATTTATCCATGAAGTTACTAGCTGTGGCCATGGGTGAATCGGCATAACCCCGGCAGCAAGTTTTGTCGCCCCTGAAAAGAGTATACTAATTTTCAGTCTTGGAGGCATTTCCTGTTCAACTTTTTCAAACTATTTAAGTACCTTTACCGGCTACCGCTTGGGCACCTCCAACTCTGTTCAGAGATGTGCCCCTAACACTTATCCTCTGTTAAGGGTTTATGGATCCCCTATGCCTGTAATGGACTGTGTGCTGGACTTTCAAGCTCAATATGGATATCCCGACTCCAATGGTGTAAATTGGCAAAATACCATAACTCCTGGCAAGAATCCCCAAATAATCCGAATATACATTGTGGCTCAGCAAGGCAAAAAGGACTTCCGCTATACCTATCCGGCCACTAGCATCACCACAGCCAATAACACCATCAACCTTACCTCAGATCAGAGGCACTACCACTGGAAGACAATAAAACTTGATATACGACTAAGGGAGTTAGAATGAGAAAGGGATCTAACAGGGGAGTGGCGCTGCTAACTGTTTTGATAGTTTTAATAATTGGATCAGCACTGGTTGCCCTGGGCTTCTATCTAATAAGCAAAGGAAACCAAACCTATGGATACTCCAAAAACTACGCAAAGGCGTTCAACCGGGCACAGGGCGGGCTGGAGGAGGCAGTATCTTTTCTTAATGACAGCACATTTGACACTATAGAAAACCAGCTAGACAATGAGAGGACAGCTGCCTCTGGAGCAAAATATTGGGTATGGAGGGTTTTTTGGAAACCACTATCTGGTTTTGGAGATGCGGCCAGTTTCCCACCTGTATCTTCAGCTTATAGTGGAATATCAGGTATAGGGGTTTTTTATCTCATTCACTCTTGCGCTATCCAAGGAGAAAGCCAGGCAGACTTGTATATGATGTATGTGAAGGGGTATTAGCACTTCACGATTTCTTCACAATGGATGGAGTAATTAAACAAAAGAAGGAATAGGAGAGGAAAATATGAGAAAAAATTGGTTGTGTTTGATCTTTATAGGAATTATGCTGTTTTTTCTGACACATACAGGATTTACACGCGGCCATTATTATTTTAATGGCAAAGTGAATGCTATTTCTAAAGACTATATAAATGTTTCTGGAAAAGTTTTTTATATTACCAAAGATTGCAGAGTGGCCATTCACAAAAAAGTAAAGGGGGCGTTTTTTGAAAATCCTGCATCTTTAAGAGATATTAAAATCGGAGATTGGGTCACTGTAAAGGTTATAGGCAATCTGGTTACTGAAATTTTAATAGAGAGGTATAAAAGATGAAAAAAGTGTTATTTATTTTCCTTATAAGTTTTATATCATTAATAGGAGGAAGATTGGCCTTCACTCAAACCATGGATAATTATTGTGCTGTGCCTCCTTTTATCTCAGCCCAAGGTCCACCTCTTGTAATGCTTCTTATGGGAAGAGACCATAAACTCTATTATGAGGCCTATAATGATGCCTCAGATTTGGATGAAGATGGACTGCTTGATGTGGGCTACAAACACTCCATAGACTATTATGGATATTTTGACCCTTATAAATGTTACAAATATGAAGGTTCTGGAGCCGCTGCTAAGTTTGTTCCTACCAGAACCACACCTAATAAATATTGTGGTGGAGAAGATGAATGGAGCGGAAATTTTTTAAACTGGCTCTCTATGTCTAGGATGGATGTTTTAAGAAAGGTGCTTTATGGAGGATATAGAAGCACGGATTCTTCATCAGAGACAGTTTTAGAAGGAGTTTATATTCCTCAGGATTGCCATAGCTGGGGAAAGGAGTATTTTGGTGATGATACCAGGTTACTTACTCCTTTTAACTCCCCCACAGCGGGTAAAAGACATCTTTTCTGTGTAACTTCTACCAGTGAGGGCGAACCACACAAAATAAGGGTGTTACTTAATAGGTCTAGTAGAATATGGGAGTGGGCATCAAAAGAGAGGCCAGTTTGCGATAACAGTTTGGGAACACCAGATGGTGAATACTATGTTAGAGTGAAGGTTTGTGATCCATCTGTGGGTTTGGAAACCAATTGCAAAGAATATCCCAATGGGAACTATAAACCTATTGGGCTTTTACAAAAATTTGGAGAAGGGGACGGAACAAAGGTGTGTTCTGTAAGTTATAAATCTTGCAATACAGACAGCGATTGCGGAGATGGTGAAGGATTTTGTGTAGATAAAGCCAAAATTTACTTTGGATTGATAACTGGCTCTTACACCAAAAATTTAAGTGGTGGGGTGCTAAGAAAAAATATATGGTCTATTTCAGATGAGATAAATTCCCAGACAGGCATATTCCAAACTTCGGAAAATGTGGAAGGTAATATTATACGGACTTTAGATAGGTTAAAAACAGTAGGATTTAGATATTCTGATCATAGCTATCAAGGAAGTTATACCTGTGGGTGGATTACTACCCGTCCCCTAAATGAAGGCGAGTGCCGCATGTGGGGCAATCCCATTGCAGAAATGATTTATGAAACTTTGAGGTATTTTGCCGGTAAAGGAAGTCCTACATCAGAATTTACTTATAGTGGTTCTAATGATACAGGATTACTCCTCCCTAAGCCTGATTGGGGTATTAGAAAGGGTGGAAATACCCTTCAGCCTCCTGAATTGTTTCCCTGGTGTTCTAAGCCTTCCATAGTAATTATCAGTGATATCAATCCCAGCTATGATTCTGATACTGTGCCTGGAAGTGCTTTTGAAAGTCATTCAGGTGACCTTTCTGATTTAAATGTATCTGATTTAGCCAAAACCATAGGGGATGAGGAAGGTATTTCAAACGCAAATTATTTTATAGGAGAAAGTAATGGTCTATACGATTTTATTTGTTCTCCTAAAAATGTCTCAGACCTGGGTAAGGTTAGAGGCTTATGTCCTGAAGAACCCACCAAACAAGGTAGTTATTATTCAGCGGCCCTTGCTTATTATGGACATACCAAATTTAAAGATAACTTTACTGACCCCACAAAGGCAGAAAATGTAACCACCTATAGTGTAGCCCTTTCTTCTCCTGTGCCTGAAATAAAGATTCAAGTGGGCGAGCATACCGTTACCCTGGTTCCTGTTGGCAAATCTGTTAGCGGATGCCTTGGTGTATATAATTACTGCGCACAAAAATGCGATTTAACTTATGATAGTAATAGAGGTTTAATTATCAGCAATTGTTCTCCTAATGCTTACTGTCCTTCTAATCAGATTGTAGATTTTTATGTCACAGAGATTACACCCACCCATGGAAAGTTTAGAATAAATTTTGAAGATGTGGAACAAGGAGCAGACCATGATATGGATAGCGTTGTAAAATATGAGTATTGTGTAGGAGATGCCTGTAATCCTGCCTTGCCTGCTGATCAGCTCAAAATTACCTTGAGCTCAGACTATGCTGCTGGATGCATAGACCAGGTCTTGGGATTTGTCATCTCTGGAACCAGTGAAGATGGGCTTTATTTGCCAGTAAAAGACAGTGATACCGCCTCTCCACCTGGAGATGGCGATACACCTTCAGTAGTTGCGAGTATGCCTTTAACTTGGGAAAAGACATTTACTATTTCTGGTTCTTCAGCAGCTACCCTTTTAAAAAACCCTCTTTGGTATGCAGCAAAATGGGGTGGTTTTGAAGATATAAACAATAATAATAAGCCTGACTTATCTAATGAATGGGACAAAGATGGAGATGGGAAACCAGATACCTATTTTTTTGTGGCCAATCCCTTGAAATTAGAAGAGAAGCTTTCTAAGGTATTTGCCGATATCCTCAAACGTGCCTCATCAGGTACAGCTGTATCTGTACTTTCTACCTCTACTCGGGGTAGTGGTTGTTTAGCCCAGGCCTATTTTTTACCTTCTTTAACAGGTGAGAACAATGAAGAACTCTCCTGGATAGGTGAATTAAAAGGGCTCTGGGTGGACCCATATGGTCAAATTAGGGAAGACACTGATTCATCGCAAGATGCCAGTGGAACAAATGTAAAGGCCCAATTAGAACTAGATAAAGATAAGGTGCTTAAATTCTACAATGAGGGCACCAAGACAGTAGGACACATATATTCTTCTGATAAATATGGCAATGTAGAATTTCCATGCTCACCCGATGAAACGAAAGAACTAGCGAATTTTGCTAGCATCTGGAATGTAGGTAAAAAATTGTGGGAGATGGAATCAGATGAGAGAAACATCTATACAACAACCAATGGCTCATCTTTAATTGATTTTAAAGCTAGTAATGCTTCTATCTTAAAGTCATATTTACGGGCATGCGATGACACAGATTCCCAAAATGTTATTAATTATGTTCGGGGAGAAGACATAGATATCTGCATAGATAGCGATAGTGAGAATTGTTCTTCTATTACTTGCACCAAAGGACATCGAGATAGAACTTTGACGATAAGTGGGACGCAACATGTCTGGAAGCTTGGGGATATTGCTTATTCCACTCCCAGAATTTTATCTCACTTTGCCCTTAACACCTATAACATCAGATATAATGATACAACTTACGCCGATTTCATCAAAGAAAAGGTTTATGACCCTACAGCGGAAAATCCTATCAAGCGTAATGATTACTTATTTGTAGGGGCCAATGACGGTATGCTTCACTGTTTTTACACTGGCAGAATTAAAGAGGCTTCACCAGACACCAACCACCCAGGATTAAAGGCAGTGTTAGAAGACCCTGAAAATAAAACGCCTGGGACTGAACTCTGGGCATATATTCCTATGAATGTCCTACCATATCTCAAATATCTGGCCTATCCTGATTACTGTCACATCTACTATGTTGACCACAGGGCAATGCTCATAGACGCAAGCATTAACGGAAGTGCCAGTACTACTAAGACAAAAGATAGCTGGCGCACCATTCTTATTGGTGAATTGGGATTTGGTGGCAGTCCTAATCCACCTAGTGATGCCCCCTGAGTGAATAATAAGAGGGTAGGTCTATCCTCTATCTTTGCCTTAGATATCACTGACCCAGAGAATCCTGATTTACTCTGGGAATTTACTGATTGGGATTTGGGCTTTACTACTTCCTATCCTGCTATTGTAAGGATTGGTGATAAAAATCAAAATGGTAATTGGTATGTGGTTTTAGGCTCGGGCCCAACGGATTATGAAGGAGATACACCGCCAAGTACAGGCTATATTTATGTAATTGATTTAAGGACAGGTGATTTAATAAAAAAAATATCAGTAGGCAGTAACACCTATGTGGGTGATTGCCTTGCCGTTGACCCTGACCATGATTATACAGTAGATGCCATTTATTGTGGCACAGTAAAGAGACAAGGAAGTAATCTTACAGGCGATATGCTGAGGATTTTGACAGATGAGAAAGGTCCAGACAACTGGAATATTACTACTCTTTATAACGCAGGTGCCCCTATTACTGCCTCACCAGGACTAGCCTTTGATGAAGCAGGCAATTTATGGTGCTTTTTTGGCACAGGTAAATATTTTGGGGAAACAGATAAGACAGATGAGACTCAGCAATATCTTTATGGTATAAAAGATACTTGTTGGAAATATAATGATTCTGATGAAGGATGGCGTTATGATACCACCTGCACCGGAAGTGCCATAACAAATATCTTTGATGTTACCAATGTGCAGGTAACGGCAATGCCAGTTGATTACATCTGCATGTGTGAGGGTGGAGAGGTAGAGTGTTGTGAATATAATACAGATGGAAGTTGTAAGACTCCAGCTAAGGACGGTAGTGGTGGTTGCAATTGTGGTGATAAGGTAGTGACAGAAGTAGACCTTAATAATGTTAGTGTAAGTGGCTGTGGTGCTTATAGTGACTGGGATGATTGTGCAAAACATATTGCTAATAATTTTGATGGCTGGAAGATAGAACTTCATACCGGTAGTCCGGCCGAACGTTGTATCTCTAAACCTGCTGTTGTTGGTCAACTAGCTATATTTACTACCTTTAAACCTAATAGTGACGTTTGTGGTTTTGGTGGAGATAGTTATCTCTATTCGCTTTATTATAAAGCAGGAATTCCTTATAAACAGCCTAGCGTTTTGTTAGATACCACATTTCAAAATAATCAAATTAAAGCACGAGTTCACATTGGTCAAGGGGCGCCAGCTATTGGTGAAAGCATTACAACAAAGCAGGTGGGTAGTAAGACCAAAACTTATGTTCAGCTTTCTACAGGTCAGGTAGCAGAACTCACCCAGCAACCTGTCTTTTTACCTAATAAAAGACAGTTTTGGATTGAGCAGTAAATCCACTTAAAAGAGAAAATGTGGCTATAGAAGATAATGTAGCAAGCGCTTAATCACCTGCCTCATTGGAGCTTTGACAAAGAGTTAAAAAATGTTATATTCAATCTATGATATCCACAGTTAGAAGGCTTATAGAAGAAATAGAAAGAGACCTAAGCAGGGTTAAGCTTGAAAAGCTCAAGGGCATCCTTAATGGTCTATTGGATGAAATAGAGGCTGAAAGAAGATTTAGGGCAGAGCTGGTACCGTCCCAGGGTGTGTGTAAAATCACTTGCAATTAAATTATTAAGGGCTTATCCTCCTAAATAACTAGTAAATATAAATAAAGAAGGGAGGAGGATAAGCCATGAAAACCTTAGAGAGCTTAGCACAAACAGTAGAGGATGTAAAGGTAGAGGTAGTACCCAAAATCCTTGTTTGTCCTACAAGAAACCCCGCAAGTGTGCTATAATAAAGCAATTTTGAAAAAATACCTTTCACCTAAAAGGTGAAAACACACTCACGGGGTAAAAACAATGATAAAACAAAAAAGATCTAAAGTAAAGCTCCCTGCCTACAAGGCGGGGCTTCACTTTACTTTGAGGGGCAGAGCCCCTCAAACTCCCCAAAAAGATTTTTATTTCCTTTGGGGGATTCAAAGGGGCAAAGCCCTTTGAGTTTTACGAAAACCGCCTTGCCATTCATCCCCACCTACAAGGTGGGGCATTCTGGCGGTTTTCGTAAAGCAAGCTATTTTGCCATTTATTTTGTAACGTTCGCACGTTTGAACGTTTAGACGTTTAAACGTTTGATATAGATGCAACGGCTATTTTAGCAGAAAAGAAAGAGGCAGAGATGACATATAAAGGATTTAGGGGATACATGCCAATAGTTGGGCATTTAGCAGAAAATGGATTAGTGGTTTATGATGAATT
>Ga0190306_1000357_pt1 | contig 16226 bp, 22 predicted proteins | sample 48700734_MG_FD_161657 | JGI IMG/M metagenome (GOLD analysis project Ga0190306, IMG submission 161657) | Hydrothermal vent sediment bacterial communities from Southern Trench, Guaymas Basin, Mexico - 4870-07-3-4_MG | ecosystem: Environmental > Aquatic > Marine > Hydrothermal vents > Sediment ... | reverse complement strand
TGGGTGCGGCAATCACAACGCTTATTGCTTATGCTCTTGCTTTTGTCCTAACAGCTTATTATTCTTTCAAATACCTTAAGTTTAATATTGATTTTCGGTTCATATTGAAAAGCACCTTTGCTTCGATTGTAATGTCGTTAGTAATTATCAAATGGAGTCCTGTGGGGATATCGAATATCCTGATTGAAATCGGAGTTTGTGCCGTTGTTTACGCTATAGTTTTGTTGCTTTTGAAAGGGATAAGAAAAGAGGAGATTGCGTTTTTTAAAGAGCTATTCAGAATTTAATTCTGTAAGCAACGACCTTATCTCCTCTTTGGTGAGCAATTTTACACCTTTACCTTTAGATGAATATTCTCTCCTTTCGCTTTTCTTAAAATATCAGGTAGCTTATACGATAACTTACCCACTATATCGTAAGTTTGTGGCAGAACAACAAACATCTCTTCGTCTTCGTATGCGTTCATCGCCTCTTCAGTCATAAATTTTTGTTGTCAGCGGGCTTACCAAAATATTCATAATCTAACACCCCATACACCAACTCATCATGAAACTTACCATCCCAGAATCTTGCTTCCCTATGTCTTCCTTCAAATTTAAACCCATTTTTTCAAAAAACTTTATGCTGGCTTCATTATATTCAAAGATTATAGCATAAATGCGATGTAATCTTAACTCGCAAAATCTATACTTGAGTAAAAGTTGAAGAGCATCACTTGCATACCCCTTTTCCTGCCATTCCTCTTCTCCGATGTATATAGATACCTCGCCATGTCCTTCTTTCCAGTTGAATATAGTCTTCAATGCTTTTATTTGTTGCTTTCCTTTATCTGCGGTACTATATCAATCAGCTCCCCTAAATTTATTATTTGATACTCTGCCTCAAACTCTTTATTTAGCGTAACATTTTTATATTGCCCTCTCATAATTCTTATAGTGTGTATCCCCAATCTTTTAGCACTAACAAAATCTTTATATGGATTATCGCCTACATAAATTGTTTCTCTTGCGCTTGCTTTCAGCTCTTTCAGCGCTTTTTGATATGGAAATGGATTGGGCTTTTGCTTTTCAATACCGTATTCGTCAGAAAAGATTATGCAATCAAAAAAATCCTTAATCTTTAAGGCTTCAACTTTATTTCTCTGGACCTCTACATTACCATCTGTTATTAACCCCAACTTATAACCTTGCTTTCTTAAGGTAGATAAAACTGTTCTGACCTCTGAGTATAAGGATAATTTTGGTTTATGTGTACGATAAACCTTGACCAATTTTGAAATTAAATTTTTATTATATAAGCCAAGTTTCTTCAAAGCAATATCAAAAGTCTGCCCTCGCCCATGCTTTTCTAATACATCTAATAACAGTTGGTAAACTACATTTTGATTAACATTAGCGTTCTTTGAGGTATATGAAGAAACCGCCTCAAAGCCACCCCTTACAAATTGCATCTCATCGTAGAGTGTGTCATCTAAATCAAAAATAATTGCTCGTATCATAAGTCGTTGCCTATCACTTTTGCATTTAAAATAAACAAATCTTTTGTATATCGTAGCATGATAAAATTATCTTTAAATTCTCCAATTTGTGGTTCAATTCTTTTGCCGAGAATTAGTTTAATTAATAACGAAGGTGTGTTTGCACCTGATTTGATTCCCAGAATGGCGCCCCCACCAAATCTCGGATTAACTTCAATAAATTTTAACCTATTATCGTTTTTTATGCATTGAATAGTAATATGCCCAATAGTTCCCAATTTTTCTGCTAAATTCTTTGCATATTCTATTATTTGAGTATCTTTAACTGTTTTCCCTTTATATGATTCTCCACAGAATGTTTCTATTCTTTCTCTTGGGACCACTGTAAGCACATTTCCATTGAAATCTGAGAATAAATCAACAGTGTATTCTTTCCCATTGATGAATTCTTGTATTACCGGATCAGGAACATAATTGATAAAAAACTGTAATTCTTCCGCATTTTCTACTTTAAATAAACCCTTGCTACCGCTTCCATATCTTGATTTAACGAGTAATGGATAATGTATAGAAGAAATGTCAAGTTGATTTGGAAGGTATGTTTTAGGGGTAGGGATATTATTTTCCGTTAGAAATTGATAAAATCTATACTTATCATTACAGATTTCAATAACTCCTGGGTTGGATACCATAATATGTATTCCTTTTTTTTCAAATTTATCTTTGCTCTTAGCGAATAATAATAATTCACCGTCTCTGGTTGGTATTAATAATTTTACATTCTCTTTTTTACATATTTTTAAAATTGCAGGTATAAAATTTTGTTCAGATGAGGGAGGAACAAGATAATGCTTATCGCTTACATACAGACCCGCAGATAAAGGATTAATATCTACTGATATAATTTTTCCATCAATTCCTTCATATTTCATAGCATCCTTAAAAGCTTTGACTAACCATACTTTCCTCGATACACTTGTAATTAATATGTTAACCGACATTGTATTATATCCCTTTCTCCTGAGCTATGTGGGATAGGACTTTCTTTTTCATGATAATCTAATATAAAGTCTGCCTGTTTAGAAATAATCCTAAGTTCGAGAGAATTTCATCATCTGGAATTGGACAATTTTTAAAATAAGATAAGAATTGTCTTCTCATCGAAATTTCTTCATTCTTACTGTGACCAAGGATATTGATCCCTTTTTTCCCTGCTTTTCCTTGTTCTTCTCTATGCATTTTATTCAACCCCCATTTGATCTCGTTCATATTCAACTAATCGTCTTATTCCTTCTTCAAGCGCTACTTTTGGCTGCCATCCAGTTAATTTAATAAGATTAGAAATATCTGCACAGCTTGCTTCAAAAAGTCCTTCCTTTTCTATCTCTTTAACCTTTATATCAGGAATTTGGTCTCGCAAAATTTTTATTACATCCTCTATTCTTCTTGCCGTTCCAGTTCCAAGATTTATTATTTCATCTCTATTCACATTTTCTGCCATTTTTATTAAACCCTCTGCCACATCTCCTGCAAAGATATAATCAAACATATTCTCTTTTTGAAATACTATCAACTCATCACCATTAAGCGCCATTCTCACCCATCGTGAAATTACATCTCTTGAACCAAAGCCATAAACTCTATAAATTCTCGCGGATATGCTTATAAAATTGCCAAACATCTTGTTTATAAACTCAAGTTCTTTTTCCGTATAATACTTTGCAGCACCAACCAAGTTCCTTGGATTTACCAACTCTGTTTCTTTTAATTTTCTTGAGTTGATTGGTGGTTTAGAGAATAAATAAAGATTTGGTGAATAAATCAGGTATGATGACGCAAATATAAACTTCTCTAAATTAACACATTTCTTTGCAGCATCAATAATGTTGTGACTCAATATTATATTGTTTCTAAAATTGTCTTCCCAAAATTCTGGAGTTTCTTCTGTTCTTTCAAAAGTAGCCGCAAGATGGAATATAACCTCTGGGTTAAACTCTTTAATCAGTTCAGATTTCACGTTTGATAAATCAACTCTTCTATATTCAACCATGTTAGATAATTCCTTTGGTTTGGGAACAATATCCAAACATAATATGTTAGCTCCTAATTCTATCATCTTGTTGACTAATTCTTTACCTATAACTCCTGCACCCCCCGTTACTAAAATTTTTTTATTTTTCCAATACATCTTTTATCTTCTCCTTTATTTGTGTCCATTCACTATGTAATATTGAGTGAATGACAGAATCTTGGTATTTACCATTTAAAAATTTGTGTTCTCTCAGGATACCATCAAGATGGAAACCAAAATCCTCAAGGATCTTTATATGATTCTTCCGGAAACTAAAGGTTTCTGTAAATAACTTGTTTAAATTAATTTTTTCAAAACCATATTGACATAACATATATAATACCGATATAAAATCCTCTCGGTATAATTCCTCATCTTGTGTTCTTATAAGATCAGCCAAAAAAGATATTTCACCCCATCTATTAATAAAATCTATGTTTGTGATGCCACAGTACCCTATCAACTGCATATTCTTTTCTTTCTTGATCATAATTGCAAAAATGACTTGTGTATTATCCTGTGATATTTTTTGAAACCACTTTTCTTGATTATATTCTGTCAAAGGTTTCCATTGTCTGAGTATATCCATTTGTGAGTTTCTCCAAGCCTTAAGCTTAGATAAATGTTCCTTACTTAATGGATAGAGATATCTTTTATTAAACTCACATACTTCTCCTATCTCAAACTCTTCCATCTTTTCCACTTATATCATCTCCCAACTTATCCATTCATCTTCTTTTATATCTTTTTCGCTTCTCTCCCAACAACCATATCAATAAACTTCGGCTTTATTCCATACCCAGGTCTTTTAATTATTTTTTCATTCACCTTTACAATTGTCTTCCCCACTCGCTTTGCACCTTCTCTGTCAATCTGATACCACAGCGCTCAACCATTATATTATCTGACCTCTTTAATAAAGGCATCTAATGCCCATTTTTTGTCTTCCCAGAATTCCGATGGTATCCGCTCCGATTTTTCAAAAGTGCGAATTTTAGGCATCGTCTCCCTCTTTTTATTTCTATACCCATCTCATTCCTCCTTATTTATGAGGATGTTTGTATTATTTATATCTTTACAACCATTTCACCATTTCCCATAGCCCCGCGCGGCGGGGCGGGCGGGAGAACAACTTCTCCTCACAACCATTTCATCTTCACAAACTTTTGGCATATTCCAGCGCCTTTACTTGCTGATTCATCTTAACATTCCCTTTCACTCCATGCTCTATCAGTATATCAAGCATCCTCCTCAAACTGACTCCCGCCAATTCCGCAGCTTCTCCAAGCGTTATCTTCCCAGCTTTGTAAAGCTCCACCACATACCACATTACACCAAGCTTTATGAATTGTCTGATTGCTGTTGATTCGTCCACATCTTCCAGCTTCACCCTGTATGACACGCCCTTCAATATATCCTCGTTCAGATGTACCTTCTTCTCTATCATTATTCTTCCACCTCCCTTATTGCCAAATAATATTCTTCATCTGATATCATTTCTTTCAGTTCATTAATATAGGTTTCTGTCTCCTTCTTTGATAAGACCTTCTTCTTAAAAAGATGAACGATGAGAGCAGAAGGCGTCAGGTATGGAATGTCTAACGCATCAAGTATCTCCAAAAACTTGCCATCATCGCTTGAAATAGCATCAAAACTCCCTGATTTATACAATCTGAATACATCAGCTTCTCCACCTTTTATTTTCAATCGATCTATCATCTCCTCTACTTCCTCTTTTTCTTCAATTTCTCCTACTTCTAATAATCCTTTCTTTGAATTCGCTTCGATTAAAAATGCATCTGGGTATCCTTCTTCTTTTGGTATCTCCACTGTCTCTTCAACTACTTTTGGTGGAATATATGCCTCTATGTTCTTTAAAATGACCTCTTTGGCTTTTACCTTCGTCAGTTTGATAAGTGAGTCAGCATCCATGATCACTTTCATAGCCTTCCTTCTTTACCTCTTCCTCTCCTTTTGTATGTTCCTTGCCCACCCTTAAGGGCTAAAACTAATTTATCTAAACAGCATCCCAACTTATCCATTCATCTTCTCTTATATCTTTCTTAGCTTCTCTTCCAACAACCATATCAATAAACTTCGGCTTTATTCCATACCCTGGTCTCTTGATTATAAGCATATCCCTTGTTATTTTTGTCCCTTTTGGAATGTTTATTTTAGCATGAATACTCCTTCTCGCCTTTACATACATCTCCTCACTCTCCAGGTCAGACTTCTCCTTTATTCCGCTTCCTTTTGCTTTCTCTACTTCTCTTATGCATCTCACCATCTCCTTCAATTCGTCTGGTTCAATCGCAAAGGAATGGTCTGGACCCGGTAGAGTTCTATCCAATGTAAAATGCTTCTCTATCACACAAGCACCCATCGCAACCGCAGCTATAGGGATGTGTATGCCCAGGGTATGGTCAGAAAATCCAACAGGAACTTTAAAGGCTGTTCTCATCGTTTCTATCGCTCTTAAATTGGCAATTTCCACCGGCGTTGGATATAACGAATTGCAGTGTAACAAAATAATATTCTCATTTCCAACAGATCTTATCGCAGTTATTGCATCTTCTATCTCACCTAAATTCGCCATTCCGGTTGATATTATCATTGGCTTCCCTTTCTCGGCTGCATATTTAAGCAATTCTAAATCAGTAATTTCAAATGATGCAATCTTAAACGCTGGAACATATTTATCCAAGATGTCAATAGCTTCAAAATCAAATGGTGAAGCAAAAAATATTATGTTTTTACTTTTACAATATTCTGCAAGTTCTTTTATCCATTCTCTTGGTGTTTCTATACTTTTAATCAGTTCATAAGTATTTTGCCCTTTTAAGTAACTGAATTCAGGCGTATACTTTGAATATAAACTTTCTGCCTTAAATATCTGAAACTTAACTGCATCAGCTTTCGCCTCTGCTGCAACATCTACTAATTTCTTTGCCTGCTCCAAACTACCGTTATGATTTGAGCCTGCTTCTGCTATGATAAAGCATGGTTCATCATGCCCAACAATTTTATCCCCGATCCTAATCTTTCTCATGGCTTATAATCTCCTCAAGAATTTTACTTGCCCTTTTTAAATCTTGCAAATCCAGTATCTTAACTGCTTCTTTAAGTTCTTCTTTTAGTGTATCAAATGTTTTCTTTTGAATTACTTTTTTATTTATCTTCTTTAACCATGGTTTTTCTTTAAATAAGTTTACTATATCATAAGCATTAAAGTATTCATTTTTGGGATACAGGTAATCAAATACTGCACAAAGCAAGGTATAATCTTCTTCTGTATCAAGTGTTATTCTTATATCAGGTGCATAAAGGTCTTTTGGCGCTTTTACCTTATTAATTTTAAAAATTTGAGGATTCATATAAATATAAGGTGTAACATGTTCCTTTTCATAATCTTTTTCTGCATTCTTATAAGCTTCTTCCAATGTATTGAAATTGAAAACTTCTATATCAAGTCCTAAGGGATAGCCTTCTGTTGCTGTATAATCCCATATCCCTTCTATATGTTTTTTTAAAGTGCTATTTACCAACTGTGGATCAATGCAGGGATTGTCGGCTGTTAACCTTACAATTATGTCAAGTTTATTCTTTTTTGCAGCATAATAAAATCTTTCTAATACATTTTCTTTGTTTCCTCTAAAAATTTTGACGCCTTCTGAGATAGCTATATCTTCTAATATATCATCGCTTCTTTGGGTAGTTGTTGCCAAAATTATGTTATTTATACCGGCTACCTTTTTGCATCTTTTAATTACGTGCTCTATCACTAAAGTATTAGACCCAAAAGGCAATTTTAAAAGAATTTTACCAGATAATCTTGTTGAGCCCGTTCTAGCTTGGATTATAATACCTCTATTTACCATATTGTCCAACCTCCGTCTACAACAAGATTATGTCCCGTTACATAAGAAGAAGCATCTGATGCTAAAAAAATTAATGCCCCCTTCAGGTCTTCTGGCTTTCCAATTCTTCCTAACGGAACTTTATTACAAAGTTTATCTATAAATTCTTTATTTCGCTGAACATTGTGAGAAGGAAAAGGACCAGGTGAAATACAGTTAACTCTTATACCATATTTTGCTAACCAAACCGCACAATATTTTGTCAATTGAATGACACCAGCTTTAGCCGCTCCGTAATTTGGAGGATTTAGCTGATCCTTGCAATTTTCATATACTCTAAAATCAGGTGAAATCATCCCATACATCGAAGATATGTTAACTATACTACCGCTTTTTTGTTTTTTCATATAAGGTGTAATTTCTCTTATACACCTGAATAGACTATTAAGTGTTCCATCTATACAGTAATTCCATTCCTCATCTGTCATATTTTCTAAAATGTTATGTTTACAATAAACCGCATTATTTACCAATATATCTACTTTGCTATGCTTTTCCCAAACTTCTCTAAAAGCGCATCTAATAGATTCCGTGCTAGATATATCCATATATACAAAGTCTACACTACTTTCATGTAATTTTTCTCCAATTCGGTTCATTAGTAGTTCAGCTTTCTTTGAATCTCTTCCAGCAATTACTACATTCGCATTTGCTTCCGCAAGAACCTCTGTAAACGCACTACCTAAATGGCTATATCCACCTGTTACAATTGCAACTTTTCCAGTTAGTTTAAATTCATCAAAAATTACCATGTACTACTCCCCATTTTGTAGGATTAACAATATCTTCATCTCTTATAAAGAAGGAATCAAAATGTATACTATCTTTTGACTTTTCAAAAATTCTTACTTTATTCAAAGTGTCAATATTTCGTCTAAGTTGTTCAATTTTTTCCACTCCAACAACGATCTTATCGATTTCATTTATAGAATTTACAAAAAGTAAAGCAATTTCCTCTTTTGTCATATCTAACTGTGATGAAATCTTCTCCAGTTTTTTTATATAAGGCATTGCTCTTGATAAACTTAACGGTAAAGAATTCTTATCAAGAAAAATCAATCCTTGCAAAAATACAGATCTTGCATGTATTTCTATGCCTTTTTTCTTCAAATCATGCAAAATACCGCTTACTACTAACCTTTGATCAAAAATATTAATAGGTAACTGAATTAAATCAAACTCGAAATTCTCAAGCAAGTATTTTATTTGAGAGTTATTATATACAGAAACCCCTATTTTTTTAATAAAGCCTTTCTTTTTGAGAGAAAGAAAAACTTTGCCTATTATATCAGAATTGTTTATTATATCATTAAAATCATGGATCATATAGCAATATACTGATTCCTTATTCAATCTTCCCAAAGACTCAAAAAAATATTTATTTATAAGTTTCTCAGTTATTATCCTCCCTCCGAAGGCGGGCATTTTAGTTATTATATTAACTTTGTCCCTGTACTCTCCGTAACTCTCAAAAAATTTACCTATTACTATCTCACTATCGCCGTAAGAATAAGCAGTATCAAAGTAAGATATGCCAGATTCTACGGCAAATTTCATTATATTAAAAGATTCACCTTTGGTTGGTTTTCCTATTTTATTTGCAATACCATAATTAAGACCTAATTGAGCGGTCCCTAAAATTAATTTATTTGCATTCATGAATCACCCTCCAATGTTCTAATATTACGCCTGATGTAAAAACCAGATCAAAGTAATTATCTTTATAGAGAATCTCAAACGCCGAGCTTTTCACGATGTTAATACCACTCGTTTTTTTTCTTGTCAAATCATCAAGAAATTCTTTATTAAGTTCTGTTCTTGAAATCCCAAAATTATTAATATATAGCTGGTCTAATTTGTCAAGCGGCGTTAGGTTTCTATCGGTATATTCCTCTCCAAATTTCCCTGCCCATTCTTCCACTTGTTTTGTCATCTTCCCACGCATACTAAACTTACTCCTTTCTACTATATAGAACTTTAATTAATGCTTCCATAAAATAATAATCCCCCCATATCAAACTTTCATCTACACCTTTCCCTTCTAGCTTGTTGAAACACCCATGCTTTAATACCCCATCTCCCCCTCCCTCTGCCAGATAACCTTTGCACAAAGAATCTAAAATATCCGAAGCAATATCTCCAAATATCTCCTCTTCACTGAACTCCAACAGCCCACCCGCAGTTATCGCAGCAGCCGAACTGTCTCTTGCCGTATTTGGTATCTCCGGGTCATTAAAATCCCAGTAGGGAACATAGTCAGGAGGACAGTTAGCTATATAATAATCCTCAAGTTTTTCCACCGTTCTTAAGAACTCCTTCTTTTTCGCGTATTTATACGCTAATGCAAATCCGTAAATCGCCCATGCTTGCCCTCTTGACCAGCAACTCTCATCATTATATCCCTGCAGAGTGTATTTTTTCTTTATGCTTCCGTTATCTAAATCAAACTTTACTATATGATAAGTTGAGCCGTCATTCCTAATAAAGTATTGCATTGTTGTAAATGCATGCTTGCATGCCACATCATAATATCTTTTACTACCGGTTTTCTCATAAGCCCACCACAACAACGGTAAATTCATCATCGTATCTATTGCCGTTAATCCACTCTTTTGTGGTTCTCCTAAAGCAGTTATTGCATTAATTTTGTCGTTAAACCTCGACAAAAGCGAATCAGCCGCAGTTAAAGCAATATTCTTCAAATATTCATCTTTCGTTACCTCATATCCAACACAGAAAGAAGGATAGAAAAGAAAACCTAAATCATATGTTTTATTGCTGTTCTTTCGTGGTTCGATTAACTTACACAATTCATATGCTCTACTTCTAAATTTATCCTCTTTTGTGACCTTATATGCCAACCAGAGCATGCCAATCCAGAAACCATTGCACCAGTATCCGTCATTAAAAATCTCCAAATCCCAGTCTTCATCTTTACAGATTTCCCATTTACCATTGACGGTAACAAATGGAAAAGAATCTTTTAACTCCCCCACATTCTTTTCTATTTTCTTTAGGGCATGTTCCAATGCGAATTTATAAATCTCTTTCTGATTGTTCATTTTTCATCTATCGTTTCTTTCACCGTATTAATCACATAAGTTATCTCTTCATCTTCCATCTTTGGAAACAGGGGGAGCGTAACAATCTTACTAAATACTTCTTCGGTCACCGGAAAGTCATTTGGATTAAAATTAAAGTATTTTTGGTAATATGAAAAGCGATAAATGGGGATATAGTGAACATTGACACCAATATTTCTTTCTCTCATCTTCTTGAAAAACTCATCCCTGTTTATGTCATTTAGCAAAATCGTGTAGATATGCCATGCATGTTTAACATAGGGTTTAACAGTTGGCACTTCTACTTCAGGCATGGTCTCAAAAGCCTCGTTGTACATTTTTACAATTTCTTTTCTCCTTCGAATAAACTCATCCAATTTTTTCAATTGTGAAATTCCTAATGCTGCCTGAAAATCCGTTATCCGGTAATTCCTGCCAAGAAATTTTAAATCATATGCCCATCCTACCTTCGGTCCAAACCGGTCTAAAGCGCTCTTGTCAATCCCATGATTCCTTAGCATCTTCAATTTTTCGTAAAATTCTTTGTTATTCGTAGCTACCACCCCTCCCTCGCCAGTTGTTATATGTTTTACCGGATGAAAACTGAATATAGTCATATCTGCAAAGTTTCCTATTTTCTTGCTTTTGTATTCCGCACCAATCGCGTGACTCGCATCCTCAATTAAATATAAATCATGCTCTTCGGCAATCTCCTTTATTTCTTCAATATCGCAGGGATGCCCTGCGTAATCAACGTAAATTACCGCTTTTGTTTTGTCTGTTATCTTTTTCCTGATTTCCTCAGGATTTATATTCCTCGTTTCTTTTTCTATATCCACAAAAATTGGCTTTAGATTGTTGTATAATACTGCATTTGATGTTGCCACGAAGGTAAATGGTGTTGTAATGACTTCAGAACCTTCTGGCAGATTTAACGTTTGCACCGCAATGTCCAATGCACTCGTTCCTGAGTTAACGGCAACCACATATTTACACCCGATATATCGGCATAATGCATTCTCAAACTCCTCTATTTTCGGTCCCGTCGTAATCCAATCACTTCTTAAAACCTTAACCACTTCTTCTATATCTTCTTTATCTATCCATTGATGTCCGTAAGGTATGAACTTCATAGTTCAGCACTCCTGATCCATTCTTTAGTTTTCTCAATTCCCTCCTCCAAAGAAGTTTTTGGTTCCCATCCCAACAATTCCTTCGCTTTTGTATAATCACATAACAACTTTGGAATCTCACTTTGCGGATGATGATGTTCAACATACCTTATTCTCTCTGGATTTTTACAGATTAATAAAGCCAAATCTTTTATTGCAATGTCTCTGCCAGAACCTGCATTTATTGTCTCGCCAACCGCTTTATCTGAAAACGTTGCTTTAATTATGAAGTCTGCACAATCCTCAACATACAATAAATCTCTTGTTTGTGTGCCATCACCAAAAACATTAAGCGTCTTTCCTTCTAAAAAATTCCTTATAAATATACTTACAACTCCACCTTCCATGTCACTCTTTTGATAAGGTCCGTAAGTATTAAACGGTCTTGTAACTACCACAGGCAATCCATAAGCGTGGAAATAAGATAGCGCTAAATTCTCAGCCGCTAACTTCGAGCCGGCATAAGGTGATTTTGGATTCAAAGGATGTTCTTCATTAATGGCTTTTGATGAGGTTAAATCATAGACCATGCAAGTTCCCACTAAAACTACCTTAACGTCTCTTTTCCTCGCTTCCTCCAGAGTGTTAAATGTTCCGTTCACATTCACGTCGTAATACCTTTGTGGATTCTCTATACTTTCCTGAACATTTATTGCCGCCGCTGCATGGATGCAAATGTCAATATCTTTGAATACTTTTCTTAACAAATTATTATCCCTTATATCCCCCAACATAAATTTAAAATTAGGGTTATCCTCAAACTCTTTGATGTTTCCCATTCTTCCGTTGGAGAGGTCATCCAGAACACATACTTTATGTCCATCATCCAGCAGTTCTTTCACCGCCCATCTTCCGATAAATCCCGCGCCGCCTGTTACTAAAACATTCATGGCATAGCCTCCAATTTCCACTTCATCCGCTTTGACCAAATCCAAATCCAGAAATTTATTACCATTCCTTCTCCCTTTGGTCTCTGATTTCCGTTACGGCGTTTTCTCCTTACCATGCCCTCGAAATCTCCTTTGATATAGACATTAAGTCGTCCCATGCTCGTTCTGTTTTCTGTCTGTCCTTTACCTCTAATCTAATAATGAGCTTCTTTATCTGAATCAATTCGTGTGTTACACGATTCAAATGCCCTTTTATTTCTACAAGTTCTTCTTGCATTTTACCACCCTGTTCCTACTGTATTTATATCAGATTTTCCTGATATAATATTTCTTTTATTTCTTCCCTGGCAAGGTGCTTTACATCCCTCGAGTTATACGCCTTAACTTCTGCTTCTGAAACCGAAGGATAAGAGGATTTGTTAATATGTGATAGCTCTTTCATTTCCGGAAGAAGAATGAACATGTCTTCGCTTTCTAACGCCCTTCTTGCCTCGTCTTCCGTCATTAATTCTTCGTATAACTTCTCTCCAGGTTTATTGCCTATTATCTCTATTTTTAGCTCATCGGAGGTATATCCATATTTTTGCGCTAACTCCTCTACCATAACTTCTGCCAAATCCGTTATTTTTATCGCATCCATCTTGAAAACGAATATTTCACCTCCCTGTGCTATTTCTGTCGCTTTAAAAAGCAAATTAATTGCATCACGCATAGACATGATGAATCTTGTCATTTCTTTATCGGTTATTGTTACAGGTCCTCCTTTCGCAATTTGCGTTTTAAATAATGGAATAACAGAACCTCTTGAACCAAGCACATTGCCGAACCGCACACTTGAGAATATTGTTTTTCTCGCACCTTTGTAGTAGTTTGCAGAAATAATCAACCTCTCAGCCAGGAGTTTTGTGGCACCCATTACATTGGTTGGATTAACAGCTTTATCACTGCTTGTAAATATAACTTTTCCCACTTCTTCATCTATTGCAACGTCAATTAAATTTTGTGTGCCGATTACATTTGTTTTCACTGCTTCAAAAGGATTGTATTCACATGCTAATACGTGTTTTAAAGCTGCAGTATGGAAAACAATATCTATATCTTCTATAGCACGAGACAAACGCTCTTTATCACGAATATCGCCCAATAGAAAGCGGATATTATCATAATCTTCGTATTCTTGCTGGAGTTCGAATTGTTTTGTTTCGTCTATATCTAGGATTCTCACTACCGCTGGCTCGTGTTTTAAGATTTCTCGCAAGATTTCTTGCCCTATCGAGCCTGTGCCACCTGTTATCAGGATTTTTTTATTCTTGAATAGATTTTTCATGGCAATCCCTCAACTTATTCCACCCTGACATGCTCAACCATTTTATCAAATAAATTTTCTTTACGATGATTGTACCTGAACCCATACATCACAGGTCCATCGTAACTTCTAAACTTCTCGGTGTAAATGAGACTTCCTCTTCTACCTTTTCTTCTCCCTCCAGAGTAGCTTTCATCTGCCTCTATCTCTCCCTTGAGAAGGTCATCCTTGGAGGTACAGGCATAAATCCTCTCCCTTATCAGCATGAATAATTTATGGGTTTCAAATGGTTTCAAAGCCAGAACAAACTTTGTGAATGGAGTTCTTGTCCCTTTCGAAATATCAACCTTTGCAACGATACTTCTCCTCGCAACTTTTTTAATCTTCTCTTCTTCTTTTGTAGGCTTCTTTATTCCATTCCCTAATGCTTTTTCCACTTCTCTGATAGCCTCAACCATCTCTTTTAACTCATCAGGTTCTAAAGACGCTTTATGATCGGGCCCGGGTAAATTTCTATCCAATGTAAAATGTTTTTCAATCACACAAGCGCCTAAAGCCACCGCTGCTATTGGCGCTGTAATACCTAAGGTATGGTCTGAGAAACCAACTGGCAATTTAAACGCCTGTTTTAAAGTTCCCAACGCTCTTAGATTCACATCTTCTATCCTTGCGGGATAATTAGATACGCAGTGAAGCAAAATGATATCCTCAACTCCTTCGCTTCTGATAACATCTAACGCCTCCTCTATTTCTCCTAAGGTGGACATCCCCGTGGACAAAATAACAGGCTTCCCTTTTTTTGCTATGTATCCGAGCAGTGGGAGATTTGTTATCTCGCCAGAGCCAACTTTAAATGCAGGCACATCTAATTCATTCAACAAATCAATACTATCTTTATCAAATGGCGAGGATAAAAACATAATATCCTTTTCTTTTGCATAATCAGCTAATTCTCTAAAATCCTCCTCTGTGAGTTCTAATTTCTTTATCATCTCGTATTGAGAGCCTTCACCAGTCGTTTCCTTCTGATATTCTGCTTTCTGTGCATCTTTGACAACAACATTTTCTGTCTTGAAAGTTTGAAACTTAACTGCATCAGCACCAGCATCCTTTGCAGCGTCTATCAGTTTCTTCGCTAATTCTACGGAGCCATTATGATTCACACCTGCTTCTGCTATTATAAAGCAGGGTTCTCCTTCGCCTATCAGTTTATTACCGATCTTGACTTTCATTTTGCTCCTTCTCCAATTCCCTTTTGGCAATGAAAATCTATTACTAAGCGTAATTTGTTTTCTTTTAATGCATCTTGAGCATACCGAAGATATTCTTCGGCTAACTGTAAATAATCTCTAAACTCTAACTTCCACTCAGTGCCTTTAAGTCGTGTGAAGATGGGCACTCCAAACCGTAAAACCTCCCAAAGAAAAGGAGATTTCCCTAAAGAACTTTCATATTCCTCTTTCAACATTGGTATAACTTCTATCAGCTCCTCAGTTTCCATAAGTATATTAAAACCTATCTCGCTCACCACCTCTAAAAATCTTCGCTCTTCTATACCCGAGTAGACCACCAATAAATCAATATCACTCCCCTCTCTCGCAGTACCTTTAGCAAAACTCCCGAATAAATAGATACCCCATATTTTATCGTTTAAGCGTTTTTCCAATTCAAGCACAAATTTTTCTAAAGCTTTTCCCTTCCGCTCACTTTGCCCCATTTCCATCTTTCTTTCACCTCACCATCTTATTTATCGCTTCCACAAAATAGTTCATCATTCGTGTATTAACTGCATCTGCACCAGCATCCTTTGCCGCGTCTATCAGTTTCTTCGCTAATTCTACGGAGCCATTATGATTCACGCCGGCTTCTGCTATTATAAAGCAGGGTTCTTCTTCGCCTATCAGTTTATCATTGATCTTGACTTTCATTTTGCTCCTTCTCCAATTCCTTTTTGGCAATGAAAATCAACTCATCCGCAAGGTTGACTACAAATTCACTATCTTTCACGTCGAATTGAGCTCTGGGTTTATACCGTGCCTTTGCTCTAAGTTCTAAAGCAAGGTGAAGGTCACGCCCTAAATGTTCAGGTACTCGCTTCGTTAGAATAAACTCTTTCCCAAATTGATTTACAATACCGCCGTGAGAAGAAGCTAAGGGTTTTCCTCTGCTGATAATCATCGTTTTAATCAGGAGTTCACATGCATTATATCCACTATCTATTACTAAGCGTAATTTGTTTTCTTTTAATGCATCTTGAGCATACCGAAGATATTCTTCGGCTAACTGTAAATAATCTCTAAACTCTAACTTCCACTCAGTGCCTTTAAGTCG
>Ga0190306_1000356_pt1 | contig 16232 bp, 28 predicted proteins | sample 48700734_MG_FD_161657 | JGI IMG/M metagenome (GOLD analysis project Ga0190306, IMG submission 161657) | Hydrothermal vent sediment bacterial communities from Southern Trench, Guaymas Basin, Mexico - 4870-07-3-4_MG | ecosystem: Environmental > Aquatic > Marine > Hydrothermal vents > Sediment ... | reverse complement strand
ATGAGAATATGAAAAGCATGAAGAATATGGAAAATAAGAGTTTACGCTTCAATTTCATTGAAAACACCTTCTGGAATAAACTCGACAGAAACACCCTTCAGTTCTTTTTGCAAAGCATTTAGAATGAAACCGTTATCGCTTTCAATTTTTACAAGCTGATATTTCCCTGAATCAGCATATTTACGTAGTTTTTTCCAAAATTTTCCAAGTAAAATGTTAGTGGCAATGAAAAATTTGAAGTTCTCCCATTTTCCGCCAGAAGGATAAGTTAAACTGCTTTTTTTAGTTTCAACCCTAACTTCCCTTTCTTCTCCACTTTCTCGACTTTTGATTATTGCACGGATAAACATTCAACTGTCCTCTCCTTTTCTTCTTTATGCCTCAACAGAACGGTTTGGATGTAATTGTTGAGACTGCGGTTTTCTTTTCTCGCTTGTTTTTTCAACCATTCAAGAAGTTGTGGTGGAATGTAGATGCTTACCCAAGTGTTTCGCATAATTTTACATACGTAAAAACAATATTTAAAAATAATTATCAAACTTTGATAATAACATTGATAAAAGTAAATATTTCCATTCTTTCTTGAGTGATGCAAATGTCCGATACAAGTTCAGAGGTAACACAAACAGTGCTTGAATGGATGCCCTTGATAATAACTTTCGCCATGCTTGGAATGGTTCTGGGTATGCTCAAAAAGTTCGGTAAGTTCTAACCGAACGGAGGCAACGCCGATGCAAAAACATTTCACTGCCGTTTTACTAATAGTTTCTCTGCTTCTTCCTTTGATAGCTGCAGCTCCTTCTGTTCATGCTTTGAGATGTAAAACTTACACTTTAACATCAACTGAAATAAACAACGCATACAATAACACTGCGAATCAATACCCAAAAAAAATAGCTTTAGACGAGGAATTAGCTGAACAACCAGAATGGACTTTAACCATAGACTATGATGTTCTCCAATTTACAGAAAATCAATCAACTTGTTATTTCGCTTTTATGATTGACAATGAAACAGATACAACTGGAGCAGAAACAGATAACGCAGAAATGAGAATGATTATTTACAGCGACGAAATTCATTTCTATGTCACGAACGAAACAAATTATCAGCAATGGATGCCTGCATGGACTTCGTGGACTATGCCTATTACGATTAAAGCTTATAATGAGAACGGACATTACTATCTCAACGTAACAGACAGCGGTTCTAATGAGTTTAAAACAGACCCAATAATGACATTGTATCCAGCATACCTACATTATAAAATTAAAAACACAACTGTTTCAAGCGAAACAGAAATAACCTTTGAGTTCTGTTATGGAGCAACAACATCGGAAATCATAAATGCATGGATACCTGTAATCGTAACTTTTGCAATGCTAGGCACGGCCTTGAGTTTCATCAAAAAAGTAACGTGATAATCAAATGAAAAAAACAATTTCCCTTTTCTTTCTCCCCTTTTTTTTAGTTTTAATTTCAGCTTTAACATTTCCTTCTTACGCAGAAAATTGGAAAACAAAAGACGAGATCATTTCAGACTTCAAAAACCTATGCAATTCAAATTCAGATGCTCATTATGAAATAATAGGTTATACTGTCAACAATAACCCTATTTACGTTTTTTATTTTGGTCATGGATACGGAAAACTGTTAATAGACGCGGTTATACACGGAAGCGAATGGCATAACACTGAAACTCTGCTTAATTTAGCTCAATGGTTAATTTCTGATAACGAAACAGCACAAGAAATAAGAAATAAACTTACTGTCGCATTAATACCCATTATCAACTATGACCGTTTTAACGTAAGTCGGAAAAACGCTAATGGAGTGGATTTAAACCGTAATTTCCAATATGGATGGGATAAAGCGGGAAGCACAGACCCAGACAGCGAACATTATAGAGGCCCAAGTGCTTTAAGCGAACCGGAAAGCAAAGCACTACACGACTTCTTTCTTGAATGGCAACCCGACGTTTACGTTAACATACATGAATATGGAGGCACAGATTTCAGAACGTTGAAAGAGGCATGCAAAGATTATCAAGAAATCTATAACGAGTATGTTAAGGTAAGTCAAGAACATGGAGTCGCTACATGGGACGGAGTTAACCATGTCGGAGATTACGGAGAAGCAAACGAGGACGCGACAGTTTACGCTAACAGCAACGGTTTCGTTTTAGAAGTTAAAAGCGGAACACCAACCTATCAAGAGGCAACACAAGAATATCCAGAACGTTTTAAATGCCTCTGCATCGCAGTTATGAATCTTTACGGTTCAACAAATCCGATAAATGTCAGAGAAATAAGTCATGCATTATTAATTATTGCTTTAAGTTTCTTTTGTCTCTTCTTATTTAAGGGGGGAATTAAAAGTGTGGTATGATGATCCAATTTATTTCAGCGTTGTCATGGTGTTGATTTTCTTAGCAATTTTCTTCTTTAAAACAATGTATGATCAAGCGAGGAAGTGAACAAAATGAAAAAATTAGTTTTAATCGCGGTTCTACTTGGAATTTGCCTAATCTTCACTCAGCTTCCACTTCCACAGCACTATACGGTTTTAGCAGTTGACTCTTATGGAAATGATATTAATTATATTGAGGTTTGGGAAGGAGACACGCTTAAAGCAAACTTCACTTCAAGCGGTGGAACAGTAAAAGTTAACGCAAGTAAACAAATCAAGTTTGTCGTGAGCATAAAGTTTAACAGTTCTTTGGCAAGTAGCGACACGGAAGCAGTGGATTATACGAAAGTTCTTATGAACATTACGGGAATATGGACTAATGAGGAGCTAAACAATACAAGCGTAGTTCAAAGTGGCGACTTCTACTTTCTAAAAGAAGAAGGAGTTTTAGCTTCAGACACGCTTAGTGAAGGAGAAACCTATGAATGCGCGGTGTTATATCAAGGATACTATTAACATTTCTTTGCCTTTCATTGTTTCTATCATTTTTACCTTTTGTTTTCGCAACTACTACCGTTGCTACCTCATCAACTATTGCTGCGGTTGATTATCAAGAACAGCGGAAAACTTTTTATGCTAACAACTATTTCTGGTTGTTTTACAGTGATGGCACAAATCTTGTTTACCGCACAAGCACGGACGGCGTATCGTGGAGTTCCGCTACAACTGTTAGGGCATGTGCTCACGGCGACTATTTTGATGTTGAGTATTTTCCAGCTTACAGCACAACCTACGTTTACTATGCTTATGCTGCTGGTGGAAACTTAATTTATAGACGTGGTTCTATTAGTGGAAGCACTATAAATTGGGGAAGTGAAGTGACGGTTAATAGTGGCAACGTTTGGTATGCACCATCAGTGGGCGTTGCGACGGACGGAAGAGTTTTTGTTGGCGGAAGCTTATCCTATGGTGGAAACACGTATTTTTACGTGTGGACAAACCCAAACAATGATGGAAGCGGAACATGGAGCTACCAGCTTTTAACTTGGAGCAGTGGAGCAGACGCGTGGCGTAGCGACATTCTACAGCTTACAAGTGGAAGAGTATACGTGTTATTCTGTAAAGCAGGCATTCTTTACGGCAACCTGTGGAACGGTTCTGGTTGGGGAACAAACGAAAGTTTTAACGTTGGACAGCGTGATTTCAGCAGTTGTGCTGAAGGCGACGATGTTCACGTAGCTTACATAAGTAGTGCTACGGGGAACGCTAAGGCATACCGTAAACGCACCTACGGTGTCGGATGGGGAAGTGAGGAAATCGTTAAAACAGAACCATCGCTTTACGTTGGGCAAACTTTAAGTGTTGACTTGGATAGTGGCGACTTGTATTATTTTTGGGGTGAAGGCACAACAGTTTATTACAGTAAAAAACCAAGCGGTGGAAGCTGGAGTAGTCCAGTAACCTTTGCGAGTGGAGAAAGCTATCTACGTCTTTTAAGCATCAACGCTTTCAAACAGGTGTGGAACAATCAGATAGGCGTGGTATGGGTAAGAGGAGAGCTATCACCTTATTATGTTAGATATGCAGTTCTGAATTTGGTAGCGGAAGAGAAAGAATGGCATGATATTAGCTTGTGGAATTTTAATTTAACAGCAAAGGCATGGTTTAATATTGCATCATGGAGTTTCACGGTTTTAACAAAGACTTGGCATAACATAGCAACTTACGTTTTTAATTTGACAGTGATGGCATGGCATAATCTTGCAACATGGACTTTCAACCTAATAACGAAAACATGGAACAACATTGCACAATGGACTTGGAATCTGGTAACTCATGGATGGCATACAATATCGTATTGGACAATCACGTTCACCGCAGAAATACAGAAAAAATTACCGTTCATAATTTTAATCGGCGGAATATTCACAGTTTTAATAGCAATCTTCATAGTTTACAAACGTTAAATCCATCTTTCCGTCTTCACATTTTTCTTGGATGCATTTAAATGAATCCTCTCTATTCCATGAGTTGTTAGAAATTCTACAATACCACATCTAAGACAAACTCTATAAGCAATAGCATTACGAGGTTTTATGACATAGATTTCCCAAGGAAGACAATCGATAAACTTAGCATCACAGAAATTTGTTGGCCCAAATTTGTGTCCAAAAAGTTTGCAAAGTAGATTCATATCTCTACACTCATCCACCAACACTAAATATATTTTTCCGTCTTCTCCAACAACTCAGCAATCTCCGCATTACTGGTTTTCTGATATAAACGGATAGCTTTAGGCAAAACTTCTCGGAGGCGTCCCAGCAGGAAAGCGGGATCTCCACGTTTCTGTTCTAAACCGTTAAGAATAGTGGTTAAGTCTCGCTTGACAATTTTCAACTCCAATTTTTGAGCAAGGTTAAGTTTAATGTTCTGGTGAATGTTCACTTGTTTAGGTTGGTTGAAAATGAACTGTGTAAGCTTCAAGTTTTTATCGTTGTTCCGCAAACAATAATCAATAATCAATTTTTCTAAAACTTGACTGCGACTTAAGAAAGGATTAACGTTTTTAATAACATGGTTAAACTCTTCCCATAGAAAAGGACTTAGATAAAACGTTATTGGGGCACGGTTTTTGTCAGCAAGAAAGAGCAGTTTATCTTTGTAGTTTTGAAGGTCTAAATCTAAAGAAGGTTTATTATCATTTGGTTTTATATTTATTATATTATATTTATTATATTTATAATTCTTAGAGTTCTTAACGTTAACTTCGTTCTCACTCATTCTTCAAGAACTCCTTTTGGATAGTTTCCCATGCTTTCATGCCTCTTTCTTTTGCTTTCTGTCTTATTTGGTATGTATGCGGACAAAAATCCCTAAGTTCCTCTACAATTTCCTTATATCTACTCCTTAAAACATGAGTGCTGATATGAAATAGTCTTGCGATTTCATCCTGTGTTATAGGTAATTTATGTTCTAAAGCTGTAATGTATAATATTGCCCCTGCAATACCTTTCGGATCGCAACCAGAATGTAAATGTCTTCTAACGACTTCATTGCTTAAGTGTAAAGCATAATCTAACATTCTTTTTTCTAACTCAAGTTTACCCGCAACTCCCTTGATATATATTTGAGGTAAAGAATAACAAATCTTAGTCTGAACCTCGAAATTCCGTATGATATACCAATAATATTTACGGATTTGTTTTTTTGCTTGCATGCCTTCATAATTCAAAACTTTTCCAAAGTCATCTACAAACCCAAACCATCTAAGAAAATCCTTAAAGTTAAATGGAATGCAATCTGTCGTTTTTATTGAAACATAAAAACATGCTAATGTCCAAAAACGTAAATCTCTTTCAGAAAACACTTTTTTCGGATATTTTTCCCAAAATTTCTTTGCTAATTCAATGGTTTCTTTGGAAAGAGCTATTTTTTCTCTTAATGTATCACAAACTTCTTCAAATATCTTTTCATTTTCTATTCTCCTTGCTGTTCTGTAGTTGTTTCTGATTTCTCGTTTAACCTCTTCTAATCTTCTGTGTAATTCTTGTTTCGCTAATTCTACATCTTCTAATGCTAAAGCAACCAGTTTACTATCAGATTCAACCCAGCAATATCCAAAAAGATTGTAATAACAGCTCCAGCATGCTTTATCCTTTAAAAGTTCACCCTTAGAGTTCCGCCCGGGTTTCCACTTCTCACAACACGCATAAAAATTCACAATTTTCTTATACTTCATTTCTGTTCAACCTCTTCCACTATTGGAGCGACTAACATTGCAAGTTCTCTTTCAAAAGGAAGAACGAAAATTACAGGTTTGATTAACGGTGGAACCATAACAACGACGTCAGTTGGTTCACAATCAAACAGAAAAAGGAAAAGGTAAACTTTGCTGATTAAATCCTCAGAAATCCCCCATCCCTTGCTTATTTTGTTGTTTCGATTCCAATTTAAAAATTCAAAGAAATTCATAGATTTATAATCAAGCTTTGAAAGATTTTCAAGATTGTCCAATGTTGTTAAGCAAAAAGTGCCAAAGACATTGCCTACGATACATTTAGGATTTTTTACGATACGTTCTTTCTTATCTTCATTCATTTTCAGCTTTCAACCTCGCTTCTGTTTTTGCAGTTTCTCATTTTCCAAAAGAATTAAATGCGGAGCGACTCCACTTGTAATTACTGCTCTGCCGTCTGGTAAGCGATGATGCCATTCAAAATCGCATTGTTTCTGTTTTTTAGCAAGCTCTAACGCTATGCCCCATTGATATTTCTGGCAAAATCCACGATTACCTCTTATTTTGAAATGTTTACATTCTATGCATGTTTTAGCTTTACTTCTCGACTTCCTTTTAATGGATTTTTGAGAGCTGAGTTGCTGCCGAGAAAAATCCTTTTTACGTCTGGATTCGGCCCGGGACCCGGGTTGTTTATGGATGTTTTGTGTCCTTCTGGTTCCAGGAACCCTGGAACTTTGTGGATGTTTAACGGATAAAAAAGTCCGGGAAAGCTGCCTAAAACTGTTCATTTTGCGGATTCCTCTCTTGGTTTTAAAAGGTTGATTATTGCAGTTCTCAAGGCATTCAAAAACGATTTTTCAATTATTTCGCGAGTTTCTGAAAGATGTTTCTTAATTACTTCCTCAAGTTTTTCATGGGTTTTATAATGTCGGATGAGAAAAGCGATTGTTTCACTATGCCCTTTACCGAAAATATAATTTTCAGCTTTTATTTGATCAAGTTCTTCTTTAATTTCTTTATCAACTTCAATTCTCATTCTGTTCACATCCATGAAGCTAACAATTGAGGATTCCGTTGCAGAAATCCAATTAGTTCTTTAACGGTTTCTGCGGGAATGAAAATCCACATTCGTTCATGCCATTGTTTCGCTTCTTTCCGATTATACGCTATTTTCTCAGTGTGAAATGTTCCGCTTACTGCAAGGCAAAGCTGAACCTTATCTTTACGCGGATAATGAATCCATCTTAAAGTTAAACGTGGATTTTCGTTGCCTTTGAAAATGCTGTCGCGATCACTGATAAACAAAACTTGTTTTCCATCAAGCAATATTTCATTACTGAGAAACTTTGCACAGTCAATCGGAATAGTTTTAGATTCCCAATATTTACGATCATATTTCGGAAGCGGAATATATTCTCTCAAATCCACGGCGTTTGCATGGAATTTTCCACATCCACAAGTAAGCAGTTGCGTTTCACTATCCCAATAAACGTTTTCTCCGCAAACCGCACAGGGAAACTTCCTAACATAAACAGTCATATCCGCTTATCCTTCCTCAAAACGCTTAATTTTCCCAGTCAACTTGAATTCCTTAAACCATCGCTTGGCAAGTCGTATCGCTTTGTCAGAAGGATACTCGTTTCCTAATTCTCCAGTTGCCTTTGCTATTTCATAACTGAAACACTTGTCTGGATATTTATCGGCAAATCCCAAGTTGATAACTGCATCTTCTATGTCTATGAGTTTCAACGTATTTGGATGAAATTCATAATCACTCATTTCCGCTCACTTCTTTTACTCCATTTTAACCAGAAAAAGAAAGGAATCAACGTGATTACAACTCCTATAAGAGCAATAACAACTTTACCCACATTCATTCTTGGTCAACTCCCATACTTCCACTTTTCCAAAACGTTTATCATACTCCCAATTCCTTCGGAAACCTTTCTTCATCAAAATAAGACGCATTTTCCCTAATGGCGTTGGAACCTTAATGTTATAACCTAACTCTAAAATTCTGTCGAAAAGCTTTGACAAATTGCCTTGATTTTCATTTAACGAAACGATAAAACTAATGTAAATGTCTTTGCCTTTTCTCCATAAATATCCATCAAACTTGTCGCTTGTAAACCCTAATTTTTTCCCGAAAGGCGAATCTAACTCAATTTTCCCATTTTGATTCATTTCCGTTTGCTCCTTGTGTTTTTGGGGATGAGAAAGGAGAAGGGAGAAGGTCTCGGTGCTTCAAGTAAACCAGGTGAAGTCATCCTTTCCCATTTTCCCCAACTAAGAATTTTTTCCTTCTTTTTCTTTCAATTTGTTAATCAGCGGAATCAATCTGGAATCTTTAAATGAAAATTCGTATAGCATGTTTTCCGCTTCTTTTTTAGTGACACCTGTGCAAGCTCTAATATTGGCAACAGCAATTTCTTTGTTGATGATTTTCATTTGCCAAAGTAACGGAGCTGTTCTGAAAGGATAAGTTTCTCTTTTATCGTGTAAAATCACAATTGCACCAATGTCTTCCAACGGAATTTTACCATCTGCCACATTCTTGAAAAACTTAGCAAACGCTATATCCCGATTCTCCGCGATAATTCTGATTTTGCCACCTTTATATTCAATAATGTAATGATGTAACATTGTTTTCCCCCAACTATTTTATTGGAAAAGCTGTTTCTCGAATCACTGCTTCCGTGAAACCATGCCTTTTCAAAGTGTTAATTACATTATCAAGTTCCGGTTTTTTCATGTCTATGTCTGCTTCATAGGTTAAGTAAGCTGTCCGCATCCAAACTTTCGCTTGAACAGAAACATAATCTTCTCCGACATCACTTTCACCTGTCTGTATAAACTTGAACGGCGTGTTAATAGTATCCGCAATCTCAAGGAAACGCTCGAAATCTTTAATAACAAAATCCTTCATTGTTCAATGTCCTCCGTTAACGCTAAAAGCACATATCCGAGACTCCTAACCAGCTCACCTAAACCATAATGAGACAATTTAACTTCATGCTCTCGATACTTCACAACAGCAACATACGCTCTATGCCTATCATTATCCGTCCATTTCTCCTCGAAAAACTCAATCTCCAACGGAACCAACCTATTCTTATAAGGCACTATCCGCGTTGCTCCCTCATCACTGAGAACCGTGCCAACCTTCATTGTTTCCACTCCTTTCAGTAAAATTCAAAATCAGTTTTCGTCAGCTTCAAATCCTTAGGAAGTTTGAACGTTCCGTTTTTAATGTTCCGTCTAAGAACTTTAAGTTGCTCTTCTATTTTATCTCTCTGTCTGATTAATTCTTTAAGTTCTTTAGCTTTCGCCTCTCTTTCTCCCCGCAGACTCTTCAAACTTCTCGTTTCACATGCAAATCTAAGTTTAGCATCGTCATCAGCTTCTCCCTTCTCGATCTTCTCAATAAGTTCAGACATTTCCGCAATGCGCTCATCTAATCTTGCAATCCTTTGTCGAACACTTCCAACCTCATATCTTATTCTATTCTGATCTTCAAGCAATCTCCGATAAGCTTCAAGGCAATCCTCAACATCCAAAACTTTAAAGAACAGTTCACCTAAAACCTTGCCAGCATCTTCTTCTCCGTTAACCTCTGCAACAAAACCAATCCGCTCATTATTATAGCTTCCCAAAGTGAACAATCTCTGATACTGAACTTCCTTAACCTTCATTGATCCGCACTCTCACGCCAATTCGGATCCGCCGCCTTCCTATGCCTACCGCTTAAAATATTTCCATACTGATCCTTTATCACAGGCAACAATTGACCCTGCTGCTTCACGCTACGCTTAAGCAACTCCACAACTTCAGAGTCTAACTCACTCACTCAGAAACCTCCTTTAGATATGCCTTTAAAAGAAATTCAACGACTTGAGGGACTGTGCGACAAGTTTCTTTTCCTAAATCCTCAAGTTTTTTATATACATCCTCTTTTATGGTTATGGATTTAAAACCTTCACGCGGAATTTTAACCACCTCCTCCTTAAACCGTACTTTTACCGTACAATTAGTATATAAGATTTACGGTACAAAAACGGTACATCGAAACAATTCTTAAATAGTAATGTACGGTACTATCAAATGATTAACATGCCTCGTAAAGGTTACAAATCTATAACTTTGAAAGATTCAGATTATGATTATTGGCATAAGAAATGGGAAGAACAAAAAGAACGATTAAGAGTTGAACTTGGCATCACCAGCTTCGCTGGATACATCAATTATCTTCTTTCTCTCGCATCAGAGATAATAGAAAAGAAACATAATCGGTGAGATTCATGCCTCGCTTTTCAGCTTCAACTTCCAATCTCTCCTTTAACTCCGCCTCAATCTCAACATTTTTCATTAAACTCACTTCGGGGAAAAATAGTTCATGCTTCAACTTTCTACTTAAACCTTATTCAGAAACGTATTTCCGCATACCAGAAGAGAGAGGTGAGTTAAAGTGAAAACCAAAAATATTTCTGATATTAAGTGATATACAGTGAAACAGAAAAAGAAAATGACAACCATACGCATAAACCCTGAAATCCTCAAAAAAGCACAAGAATACGGCATCAACATCTCAAAATTCTGCGAATACGCCCTCAACAAAGCAATAAACCAAATAGAACACTTACAATTCCAAAACAACCAAGGAAGTATCAGAACCTTTGGTTCTGATAAATGCGGTCGCCGGGATTCGAACCCGGGTCGTCGGCGTGGGAGATCCATGCCTACCCTTACTGATGTTGATTGGGATGCGTTTAGAGATTCGTTGTTGAAGGATCGGAAGAGGCATACTGTTGTTAGCATAGTTAGTTATGCCCGGAAATATGCGGATTGTCTTTTTGAGAGAGATCTCAGCAGGGTTAGAGATTTGCCTCTTGGAGTGAGACCGCATGTTTTGAAGTCGCTTAGTGCTTTGAGTAAGTTTCTCGGAGTTTATGAGGAGTATAAGATGTTGATCAAGCGGTATGGTTTGAAATGGGGTGGAAAATCCACAGATGACATTATCATTGACCGGTTAACTAAGGTTAGGGATCCAGATGAGATTTTCAACTGGATTAGACAAGTGAAGAAGCTGAGACCAGAGTTAAACGATTTCATGGATTTCATGGCAATTACAGGGATGCGTCTTGTGGAAACTGTTGAAAGCTACAATCTAATCATTAGTTTATCCAGGAAAGGGAAACTCAATGAATACTATAATGAGGAGAAGAGAACTCTGGAACACTTCAAATTCAAGAAGTTGTTCATTAGGAAAAGCAAAAAAGTGTTTGTCAGCTTTGTTCCGAAAGAACTTGTTACCAGGATAAGTCTAAACGAAAAATTAACAAGCAAAGATGCTGTTATCAAGAAAGTTAAATCTCGAGGATTGAAATCAAGATTTGGGGATATCAGAGAGTTACACGGAACTCTCATGACTAAATACTTGAAAGAATCAGAAATTAACTTCATTCATGGAAGAGTAACCGCATCTGTTTTCATGAAACATTATTTTAATCCAGTGTTAATACATGATTTGAAAGAAAGAGTGTTCAAAGGAATAGCTGAGATTCAGAGCAAAATTTAGGACCTAAACTTCCTTCTTTTTTATATTGATACACACTTCCATCGCTCTGAGGGAGCGATGTCTTTTCATGGAAATTTACGGTTAAAATGTTAATTACGTATCATTTATAGAAGGTATATGTCCTCCACTGCGCTTTACTGAACTATTAAACAACCTTTGGATCTTACGGATGCCTCGTTTCATTCTCAGCATTACGTCTCTACGTGTGTGAAGGAATGGATACTTCTTTACGATTTGGTCTGAACTTAAATTTGCATAATCAAAAACAATCTGTATGTCTTCATCTTCTATTTGCATGAGATTTTCCGCTTCCAACTTCCAGGTTGCAAGGCGGTATGGATCAAACTTTACGGTTGTTCGCGGTATGTTGTGGAAGCGTAAGATTTGATCTTTTCCAGAAATGATTAAGTCCACAGTTTTCAAATCTTGTTTAATCCATTTCGCTCGGACAAACGTTGGATGTAGAAACAGTTTCTCCGTGTAAGCTTCTTCCTGCGTTATCACCACTAAATGGCATCTTCCCTTACTGAGTTCCGGAACATACTCTAACCATTTCGTGTTTATCTGACTCATCGCTCTTCGTGAAGGAGTGCTTTTAATCGCTTCATCATAAAGAAACATTTTACGTTTTTTATTTCCAAATAACCATAATTCAAAATCTGTGAAGTTGTCCACGTAACGGATTTCCTCTGATTCAGTTTTAATGTTTGCTCCTATCTCCTTGATGATGCCTAAACGGTCTTTAAGCTCATCCTTAGCTAAACGTAACGCAAAATCCGTTTTTCCCTTCTTCCATTTTCCAGAAACCACGCTTATAGAAGCTGGAGTATTGTAGATTTGAAGTAGACATCTGTCAAGCAGACTTTTCACTTGTTGCGTTGCGGACATTTATTTTCTTTTCCCACCTCTGAGAACTTATAGAACAACCAAATCACAGCAAAAATACATATAGGATAAAGAACAAGGATTAAAATTCCTAAAACCCTTTCATAATCTATGAACGTCATTACTTACCCCATTCTGATTCCACTATTTTACTTCCAAGTTTAGCACCTAAGTTTGTGAGTTCACCTGCTTGCATAAACCAGAGTGCAGTTCCCAACTTAACATAACATTCTCTTGCCGCTTCAACTTTCTCAATTTCACTTTTTGGGGCGCCTTCCTCTTTCAAAGCTTCTATAAATAGGTCAAGTTGTGCAATGCGATCCGCATACACGTTGCAAGCGTAATCTGTGATCTCCGGATGTTTCCTTGCGACAGCTTGCGCTAACGTTTGCAAGTAATAGTCTGCAACATCACGTTTCCGCGGCAATTTTTAACGTCTTCCCCTTCTCCTAAGCTTCCTCAAGGTTATGGCAAGACGTGCCTTCTGTCCAATTTTCCCCTTCTTTTTCGCAAGTTTGTTTAACACGTCTCTGCGGATGATAGGGCGTCCTGTTTTCCTCGATCGAGTGAATCCTCGCTTTCCATATTTTCTGGCAACGTGTCCCCTTAGACTTCCAGGTTTCTTTATTGCGTCTTGAATCCATTTCTCATCGTTTCTTGCCATTTTACATCATCTCCTTTTCCTTTTTCTCCATTTTATTATCTGTTCAAGTGTGATGCAGAATCCTAAGAAAACAAATAATGCGGAAGCAAGGCAAAACGTGATAAATTGGTAATTATTCAAATTCTTCCACTTCCCCCAATCCTTTCTGTTTCTTTCTGCTTCTACCGAAAATTCTTGAGAGAAAACTGAATCTGGATTGTTCCCTGCGTTTTTCAGATGCTATGTTAACAAGCTGGTTAGCTCTCCATCCGCCTACGCTTGTTCTGAACTTAATTTTCCATTTAACAAAATCTTTCAACCATTTCAAGTTATAGCGGTCTGCAATAGTCATCATAAGACTTAAACTGTCATCTTCAAGCGGATACAGGTAAGTTAAAAATTCAAGTTTCTCCTCATCGGTTAAATCGCCTATTGCTTTCGCTATGGCCTCTTCCCTGCCACCCATACCTAACGTTTTCAAAAGCTCCGCAACATTCAACTTTTTTCCATTTTTCTCTTTCTGAACTTGCACTTAGGACACCTCACACGTTGAATCCGAAAACACGCAGGACAACCAGCAGGACATGGTATAATCCAGCTCCAGCAAATAGTATGATTAGAAGTGTGCTTACAGGCAACTTTCGTTTTCCCATAATACTTTCAAGAAGACCTCTCCAGAAGTTACGTTCAGTTAAAACATCTAAACTTGCACTTGTTTTCTCGTCTATCGGATTGTCTGAATGCATTTTAACAGATTCAGCACAATCAACCGCGATTTCTTGTTCTTCCAGTTTTTTAGAACCGTCTGGATTATAAACTGTAACGGGCATTTTAGTTTTAACGCTACGTCTGGAAGCGTTGTCAATGAAAACCAAGTTTTTCTCTCTTAACCCTTTCCGCATAGTGTAAATGTGATCTGGATCAATAAAGAAACGTAAAGTGGAAGCAGAGCGGAATCCCCTTTTCGCTGTCCCTAACCGTGTTTCAGGATCATAAACTATTTTTGTTTGGAAAATGCGGTGTTTGTCAAACACGAAACCTTCCAATTTTAACGTTTTAACCATTCTGATCACCAGAAATGAATAAAATCATAAATTGTGTGGATGATGTTGACAATCGTTGAAATCACTCCTCTTCCAAAATCATAGATTGCCATGAATGCTTTTCCTATCGGTTGCAAATCTCCCTCGTTTACACTTGTTATTATAGCATCAATAAACCAGAACAATATTATTGCTGGGAAAAACTGAACACTAAGAGTAATCCCATTCCAAACGATTGCAAGTATATTAATGAAAAAAGCGAAATAACTTCCTAAACTGTTTATCCAATCTCTAAATTCTTTCGGAACTACCTTGTTCCATGCGTCTGTTATGAAACTGATGAAACTCCAAATATTGCGTTCTGTCCACGTTGCCCCCTCTGGGAGATAAGTGATTTGTTTAACTTCATCTGAATAGAATCCCTCAAAATGACCGCTCCCACTATGTTCAATAATCATTGTAATGTTTACGTTGTTTCCCCATGAATCGGAAACATTCCATCCGTTAGGGTAAGGTTCAATTTTTACAGGTTTCTCATATCCTTCTCTATAATTGTAAGCATAAAGAGAGACATGTGAATTGTTAAAGACGAAATAAAATTCAACGTTGTGGTTTAAGTCATAATCGTATTCCCAAAAAGTCCAGTCTCCTTCATCCCAATCTGTAATGTTCACTAAAGCGTCAAAATGGACTTTTCTACCGTAATAAGCTCCCCATAGTCCTTGATAATCATCAAACCAAATCCGCACCCAGAAACTTGAACCGTTACCTTCAAACTTAAGTTTAATTTCCACAATTTTATATTCGCTCTCATCCCACCATTCCCTTGTAACGTAAAGGTCTGAGAAATTGATTTTTGCGTAATACCCCGTAAAATTCTCTATTGAAGTATGCCATTCAGCTGAACCAGAACCAGAACCAGCTTTAAAATGTGTCCTTTCGCAAATATCCCAATCTCCCGTTTGACTCTCTTGTGTCCATGCATAAGTTAATGGTGTAGCAAAAACGAAAAGCGTGAAGAATATGGAAAATAAGATTTTAAGCTTCAATTTCAACATGTTCACCTACCTCACGTTTCTTCTTAAAATATTGCTCCAGAATCAGACGGACTAACTGACTGTAAGTGCGACTCTGTTTTTCTGCTTCTCTTTTAACTTGTTCATGTAAATCTCTTGAAATGTAGATGCTTTTACTGAACCCTGTCAATGTTCCTCGTATAAACAAAATGTCATTTGTTTAAATATATTAGTTGCTGTTAGAATCTAATAGAAAAATATAAACGTATACATAAATTCTTAATTTTCTTGAGAGTGAATCAAATGCAGATATATAAACATAAATTCCTAATAATAGCGACAGTGACCTTCCTATGTCTGGGACTTGCATCGCCATACATTGCTACATATTTCGGAATACCCACAATAGACCTTGCCTATGCATCTATTAGTACAGATACAAGTAGTGATGTAACAAACACAGTACTTGAATGGATGCCTTTGATCATAACGTTTGCCATGCTTGGAATGGTTCTGGGTATGCTCAAAAAGTTCGGTAAGTTCTAACCGAACGGAGGTAACGCCGATGCAAAAACATTTCACTGCTGTTTTACTAATAGTTTCTCTGCTTCTTCCTTTGATAGCTACAGCTCCTTCTGTTCATGCTTTGACATGTAAAACCTACACTTTAACATCAACCGAAATAAACAACGCATATAACAATACTTCTATGCAATATCCAGAAAAAATCGCTTTAGACGAAAAATTAGCTGAACAATCAGAATGGACTTTAACCTTAGACTACGATGTTCTCCAATTTACAGAGAACCAATCATCTTGTTATGTAGGGTTCCTTATTGACAACGAAACAGACTCAACAGGCGACGATGGTGGAAACGCAGAGTTAAGAATACATATCTACGGCGATAAACTGAAGGTATTC
>Ga0190306_1000355_pt1 | contig 16278 bp, 19 predicted proteins | sample 48700734_MG_FD_161657 | JGI IMG/M metagenome (GOLD analysis project Ga0190306, IMG submission 161657) | Hydrothermal vent sediment bacterial communities from Southern Trench, Guaymas Basin, Mexico - 4870-07-3-4_MG | ecosystem: Environmental > Aquatic > Marine > Hydrothermal vents > Sediment ... | reverse complement strand
CCTACAATGGCCTTAAATGCATAGGCAGCGGTCTGACCAGAATAGGGATACCCTGCGTGAGGCACTATAAGGCCTGTGATCTTTTCTGGTAGTTTTGGTAGCTTTGCATTATTTAAAAAATGCTCTACTTGATTCCTCAAATCATGGGCATCCTTAGGATACCAACTGCCAGCAATAGCAGAGGGGCGCACTATACCCCATGCACTCTGGGAAAGAACTAGAACAAGAAAGATAAATATAAATCTTTTAAGATATCTCATCCTTTTTCTTTTTATACCATCTTTGCCCCCTTGTAAATTGGATTGACAAAAGATAAGAAAAATTGTAAACATGGCCAGCCCTACAGGGCAGACCCTAGTTTTGGAGGTGTAAATGAAGCCAGAAAAATTGGCTTATTTTAAACAGATCTTGACCAATCAACTAAAGGAATTACTTGATGAGGCACAGAAGACACTCTCTGGCCTGACCCAAGAGGGCAAGGAAAATGTGCCAGACCTAGCTGACCTTGCGACCTTGGAGACCGATCAGGCCCTTTTGCTCAGAATCAGGGATAGGGAGAGAAAGCTTATCTCAAAGATCCAAGAGGCATTAAAAAAGATAGAAAATGGAACTTATGGCATCTGTGAGAGGTGTGGTAAGGAGATTGACGAAGAGAGGCTGAAGGCAAGACCAGTTGCCTCTTATTGCGCTGAGTGCAAAAGAAAATTAGAGGCCTTGGAAAAACTGGGTAAATATTAATTTCTTTGATATCTTGTTACAGCGGCATTATGTTCGGCCAGTGTCTTTGAAAAATAGTGTCTTCCGTTGTTTTCTGAGACAAAATAGAGAAATGGGGTCTTGGGGGCATTGACTACAGCCGCCAGTGCCTCTTCACCTGGGTTGCAGATAGGGGTTGGTGGGAGTCCCCTATACAGATAGGTATTATATGGAGATGGATAAAACAGATCAGACCTTTTTAGCCTGCCCCCAGAACGGGATAGGGCATAGATTACAGTTGGATCACACTGAAGGGGCATGTTTAACTTCAGCCTATTTAGGAATACAGAGGCAATTATCGGTTTTTCCCTTGAAAGGATGGCCTCCTTTTCCACCATAGATGCCAGTGTAACTACCTCATGGCAGGATAGTCCCATCTTTTCTGCCTTAGAAGAATATCCTTTGTAGACCAGTTTGAATTGTCTTACCATCTCCTTGATAATTTCCTCTTCCTTTGCCCCTTTTGGGAAAAAATAGGTTGTGGGGAATAGATAACCCTCTAAATTAGGGACATCCATACCAAGCTGCTTAATAAATTCCTGATCGTAGGCCAGTCTTATAAACCTCTCCTTAGATAAAATATTGTGTTTTTTTAATATGTCTGCAATTTGTCTAATGGTTAGCCCCTCTGGGATTGTTACTTTATGAAGGATTATACCCCTTCCTGTAGCCAGATGCTCTAACAGCCCCCTTGGGGTCAATTGGGGCTCAATTAGATATTCACCACTCTTTATGTCCCTAGTCACCCCTTTTATCTTCCCCCACAAGAGGAAAAATAGTGGGTGGGTTATTATCTTCCTCTCCTCCATTATGTAGATTATGTCCTTGAAGGATAGACCTGCTTTAATAAAGACAACCTCCCTTTTCCCACCAATAGGTGAATTGAGATAATCCAAAAAGACCATCGTCATATTAAAGACCAATAAAAAGAGGAGTAGGGATGTAATCTTTATATACCTCATCTGTTTTCCCTCAAATAACTCTCAAGGATAAAGCTAGCTGCAATTTTGTCCTTTATCTCTCTTCTCCTCTTTCGGCTCAGGTCTGCCTTTATTAATATATCCTCGGCCTCTATGGTGGTGAAGCTCTCATCCCAAGTAACAATTGGGATCTCTAGACTTGATTTTAGTTTATCTGCAAATCTCAATACCCTTTCAGCCATCTTTCCTATCCTATCCCTCAATGTAAATGGTAGCCCAATTACAATTTTTCCTACATTATATTTAATAACTATTTTTTTAATTTCTTCAATGGCCTTTTCATCCCCCTCCTTAGAGATCACCATTAAAGGTTGGGCAGTATAACCAAGTTCATCGGTTATTGCTACACCAATCCTCTTTGTGCCAACATCTAAGGCCAATATCCTTTGCTTTTTATGCATAATCTGATATATTCAGATACCATATATAAGATATTATGGCAAACTTTTTGGGACTAGACATAGGTGGGACAAATATCCGTGTTGGCCTGGTAACGGATGAAGGGGAAATGCTTGATTTTTACAAGATAAGGACCGAGGCAGAAAGGGGTGTAGAGGGGGTCATAGATAGGATAGTTGATGCAATCAATGTTTTGAGGTCAAGAAATCCTAATAGGCAGATTTCTGGTATAGGGATAGGTATTGCTGGAATATTGAGGCCAAAAGAGGGCATTGTTTGTTTTTCTCCAAATTTACCAGGCTGGAAGGATATAAATCTCCATAAGATTCTAAGAAAAAGGTTAGAAATACCTATATGGATAGAAAATGATGCAAATTTAATTGCCTTGGGGGAGGCATGGCTGGGTGCAGGAAAAGACATAGAAAATTTTATACTCCTCACCTTGGGCACTGGGGTAGGGGGTGGGATAATCTATAAAGGCAGGCTATTTACAGGTGAGACAAGTGGGGCAGAGATGGGGCATCTAAAGATAGAGCCAGAGGGAGAGCTTTGCCTCTGTGGGAGGAGGGGCTGCCTAGAGACATATGCCTCTGCTACCTGGCTTATAAGACGGGCAGAGAAAAGACTGGATGCGGGGATGCCTTCTATTTTAAACAGATCAGGCCTTGATGCCAAAGGTATGTTTTTGGCGGCAAGGCAGGGAGATATATTATCTGAATATCTATTTAGGAAGGCAGGCTGGGCCTTAGGCATTGCCATTGCTAATTTATTAAATATATTAGGGTTTACTACCGTAATTATTGGTGGTGGCGTAAGCAATGCCTGGGATGCCTTTATCGGTACCTTAAAATATACATTAATGTCAGAACTTCTGTCTGTATTTTATAGTGAGGTAAGGGTCCTAAGAAGTAGATTGGGGGATATGGCAGGCATCTTTGGGGCCTGCTATTTAGCAAAGCAAAATCTAGCGGGGGATTTAGGTTGAATGAGATAGAAAGAAAAAAGGGTAAACTTAGGGATTGGGCAGAGTCTATTTTTATAGCCCTTATTTTGGCCTTGTTTATCAGGACATTTGTTGTCCAGGCATTCAAGATACCCTCAGGCTCCATGGAGCCTACATTACTTATTGGGGACCATCTGCTTGTGTGCAAATTTTATTATGGAATAAAACTACCCTTTATCAATAAATTTATAGTGAGGTTTAATTCACCAAAACGTGGAGATGTCATTGTCTTTGTCTTTCCTCTGGATAGGAGCAAAGACTTTATTAAGAGGGTTATTGGCCTACCTGGGGATGAGATAGAGATTATAAATAAACAGGTCTATATTAATGGTAAACCCTATTCAAATCCACATGCCTTTTATTCCGACCCTTATATTTATCCAAAGATAGTAAGTCCTCGTGACAATTTTGGGCCAGTAGTAGTCCCAAAAGATAAATACTTTGTAATGGGTGATAATCGTGATAAGAGTTATGATAGTCGGTTTTGGGGGTTTGTAGACCGCAGATGTATCAAAGGGAAGGCATTTATAATCTATTGGTCATGGGAAAGGCCATTTGTCCATATCAGGTGGTCAAGGATTGGCAAGATCATTTATTAGGGGGCCTTAGTGGGTATTACACTGTTAGACCTGCAAAGAAAGAAGAGGAGTGGTGAGAAGATTACAATGCTTACTGCCTATGATGAACCTATGGCCAGGATGATAGATGAAGCAGGGATTGATATGGTACTAGTAGGGGATTCAGTCGGGATGGTGATCCTAGGCTATAGTTCAACTGTACCTGTAACTATGGAGGAGATGCTCCATCATACCAAGGCCGTAAGAAGGGGAATAAGACATGCATTTCTGGTAGGTGATTTGCCATTTATGTCATATCAGGCCTCCAAGGAGGAGGCAATTAGAAACGCAGGGCGATTTATGAAAGAGGCAGGTTGTGATGCGGTGAAATTGGAGGGTGGTGAGGAGATGGCTGATAAGGTACAGGGTATTGTAAGGGCAGGCATTCCTGTCCTGGGCCATATTGGCCTTACCCCCCAGAGTATCTCCAAACTCAGTGGATACCGTGTTCAAGGAAGGGACCTTGCCTCAGCAAAAAAATTGTTAAGGGATGCCTCTGCCTTGGAGGAGGCTGGGGCATTTGGTGTGGTGTTGGAGTGCATCCCATATCAACTGGCAAAGGCCATTACAGAGCGCACGTCCCTTATTACAATTGGTATAGGGGCAGGGCCTCATTGTGATGGTCAGGTGCTGGTAATACATGATATTTTAGGTCTTTTTGAAAAATTTGTACCAAGATTTGTCAAGGTCTATGCCCATTTGGCCCCTCAAATTAGGAAGGCCATCAAACAGTTTAAAGATGAAGTAGAATCTGGTATATTTCCTGACTACAAACATGCCTTTAGTATGGAAGAGGAGGAATGGAAAAGACTATTAGAGGATATTACTTAATCTTTTCTTGACAGGGTACCTTAACGTACCTTAGATTATAAATATAGGATTGCCTTGATTATTATATTGTTTATAAAGTTTTTACTTATTATTTTTCTGCTCCTCTTTTCTGCCTTCTTCTCTGCATCTGAGACGGCCTTCTTCTCTTTAACAAGGTTTCAGGTCTTAAAACTGAAGGAGACAGAAAAAAGGGGAAAGGGGGTCGCCCACCTACTTGCCTACCCAGACCAATTGCTTACATCTATCTTGATAGGCAATGAGTCCGTAAATGTAGCCGCCTCTGCCTTGGCTACATCCATCGCCATAGCAATCTATGGAGAAAATGGGAAATGGATCAGTATTGGACTTATGACCCCTGTATTACTTCTATTTGCAGAGATTATTCCAAAGGCATTGGCATTTACAAGGGCAACAAACTTTGTCTTATTGGCTGCCTCCCCCCTAAAGACATTTATGCACCTTATCTCACCCCTGCGTTGGTTTATTAAACAGATAGTAAGCATAGTATTAAGGCCATTTCCCAAGACTGGTGTCAAACCAAATCTCTTAGATGAGCATTTCATCTATTTAGTAGAACGTGGCTATAAAGAGGGGGATATAAAGACAATGGAGCGTGACTTCATTGCCAATCTTTTACGTTTTCGTAAACTAAAGGTATCTCAAGTGATGACGCAGCGGAGGGATATATTTGCACTATCCCTAGACACACCCCTGTCCCATTTGATACCAATCTTAAAGTCCCGCTTTTTTTCACGCATCCCCATCTATAAAAAATCATTAGATGAGATTGTAGGCATATTGCATATCAATGACCTAATTGGCCTTTCAGATAGACGTGGTAAACTATCTGATTTAAAGAGGATGATCCATCCAGCCTATTTTGTTCCCTTATCAAAGGGGGCTGAGGATCTATTCTGGGAGATGCAACGTCAGAGAATACATATGGCTATGGTAGTAAATGAATATGGGAAGGTAGTAGGTCTAATTACCCTTGAAGACCTGCTTGAGGAGCTATTTGGTGAGATTTATGATGAATATGATAAACTAAGATGTCTTGGCTAGTAATTTTTATAGTATTGCTTCTTTTAGAGGGCTTCTTTTCTGGCTCAGAGATTGCCATTGTCTCAATTGATCCAAAAAAGCTAAAATACAAGGCAGACAGTGGGGTAAGGGGTGCCAAATTGGCCTTATATTTTTTAGAAAGGCCAGAGTACCTCCTCTCTATTACCCTTTTAGGCACTGATATTTGTGTAATTTCTAATACGGCCCTCTTGACAGCCTTTCTGCTTTATACCTTGGGCAGCCATGGTGAGATTGTCTCCATCTGCTTGCTACCCCCAGTACTCCTTATTTTTGGTGAGATCATTCCAAAAACACTATTTAGGCGCTATGCCAATCAAATTGCACCTTATTTGTCTTATGGAATAAAGGGGGCATCTATAATCCTTAGCCCACTTGTGCTTATCTTTTCAAATATCACTAGGTTAATCTTAAGGATTAGTGGGGGTTCCTTTAAAAAGATGCCATTTTTTACACGTGAGGAACTTAAGTTTCTTATTCAAAAGGATGAGAAAGAAATAGAATTGACACACAAAGAGCGTATGTTACTTACCCGACTCTTTACATTTACTGAAACAGACGTCAAACGGGCCATGATTCCATTGATTGAAGTGGCCTCTATATCTGATAAGGCTACAGTTTCAGAGGCCATAGAGCTTTTTCATCGCTACCGTTATACCCGTTTGGCCGTCTACCATGAGCGAGTAGACAATATTATAGGCATAATCCATAGCTTTGACTTTATTGACCCCCCTGATCTAAAGTCCTCAATAAGGCCATTTATCCGTAGTGTTCAGTTTGTACCAGAGACAAAGCCTGTTCATGAACTCTTGAGGGAGATGCAACAATTGAGACAGCCCTTAGCAGTAGTAGTAGATGAATATGGTGGGGCTGTGGGGATTGTGACAATCGAGGACCTGCTTGAGGAGATCATGGGTGAGATCATAGATGAGGATGAGAAGAGCCCAGTCTTTTTTAGAAAAATAGGAGATAATAGATTTTTGATCAAGGCACGTATGGAGATAGAACAGCTCAATGAACAGTTGCCATTTAAATTGCCCTTAGGTGAATATGAGACCCTAAATGGTTTCATCCTTAAGTATTTAGGGCGTATTCCAAAAACAGGTGAGGGCTTTAAATATAACGGCCTTAGATTTATTATAAAAAAGGCCCAACCAACTTTTATAAAAGAGGTAGAGGTGATAATAGAAAATGGTCAATGAAGAACGTTTAAAGGAGACATTTTTGGAATTGGTATCTCTGGATAGCCCATCACAATTAGAGGGACTAGTGGCCTCTTATGTAAAGAGGAGGCTTGAGGTATTGGGCATAGCATATGAGGAAGATGCGGCAGGAAAAAGGACAAAGGGGGATAGTGGAAATCTGATTGCCTGGGTAGATGGCCTAAAAGATAAAGAGCCAATCTTGTTAAATGCCCATTTGGATACCGTCCAGAGGCCAGGTGAGAAGGTAAAGGTAAAATTTGAGGATGGGCTATTTAAGAGCGATGGGAAGACAATCTTGGGGGCAGATGATAAGTCTGGCATAGCCATTATATTAGAGGTCTTAGAGGTCATAAAAGAGAAGGGCTTAAGGCATTGCCCCATCCAGCCAGTTTTTACTGTCTGTGAGGAGATTGGCCTTTTGGGGGCAAAAAATCTAGACTATTCCCTCATTAAGGCAAAATGGGGGCTGGTTTTAGACGGTGGTGAGATATCAGAGGTAATTAATCGTGCCCCTATGGCAAATCGTTTTTTTATTGAAGTTATAGGGAAAGAGGCCCACGCTGGACTCCACCCAGAGGAGGGGGTTAATGCTATATTCCTTGCATCAAAGGCCATAAGTCAGATAAAATGGGGAAGGATAGATGAGGAGACTACCTGCAATGTGGGTATAATAGAGGGGGGCAAGGCCACAAATATAGTCCCTCCAAAGACAGCAATCAAGGGTGAGGTAAGGAGTCATAGTAAAGAGAAACTAGAAAGGCAAACAAATCTTATTATAGATACATTTAAAAAGAATGTCCCCTTGGTCAATATTGATGTCATAGATGATTATCCCCTAATGGTGGTTAATGAAGACCACCCCTTAATAAAAATTATTAAGGGAGCGGCAGAGAAGATAGGTATAAAGATGGCATTAAAGACCACCGGCGGCGGTAGCGATGCCAATATCTTTAATAGCAAGGGAATTGTAAGTGTAATTATGGGAACGGGGATGAAAAAGGTACATACAAATAAGGAGTATATTCACTTGAATGATATGGTTAAATCGGCTATCCTTTTGTTAAATATAATAGCTTTATAATTGGAGAAAAAATGAAGTTAGAACTTATCCTTTTGGGCCTTCTCAAAGAGGGGCCAAAACATGGTTATGAATTGAAAAAGATAATTGAGGAGGAGATTAGGCCCTTAACCAATATTACCCTTACCTCTATTTATTACACACTGGAAAAGTTACACAAAGACGGCTACCTAGAATATGATACAGAGAGGGAAGGGGGAAGACCTGAGCGCCGTGTCTATCATTTAACAAAGAAAGGAGAGAGGAGGCTTCAAGGGCTACTTATCCGAAACTTTTTATTCTTGGAAAGGCCATTCTTTAACCTTGATTTGGCCTTGTATTTTCTGAACCAGTTTCCCTCAGAAAAGAGGGTAAATCAACTCATTGATAGAAGGATCAAGCACTTAAAGGAGGTCATTGATTGGATCAAAAAGACAGAGGATGAGGTAGGGAGGAATATGCCCATCCATAAGGGTATTATCTTTGAGCACCTAAAATGCCTCCTAGAGGTTGAATTAAAGTTTACCAATGACCTAAAAGGGATGATTTTTAAATCGGGTTGTCTTTAATAAGGCCCTCTAAGGTAGGGTAGTGGGTAAGGTCATAGTGGATGGGGGTAATGGAGATCATCCCCTGGGAGAGGGCATAGACATCTGTGTCTTTACCAACATCACTTAAGAAACCATCCCCTATTTGCCAATAGTATACACGATTGTGTGGGTCAATGCGTTTTTCAAACCGCTCTTTTAAAGGTGCAGTAGCCTGCCTCGTAAAGGCAATACCCTTTATCCTTGAGGCAGGGAGTGCTGGGATATTTATATTGAGGCATATTCCCTTTGGCAATTTTACCTTTTCTATAAATATCTTTATAAACCTTGCAGCATGACTAAAATCTGGCTCTTTATAGGTATTTAATGATACAGCAATGGCAGGCAGGCCCAAGATGGCAGACTCAGTCGCTGCTGAGACAGTCCCGGAGTAGAGTAGATTAATGCCCACATTAGGGCCTAAATTGATACCAGAGATGACTATATCTGGTGGTTCTTTAAGTATTTCATGGATGGCTATCTTCACGGCATCAGCGGGGGTACCGCTTACTGCGTGGCCATAGAACTTACCATTTCTGTACACCTTCTTTACACGTAGGGGGGAGCTTATAGAGATGGCGTGTCCAACGGCACTCTGCTCACTCTCTGGGGCTACAACGGATGTCTCATGAGATTGGCAAAATGCATTATATAGACTAAGCAGTCCAGGGGCATATATACCATCATCGTTTGTCAATAAGATCCTCATTATTTTTTATTTAACAAAATTTGCAGAAGTTGTGAAGGGAAAGCTTGACTAAAGGTCTTAGTTATAATACATAGAAGGAAGGTCAGAATCTATTTAAGGAGGCACTTATGGAACCCATCTCTGAGATGGAGAAGGAGATAGACGAGTTTCACAAGAGAATAAGGGAGTTTATGGATTCTATGTTCCAAACAAGTCTTCTCCCCTTAATGATCCCTAAACACTTTTTGCCTGCAACAGATGTCTTTGAAACAGGAGAGGAATTGATTATTGTTGTGGATATAGCTGGTTTAAAAAGGGAGGATATACAAGTAACCTTAAAGGGAAACGTTCTTAGAATTTATGGAAATCGCTCCCCTCAGTTGGGTTCTTGTAAATATCATCAAATGGAGATAAATTATGGTCCATTTGAACGCCTGCTCCGCCTACCTGTACCTGTAGATACCCAAGATATCTCAGCTACCTACAAGGATGGCTTTTTACAAATAAGGCTAAATAAGAAGAAGATAAAGGTAATAAAAGATATCGAGGTAAGTGAATAATGACAAAGACCCCTATCCCAAAGGAGCTCCCTATCCTGCCAGCCAAGGACATAGTGCTTTTCCCTCATATGGTGCTTCCATTTATGGTAATGGAGGAGTCTCTATTTAAACTAGTAGATGATGCCCTGAGTGGGGATAAGATAATAGGCCTTTTTACTGTAAAAGATGAGGAGGGGAGACCCCCAGAGAATCTATATAAAGTAGGTTGTGCTGCCTCAATTATGAAGATGATTAAAGTACCAGAGGCTGGTTTGAGGCTACTGGTACAAGGGCTGGCAAGGGTTACTATAGAGGACTACATCTCAAAGGAGCCTTATCTTAAGGCAAAGGTAATCCCCCACTATGACGAGTATAAAAAGGATGTTGAGTTAGATGCACTGGTTACAAATGTGCGTGGTCTCTTCCATAAGGTAATCGAGCTCTCTCCTGCGTTGCCCCCAGAGTTGGATATGGTGGCTACAAACATAGATGAACCTGGAATACTGGCAGATATGGTAGCCTCTACGATAAATATTGGTAAATCGGATAAACAAGAGATATTAGAGACATTTGATGTAAAACAGAGGTTGCTAAGGGTAATGGGACTGCTCAATCGTGAGATTGAGACCCTAGAACTTGCAAACAAGATTCAAAGCCAGGTAAAGGCAGATATGGATAAGGCCCAGAGGGAGTTCTTCCTAAGGCAGCAGCTTAAGGCCATCCACAAGGAATTGGGGGAGAAGGATGAATATGAGGCAGAGATTGAGGCATTAAAGGCAAAAATAGAGAAAAAGAAGCTCCCTCAAGAGGCAAGAAAGGAGGCAGAAAGGGAGATCAATCGGCTGGCCAGGATGAACCCAGCCTACCCTGAGTATACAGTAGCAAGAAATTACCTAGATTGGATTCTGGAATTACCTTGGCAAGAGAGCACAAAGGATAATCTGGATATAGCCGCGGCAAGGCGCATCTTAGACAGGGACCATTATAACCTTGAGAAGGTAAAGAAGAGGATATTAGAATATCTGGCAGTAAGAAAAATAAAGCCTGATGCAAAGGGCTCTATCCTGTGTTTTGTTGGGCCCCCAGGCACTGGAAAGACATCCTTGGGCAAGGCAATTGCTGAGGCCCTAGGCCGTAAGTTTGTCCGTATCTCTCTAGGTGGCATTCGCGATGAGGCAGAGATCAGGGGGCATAGGCGTACATATGTAGGGGCCATGCCAGGTAGAATAATCCAAGGTATAAAGAAGGCGGGCTCTAACAACCCCGTTTTTATGTTGGATGAGATAGACAAATTGGGACTAGATTTTAGGGGGGACCCATCTGCAGCACTGCTAGAGGTACTGGATCCAGAACAGAACTATGCCTTTGTAGACCATTACTTGGGGGTAGAGTTTGACCTTTCTAAGGTAATGTTTATTACCACAGCAAATATACTTGATACCATCCCCATGCCCTTGAGGGATAGGATGGAGGTGCTGGAACTGGCTGGATACACCGTGGCCGAAAAGGTCTTGATTGCAAAAAAATATCTTATCCCTAGGCAACTGGAGGCAAATGGACTTACAGAAAGGCATCTGCGTTTTGAGGATGAGGCTATAAAAAACATTGTTTTATACTATACAAGGGAGGCAGGGCTAAGGAACCTAGAGCGTGAGATTGCATCTGTTTGCCGCCAGGTTGCCACCAAGATAGCAGAGGGGGAAGATGTCTCAATAGTTGTAACACCAGATAATTTGGAGGAATTTTTAGGGCCCCAAAAGTTTTATTTTGAGGTGGCAGAAAGGACTATGGCACCAGGTGTAGCTACAGGGCTTGCCTGGACCCCATCAGGTGGTGAGATCATCTTTATAGAGGCAACAAAGATGAAAGGCAAAAAGGGGCTTATCCTTACTGGTTCATTGGGCGAGGTAATGAAGGAGTCTGCAGAGGCGGCCCTCAGTTATGTACGCTCTCAGTCAAAAAAATTGGGCATCCCCGAGGACTTCTATGAATACAATGATATTCATATCCATGTCCCCTCAGGTGCCATTCCAAAGGATGGGCCATCTGCCGGTGTGGCCATTTGCACAGCCTTAGTCTCACTCCTTAAAAATAGGCCTGTAAGGAGCGATGTGGCTATGACAGGGGAGATCACCCTACGTGGCTTGGTCTTGCCAGTGGGGGGGATAAAGGAAAAGGTCTTGGCTGCCCACTTGGCAGGGATAAAATATGTAATCTTACCCAAAAGAAACGATAAGGATCTAAAAGAGATTTCAGAGGATGTAAAACAGGAAATGAAATTTGTCTTGGTAGAACGGATGGATGAAATTGTTGACTTTGCACTGGACAAACGCAGGGCCGAGTCTTAGATGAGGCTTATAGATTTACACACACACTCTACTGCATCTGATGGTTCATTTAGCCCAAGGGAGGTAGTAAAACTATCTAAGAAAAAGGGGCTTTCAGCCATTGCCCTAACAGACCATGATACAGTGGCAGGCAATAAAGAGGCAATAACTACAGGGGAAAAATTGGGTATAGAGGTAATATCAGGCATAGAGGTCTCTGCCTATTTTGAGAAAGGGACCCTTCATATCCTGGGTTATTTCGTAGATTATGAGGATAAGAATTTCTTAAAGAGGCTTTCTGTACTGCAAGAGGCAAGGGCTGAGAGAAACCCAAAGATTATAAAAAAACTGCAGGGATTGGGTATCCATATTGATTATGAAGAGGTAGTAGCTGCCTCTGGTGGTGGTCAGATAGGTCGTCCCCATATTGCACAGGTACTTATCAAAAAGGGCATTGTAAATAGCCTTGAAGAGGCATTTGAAAAGTATCTAAAGAAGGGGAGGCCAGCTTATGTAGAAAAGGAATGTATTACACCAGAGCAGTGTTTAGAAATGTTGATAGAGGCAAATGCCCTGCCTGTCTTGGCCCATCCCTATACCCTATACCTAGATGAGCAGGGGCTAAGGAGATTTGTCAAGAGATTAAAAGACCGTGGCCTTATGGGCATAGAGGTCTATTATCCAGACCATAGCCCTCCTCAAATAAAAAATTATTTAGATCTGGCAAGGGATTTTGATCTGGCAATTACTGGGGGCTCAGATTTTCATGGTGAAAATAAAAAGGGGGTAGAATTAGGCACAGGCTATGGGGACCTGCGTATTCCCTATAGCCTATTGGAAAAACTAAAGAAAATTCATTATAGGGGTAAGCCATGGAAGGTAGAAATACACTAGATATTTTAAAAAAGATAATGGAGAAAGGGGAGAGGGCAAAGGAGTTTTATATCCAGGCAAAGGAGAAGGCAATGCATCCGCTCTGTAAGAGGGTATTTGATATCTTGGCCGAGGAAAAGGGGAGGCAGCTATTAAGGGTAAATCAAATATATAATGCCTTTAAGAAGGGATATGGATGGCGTATTGATCGTTTTCTTTGGGAGCCAGGGCAGTGTAAGAAGAGCCCCTTTGAAAGTCTAAGCCAGATATATAGCGGGACTGTGCATGTTTGGCCAGATGACCTTAAACTCCTAGACTTGGCCATGAAAACAGAGGAGGAATATTTCACATTTTTAGATGAGATGGAGAGGGAGGCCATTCAACCATTGGCAAGGAGGTGCTATATAGGGCTTTCTTATGCCATGAGGAGGTACTATCTGATGCTTGCAGATGTACGTGATTATCTAATGAATCCTGATGATTGGCTACCTTCAGAGGAGCGTGTCTTTGTAGATGGCGTATAGGATGAGGGTACTAGGGGTCTATGGAAGCCCTAGGAGGGATGGAAATACAGATTTATTGCTTAATCAATTCCTTAAAGGGGCAAATGAGAGTGGTCACAAGATAGAAAGGATATATGTGAGGGAATTGAAGATATTGCCTTGTCTGGCCTGTGGTGAGTGTGAGAAGACAGGAAGGTGTATTATCTCTGATGATATGGACACTATTTATAAGGCATTTATTAATACAGAGTGTTTGGTCTTGACCTCACCTATATATTTTTACAGTGTAACTGCCCAGATTAAGACCTTGATAGATCGTTGCCAGGCCCTATGGTATAAAAGGAAGATCTCTAATAACAACAGTTTTCGCCCTGCCTTTTTCATATCAGTGGCTGGCACTAAGGGGAAAAGGGTATTTGAGGGGGCAATGCTTACAGTGAGGTGTTTTTTAAATGCCATAGGCTTTAGGCTAAAAAATTATTGGCTTTATCCTGGTTTTGATGCAAAGGGGGAGATAGAGAAACACCCTGATATTCTATCTAAAATTTATAATGCAGGTAAAAACATAATTTAAGATATGGAGCTGATCATTATAGGTTCCGGTACAGGTGTGCCTTCTTTACTCAGGGCCTCTCCAGCCATCTTGGTAAAGATAGAAAATACATATTTGCTTATGGATACTGGGCCAGGGACATTGAGGCAGTTGCTTAAGGCAAATATCCACTTTTCAACAATAGACATAATCCTTTATACCCACCTTCACCCTGATCATGTGGCCGATCTAGTCCATTTTTTGTTTGCCGCCAAAAATGAGCCACAATTTAGACGTAATAGGCCTGTCTCTATCCTCGGCCCTAAGGGCTTTTTGGACTTTTATGAGAAACTAAAGATGGCCTATAGAGAGTGGGTTGTTGTATCTGAGGAAAAGGCAGTTTTATCAGAGGTCTCTCCCTATGAGAAAATAATCAAAAATAACATCTTGATAAATACATTCCCTACCTTCCACACAGAAAACAGTCAAGGCTACAGAATAGAGGCAGGGGGAAGGGTATTGGCCTATTCAGGGGATGCAGAGGAGACAGACACACTTGTCTCACTTGCAAGGGGGGCAGATATCTTTATTTGTGAGGCATCCTTTCCGCAAAAGGTAAGTGGTCATCTAACACCTGCTATTGCTGGAAGGATTGCAAAGGAGGCAGGCTGTAGGTGTTTGGTCCTTACTCACCTCTATCCAGAGTGTGATAGAGCCAATCCAGTAGCCCAATGCAGGACACAATATGATGGGCCCCTTATTATTGCCCAAGACTTATTAAGGATAAAATTATAGGAGGAAGAGATGCCTATTAGTAAGGATTTACTAGATATCTTGGCATGCCCTAAGTGCAAGGGGGATTTGCGCTATGTAAAAGAGGGACCCTATGGAGAGGGTCTAATATGTGATAAGTGTAAGCTATTTTACCCTATCAAGGATGACATCCCAATAATGCTTATTGAAGAGGCCAAAAAGATAGAGGGGCGTGCTTGAATTTAAAATTAAAAATATAGAGAATCTGTTTAATAAGGCACTTTATATCTTTATCCTATTAACCCTATTTTCACTGCCACTTTTTGAGGCCCCAAAAAACATAGCATTTATTCTTGCAACACTCATTTTCCTCACAAAAAATATTATATATAGAAATAAAATATCCCTTTCTGGCCTTGATAAGGCACTACTGCTTTTCCTTTGCCTTTCTATCATCAGTGCCATCTCCTCTCCCTATAGAGATTATGCCTTAAAGAAAGGTGTATGGGATACCTTTAGGTTTGTTATGGTTTTTTTTCTGATTAAATACAGTATTAACACCCCATTTAGGATAAGACTTGCCATTTTGATAATTATAATCTCCATGATAATAGGGGACTTTATAGGAATTAGGCATTATTTAGAGTTACCTTCCTTAAACTCTATAAATTTTATTGGTTATCGGACTGCCACTGCTACATATTTGGCATTTTTCCTCTCTTTGGGTCTTGGGATTTTGCTAACCAACAAAACAGAAAATGGATATTTTTTGTTTTTTGTTTTGATTTCTACCATTATAACCTGGATTGTGCTTTTTTTATCCTTGGCCAGGGCAGCAATTTTTTCTGTAACTATAGTATTTTTGTTCTTTTGTGCCCTCAAGAGACACTTTAAGATATTGACCCTTGGGTGCCTTTTAATAATTATAGCTATTTTCTCTTTTACTCCACTCAGGGAAAGGACATTAAAACAGCCATTTTCTAATGAGGGTCTTTATTTGCGCTATAAGATTTGGAAAGGGGCAATAAGGATAGTAAAAGATAGACCATTTTTGGGCATTGGGCCAAGAACCTATCACCTTAGGGAAAATTGCCTAAAATATAACCTCCCTCAAGATATAAGGAGCAGCGATGCCCATAACATCTTTTTGAACATTGCCAGTGAACGTGGGATACTAGGGCTCTTTTCCTTTCTTATTTTTTTGGCATATTACCTAAAGATCCTTTATAAAACAAGGAATAGAAGGAGAGGGATGAGTACTGCCTTATGGTATGCCTGTCTTGGAAACCTCATTCACCTCCTTTTTATCGGGACAGTACATTCTGTGTTGGCTACAGAGAGTGCTATGTTTTTTATGGCCACCTTGGGTCTATTTTCATCAAGTTTAGAGATTCAAGATAAACTATAACCTAAGATTTTTTTAAACAAAAGGGTTTTTTGCGTTGGGAGATAGGGTGGGTATTGGAAAATAATGTCATTGTCCAAAATATCTTTAAAAAGATAAATGCTAAACTCTATAAAAAATATCGAATCTTTGTCAAAGAATTA
>Ga0190306_1000353_pt1 | contig 16351 bp, 9 predicted proteins | sample 48700734_MG_FD_161657 | JGI IMG/M metagenome (GOLD analysis project Ga0190306, IMG submission 161657) | Hydrothermal vent sediment bacterial communities from Southern Trench, Guaymas Basin, Mexico - 4870-07-3-4_MG | ecosystem: Environmental > Aquatic > Marine > Hydrothermal vents > Sediment ... | reverse complement strand
CTCTTTGAAAATCCCGCAGAAATACTCAACAGGGTCCTCTGGAAGTGGTTCTATTACAATATGGCCTTTTACCACCTTTAAAAGTAACTTCTGTTTTGGCTTTATGCCAAGGGCATCTCTTACCTCTTTTGGTATTACTAACTGTCCTTTTGATGATAGAGTAGATATTGGCATTTCTTACCTCTATTTATTAGTCTTACCTTTTATTAAGTACAACTATTTTGCACTATTTGTCAAACTCTCAAATCGTCCTTGTACCCTGAAGATTAGCACTTCCTATTATATACAAAAAACTATAAATTAAAGAAGACAATTTTGTCAGACGATTTTGTCAAACTGCTAATTTCCGCTGAAAATTGGCCATTGCAGGAGACATTAACAGGGGCACGGAATATATAGCCAAATCTTATGAAATGGCCAATTTAACCCTAATGGAGCCAGCTGAGTTGCTTATTCTAACTCTGTCCTGAACAATCCACCTTTTATTAGATATGGGGGTTACGCTATAGAGAGAGGTATACTTGGTCTTATTTCTGGGAAAAATTTTACCACTGTTTGTCCTCAAAAATCCAAATTCATACAGCCCACCTTGCCTCTCTTTTCGGAATGCTTCTAAAATTTTTTGTTGACATTTTTGAATAAATACGAATATAGTGTAAATGGTTTGCATTCATTACTAATAGTAAAGAGGTCCATCCGATAGGGGCATGGCAATGAATGAACGAACTCTGACGATTAAAGAATTAGCCAAGTATCTTAATGTAACAGAGAGGACTATTTATAATCTCCTTGAGCGTGGAGAACTGCCAGGATTCAAGGTGGGTGCAAACTGGAGATTTAGAAGGGAAGACATTGATAAATGGATTGAAGAGAATATGAAGAATAAGACTAAAGGGAAGGATAAGAAATGAGTCGAAGCTATCGGAATGAGTATTTATTTTCAGAAATATATTTGGAAAGCATTACCCAGCAACCTATAACTGACGAGAATCTTAGAGCTTCTTTTCAAACCATTAAAGAGTGGAGAGAATTTGCTGATAAAACTTCACTAGAACAATGGATAACAACTTATATAGAACCCGTCTTAGATACTTTAGGATTTGGTCATCATAAAGATTCAGAGGAACTCTTGGTCCTTTTTCCAGATGTTGATAAAAGTCAACCTATGTCTCTTTGTTATGTAGTACCCCCTGGAGAAGATATTAATTGTACTTTGAAAGGAAAACATTGGGCAGAGAAAATCATCCGAAACTTACGAAAACATAATTTTCAGTGGGGTATCCTCACAGATGGACTTTATTGGCGAATATACCATACAAAAGAGCCAACTCCGTATGAAACTTATGTAGAAATAAACTTAGAAACAATTCTGAGTAGCCAAGATTATGCTGCTTTTCAAATATTTTATTTCTTTTTCCGACCTGGTAATTTTACAAGAGGAGAAAATGGAAAGTGTAAGTTTGATATTTACAAAGAAGAGTCAGCAAAAACTACAGAATACATTGAAGAAAATCTAAGGGCTGCAATTGAGCGAGAGAAAGAAGGAGAAGGTGTCCTACAAACCCTTTGTCTCGGTTATCTTAACACCTTAAATCAAGACACATATAATGAAGAAGAGCGAGTTCGAATCTACGGTGGTGCTATTCTGTATCTCTTCCGTCTTCTTTTTCTATTCTACTCAACAGCCCGTAGCCTTCTGAAGGAAGAAAGAATTGAGTCGTTTAAAAGTATTGTTCAGGATTCTTTCCGACTTCATAATGAAGGTGGAGCTAAAAGTAATTCTTATGATCTCTGGTTTCGTCTTCAGGATCTCTTTGCAGAAATTGACTTAACTTATGATGGTGGACTTTTCGATTCTCATAGTAAGGAAGATTTAATCAGATTTATAGAAGAAACCAGGATTACTGATCCATTCCTCTCAGAAGTTATTTTTGGATTAGCTTATTATCGGAAATCAAAACGAAACTTCGTTCCCATAGAATACCGCGATCTCTCAGTTCGTCATTTAGGTAGTCTTTATGAAGGTTTGTTGGAACACAATCTGTTTATCGCAGAAGAAAATACAATTATTCGGAAATCAGGTAATAAAATTAGATTTATTCCAGAATCTAAAGCGGGGAAAATAAGACGCTCTGACACCATATTACCAAAAGGTAAAGTTTATTTTTCAGAAGATGCAAAAGAGAGAAAGCTCACCGGGAGTTATTATACCCCTGAAGATGTTGTTGAATACATTGTGAAAAATACTGTTGACGTTCTTTTAGAAGAAAAGAAAAAGGAGCTTATTAAAGAGATAGGACCTGTTCTTAAGGAATTAGATTCAGCAATTAATGAGTCTGAGCGAAGGCGACTTGAACTATTTATTGATGATAAGATACTTAAATTTGTTGAAGAAAAAATTCTCTCTCTTTCAGTGCTTGACCCTACTATGGGGAGTGGGCATTTTCTTGTTAATGCAACTAACCACATAGCAAATTTTATAGTTGAAATCCTGAATGAATATCCCTGTCTGCCTGACAGGCAGGCTGGATACAATTCTGAAATAGACTCTAATCCAGGACTTTGGAGACGCCGGGTTGTAGAGGATTGTATATACGGTGTTGACCTTAACCCTCTTGCAGTAGAATTGGCAAAATTATGTCTTTGGATAACAACAGCATTTAAAGAAAAGCAACTTTGCTTTCTTAATCATCATCTCAAGAAAGGCAACGCTCTGGTTGGGGTGAGAATTTCAGATTTGGAAGAATATTTGACTAAGGCAAGGGGTTCAAAGCATGATTTATTTATGCAATCATATATCAATTCTATAAAACGAGCTGCAGAAAGCTATGAGAAGAAATTAAGTAAACTTACCGAAGCAAGAGAAGATATTGAAAAGAAAAAAGAGATACTTTCTGAGTTGGATGAAGAGTTAGCTCCTTATAAGTATCTATGTAATTTATTCACCCATTATCTTCTTGGCGAAATTGATGAAAGTGACTTTTTATGGAAAGTCGAAAGCTGGAGTGAATCAAAAAAATCCCAGAAAGTTTTAGCTTCTCTTAATAGTAAAGATTTCTTTCATTGGGATCTTGAATTCCCTGATGTGTTTTATAGTGATGTGCCTGGTTTTGATTGTGTAATAGGAAATCCACCTTGGGGAGCATATTTTTCTGTAAATGAAAAAGTATATTTAAGTAATAAATTTAGCTTTGTTCATCAACGGACACCAAATTCCTTTAATTATACCGTTACTCAATCTGCTTTGATGTGTAAAATAAATGGATTTTTGGGGTTTATAATACCTAATAATTTTCTATTTCAACAGGAGTTCTCAAAATCGAGAAAATATTTCTTAGATAAAATGACTTTTTTAAAAATAGTAAATTTAGGAGATGGAATTTTTAAAACAACCGCTCCATCTTGTATTATCATATTGAAAAATAAAGAAAGCAAAAATTATGCTTTTAACTTTTTAGACCTTAGAAAATATGAAAAAGAGGAAAAGATTAAGAATATAAATTTTAGAGGAAATATTTTTACTAAAAAAGAAATTATAGGTATTGATTCATATATTTTTCAAACAGAAGTAGATTCATTACAGCTATTAAAAAAAGTTTACCAGAATAAAAGCTTTATTCTAGGGGAATTATCCCTATATGTATCTTCTGGAATTTCAACAGGTGGTGATAAGATATTCCGCATTCATAAGAATAAGATTGAGGAATTAAACCTTGAAGAGAAATATTTAAAGCCAGTGTTGACCGGAAAAGAGATACATGAGTTTTTAAAACCAAATTCAGATTATTATATAATCTATACAAATAAAGAATTCCCTATAGACGATTGTCCAAATATAGCAAAATATCTAAAACCTTTCAAAGATAAATTATCTCAAAAAAGAGAAACCCAAAAGGGGTTAATTCCCTGGTACAGTCTTCACTGGCCACGCAAAAAAGGTTTATTTGAAACACAAAAAATATTATTACGGCAAACATCTGACACATTGATTTGTACTTATGACGAAGATAATAATTATGTCTTAAACAGTATTATAGTAATAGTCTTAGGTAATGAATATAAAAATCTATCATTTTATATAATTGGTCTTTTGAACTCAAAACTTATGAGATATATCTATAGGCAAATAACACAGGAATCTGGACGGGTTTTCCCAGAAGTAAAGCCTGTTAATATAAGAAAATTGCCCATAATAATTCCTGAAAGTAAAAAAGACCGTCTTTTAATGGAAAAAATAAATATTCTCACAATGGAATTAAGAATTAATTATTCAAGGGAGAAAAAGATAGAATTAGATGAAATCGTTTTTGATTTATACGATATAACAGAAAATGAGAGAAAAACAATTGAAAGTGTTAATCAATGAAGCTTCAATTATCTACCGGATACTACTTACCTGTCTGCGTACGAATACGCACAGGCAGGCGTTTTGAGCACCTGCCTGCCGCAGGCAGGTCTGTTACGTCTACTGCATTATGTGATAGGCATAAAAAGAGGAGAGTTATTTTATGACTAAAGAAGAAGTTCTAAATGTTATCTCTAAAGGCGAATCATTAACTATAGAGTTTAAAGGTGAAGAGAAATCATCTCTTTCTGACAATGAGTTATATAAGACAGTAATATGTCTTGCTAATAGAGAAGGTGGCTTGCTTCTAATTGGTGTGGAAGACGATGGTAGAATTACTGGAGCAAGACCCCGGCATGGGAATTTAACTGACACATTAAGACTCAAGGCAGCAATATTTAATAATACTGTGCCAAATCTTCATGTGGAGATTGAAATCATTACTATTAACGAAAAATCCATTATCGTAATTAAAGTACCACGTTCTGAAAGACCTGTATGTACTGCCAGTGGTTTATATATCCGCCGTGCAATTATGGGCACAGGTAAACCTGGATGTGTGCCTTTTTATGCTCATGAAATGGAATCCCGAAGGAGCAAACTTGGACTTTTTGATTTAACTGCCCAACCTGTAACTTCTGTAGAATGGGAAGACCTCGAACCCATTGAATTTGAACGGTTAAGACAGATAATAAAGCAATATCGCGGAGATAAGACATTACTTGATCTTGATGATTTTGAAATGGCTAAAGCCCTTGGCCTAGTTAAAGGAGACATAGAACCAAAACATGCTACTCTTGCAGGAGTACTCCTGTTAGGAAATGAAGAGATATTAAAGAAAAATGTTCCTTCCCATGAAGTTGCCTTTCAGGTATTAAAAGGGACAAAGGTTGAGGTCAATAACTTTTTTCGCTGGCCATTGTTACGAATAATGGAAGAGATTATGAGTCAGTTTCAAGCCAGAAATAGGGAAGAAGAAGTAATGGTTGGTTTGTTTCGATTAGGTATTCCTGACTATTCCGAACAAGGTATAAGAGAAGCATTTCTTAATGCGCTTATACACAGAGATTATCAAAAACTTGGGGCTGTCCATTTTCAATTGTATGAAGATAGAATAGAGATAAGCAATCCAGGAGGTTTTGTAGAAGGGGTAACTCTTAATAATTTACTTGTTACACCCCCAAAACCAAGAAACCCACGTTTAGCTGATGTTTTTAAAAGAATCGGTCTTGTTGAACGAACAGGCCGAGGGATTGATACAATCTTTGAAGGACAGGTAAGATACGGTCGCCCGGTTCCTGATTATGGCAGAACTACAGAAGAGAATGTAACAGTAATATTACGCGGTGGTCCTGCAAATCTTGATTTTTGCAAATGGGTAGTTGAACAGGAAAGGGCAGGACATAGTCTTTCTCTGGATGCTTTAATTATTCTAAATGAACTTCAACATGAACGCCGAATTGATATCACTCGGGCAATGGAATTAACCCAAAAGACAGAAGGGGATGCTCGCTCCACACTGGAACGTCTTGTCGAATATGGCATTATAGAAGCAAAAGGAGAAAAACGGGGAAGAGTATACCACCTTGCTGCAAGTGTTTATAGAGTTTTTGGAAAAAAGGCTGGATATGTACGAATACGAGGATTTGAACCAATTCAACAAGAACAAATGGTACTTCAGTATGTCAAAGGGCATGGGAAGATAAAAAGAGGAGAAACTGCCGAACTCTGTAAAATTACAGTGTTTCAAGCAAATAGACTTTTGACAAAATTGTGGAAGAAAGGAAAACTTTCACGCAAAGGTAAAGGTAAAGGTACTTATTATGTTTTGTCAGAATAAGCATGAAAATACGTGTATGCACGCAAATAATACGTGCGCGCACGTAAATAGGTGCGGACATATACATATATTTGAACAAGCCCAAATAAAATACGAAGAAGCCCATAAATATAAGCTGAGAATGTAGGCATAAGAGGTATAAAATGAAAGGACTTTCAAAAGACGAATTAATGAACCTTTATGAAACACTGCCAGAAGAAACTCTCAGAAAACTTGGGATTTATACCAAAGCAAAAGAAGCCTATGAAGAAAAACAGAAATTGGAAAGATTAAAAAAGGAACGAATAGAGAAAGCGATAGCATTGGTAAAAGAAGCCCAGGAATTATTGAATATTTACAGGCTCGAACTTACTGTTACAAGGCGAGGAGGAATAAGTATCAAAGACCAAGACGGTCATGATATTAACAAAATTAAAGAAACAGGACAAATTAGACAAAAGATTAAAAAAGGGCTTAAAACTCCAGAATCTCAATACAGAATTCCTATTCTGCAAGTTTTAACAGAATTAGGTGGTCAGGGGAGGATAAATGAAATATTGGAAAAAGTATATGAAAAAATGAAAGACATATTAAATAAGGTTGACCTTGAACTTCTACCCTCTGGAACTGATTCTCGATGGAGAAATACAGCCTGCTGGGAAAGAAATACAATGGTTAAAGAAGGTTTAATAAAAAGGGGTTCACCTCGTGGTATCTGGGAGATTACGGAGAAGGGTAAAATTTATTTGAAGGAACATTTAAATGGATAAGCCTAAAATGAAACTCCAATTATCAAATGGATACTACTTACGTTTTGAGCATTTATCACGTCTATTGCATTACGTGGTAGGCAGACCAGATATTTCTCGTTTCACGCAGAAAGAGTTGGCATCGGCTTTAGGAATGTCACCTCGCATGGTTGAAAATCTAACAAGTTATGGAGTGGCATTAGGGTTATTAACCCGGGGAAGTTGTAAGCCAACCGAACTTGGCGAGCTGATAAGCAAACAGGATCCTTTTTTTGATAAAGACGAAACTCTATGGTTTCTTCATTATACCATAGCATCGGATAAAAAATATATAGTTTGGAATCGACTAATAAATTGTGTCTTTCCTAAAGAAAACAAAGTTACTACCGAAGTTGCCAGAACATATTTTAGCGATTTGAATGGCCACTTTTCAGAAAAAACTTTGAAAAAACATTTATCCAAAGAGATTCAGTCTTTTTTTAATGCTTACACAGAGCAAAAGTTTAGCCGTCTTGAATATATTTGTAAGCTTTCAAATACTATTTATCGACTGAATGAATCAGTTGAGGTTCCAGATATGTGTATTCTTGCCTCCTGTTATCTATACAGAGATCGGTATATAAGGGGAGCTACAGGAATTGAAATTGAGCATTTAATAAAAGAACAGAATTCACCCGGTAGGGTGTTTCATGTTTCTGAGCATCAATTGCGCCTGTCTCTTGAGCGATTGCACACAGAACGTCGTATATCAATTGAATCAAGAGCAAATCTGGATCAGATACGTTTTCGTTCTAATGTGTATTGGTTAGATATTGTTAAGCAATTTTATGAAGGATGAATATGGTTCAATATAATTTGGTTAATTTAAAGGAATTTATCAAGACACTTTCAGGGGAACGTCATAGAACATTTATTGTTCATAGTGACCCTGTAAGTGGTAAATCTAAATATGCCAGACAACTTGCTAAATATGTGGGTGGTAAATACTTAGATTTGCTTGAGCGATTTGGTAAAGATGAAAGACTTAAAAGTCAGATAGATATCTTTGGTGTTAAAGATCTGGAATCTTTACTTGTTGAAGAAGCTAAAGGGACGAATCTTCTTATTGTTGATAATGCAGAATTTCTCCTAAATACCTGGGATGAAGACGGATACGATTTACTCTTTGGTTTATTGCGTCGACATTGGGATTCATTTAAGCCTTCATATCAAGCAACATTAGGGCTTTTTCTTACGACCAATCGAAAAATAAGGGAATTGGAATTGAACACAAGCAAGGGAGAAACAAGAGTGTTTCATTTAAAAAGATTAGAATCATTAGAAGGGGGCCCCTGAATATGAGTAAAATCAGAGAGATTATAACTATAAAAAGTGGAATGGCCTCTTATGTGGACCTCCGCAAGGAGCTTTTTGATCCAGATACTTGTAGTCGTAGAATGGCGAGTTATAAGCCAATAAAATCACATAGGGAAGTTTTTGAACGCATTGCCAAGGCACTCGATCCGAAAGACAGACGTTGTTATCTGTTGACGGGAAGTTATGGTACCGGCAAATCACATCTCTGCCTGATGCTTGCTAACTATTTTATGCATCAATCAGATGTGCCTGAACTAAAAGAATTTTTTACATCTTACAGTGAAGAAGATGAAAGCCGGGCAAAAGTTCTTTCGCATAAACGTGCTAAAGGGCGTTATTTAGTAGCTGTACCTGAATTTGCCAGTAAAGGAGACTTTGAAGAATTGGTGCTGAAGGCTGTTGATGAAGCTCTTAAGCAAGAAGAATTTGAAGGGGATTTAGATTCTCATTACCAAGAAGCGATAAGGAAGATTAATGCCTGGCAGAAAAATTGGAAATCTGGGAAAATACGGGTGGATTTCTACAAGCTCTTTTGCGAAGAACTCCAAGATAAATTCTCTAATTGGACTGTAGATAAACTTATCAAAGGGCTTAAGGAATATAACCATGATGCACTCCAGGTATTTCGTCAGATACATAAGAATATTACTACAAATGAATTTACATATAATAAAGACAATCTTGTAGATATTCTTACAGCTATTAATAGTACTAAAAAATTTCAGGAACGATTTAAAGGAATAGTGATAATATTTGATGAGTTTGGGTATCTCCTTCAAGAAGGACGCCTTGGGCTTAATACATTTCACTCATTCTCTCAGGCTTGCACCTATGGGCATAAGAACTGGAAAGGCAATCAATTAATCTTCATAGGAACAGCTCATAAATCTTTTATTAGTTATGCAAAGACAACTACTGCAGTTGATCTTTCCACCCTATCAGACCGAATCCATGAAATAGCACTCCAGACCGAGGGTATGGAAGATATAATTTCCGCTATTGTTGTTCCTCAGAAAAAACATCCACTTTGGCAAAAACATGTGGCTAAACACAGAAGCCTTTTTAACCAATTCACTAAAGATTGCAACAGACTAAATATCTTTAATTGGCTCCCTGCCCCCAGATTGCGGGCAAAGATTATTGAAGACATTTACCCAATGCATCCAATGGCGACTTATTGTCTGTTAAATCTGGCAAAAGAAATAGGTTCTGATAATAGATCAGTTTTTACGTTTTTTTCAGGTGAGTTTAAAAGCGTGGAAGGCTCTTATCCTTGGTTTATTCAAAATACAGATATATTAGATAGTGAAGGTCGTCTTGCTCTTTATACCACTGATCTACTTTTTACCTACTTTAAAGATTCCCTTGTTTCTACAAATAAAGAACTCCGGGAGACAACAAGAGAACATGTGAAGAATTATGAAACAACTGTAAGAGAACTTAATAAATATGTTAGCCAAAAAAAACAAGGAAAGTTGTTTGATGAGAAAGATGAACTGATGGAACGTATCTTGAAAGTTATGCTAATACACGAGATTGTGGCTGTCAATAATAGTAAAGAAAATCTTCTCTTTTCACTGAATCTCAGTACCAATGAACAAAGAAAACAGCTCGAGAATCGACTTGAAAAGCTTACGAAGGCTAGGGTGCTTTATTATAATCATATTAATGATGTCTATGAATTTAAACGAAGTGACATAATAGATATTGACCGAATGATAGATGATTTCAAATCTGAAGAGGGGAACTATCCTAAAGATATAGTAGATAATCTAAAGCAGTTTGTCCCCTTGACACGTGATTCTATTTATATAGAGGCGAAAAATTATAACCAAAACCATAATGAAGATAAAAGACTTCTTCGTATGTTTTGCTTGCCAAACGATCTGTCTTCAACCCCAAAAAACGAAGGTAATGAACTTTCATTTTTTGAATACATAGAGCGAGGAAGACAATCTGAAAGTAATTTCAAAAAGAGTTATGAAGGAGTGGCACTTTATGTAATTTGTGAAGATCGAGAAAGTATTGACAAGGCACGCGTTTTGGTTTCCAAAAATCCGTCTAAACGAATTGTAGTTGCAATTCCCAAAGAACCCATTCCTGTAACTGAAATTATCTTTAATCTTATGGCAATTGAGCATATTAAATATTCAGAAAAATTCAATGATTTTTCTACTCAAGATAAAGCTGCATTAAGTGAGAAAGAACGATTATATAAAGAGAAGCTTGTTAAAGCCAGAGATAGATACTTATCAGCGGAGCACATTGAATGGTATGGTAAAGCTGGTAAAACAATTCAAGTAGACCAAAAGAGAGATTACGATATAGCCAATAAAGTGATCGAGCCACTTTATTATCAATACTCTAATAAACTTCAACATGACGAGTTCAATAAAATTCATGACATAAAATTCGACCGAACTAGAAACCAAGCGCTGAAGGAAGCAATTGAAAAACTTCTTAACCGATATGAACCAGTGGTTATTGATATAGAGTATGCCCATAATCGAGGAGAGATTCGTTATCTCAGGCGTTGCCTTCTTAACCCAGGAGCACTGAAGCAAATTGATAAAAAAGGTTCCAAGTTGTATTGTGAGCCGGAAAGAAATATATCAAAATTCCGCCAGAACCTTCCTGCTTTAGCAGATATGATCGAAGAGATACAAAATCTTGAAGAAGGAAAGCGTATAAATATAAGTACCTTTGTAGAAAAGTATACCCAAAAGTATGGTCAAGGTCTCCTTGCTTTATCACTGATGTTCGCTTTTATACGTCGTTATTTCGGAGATAATCTGCGAATAAGACGTGATGAAACATCCATTGGTGACATGCCACTTATCCAATTTGAAGACCTCTATGACTTAATAGTTGGACAATATCCAAATGCTTATTTTGAGCATAAAGAAATTGCCAAATCTGAACGCAATTTTATCAACAAACTATATAATCTTTTTTCTGAGAAGAAATTAGCAGCTAATGAAGAGGCTTCGGTTGTTCAGGTTTACAGATTAATGAAAGAATGGTGGATAGGATTACCTCCCTTGGTAAAAGCCAAAAATGCTTACGAACCTAAAGTTGCAGATATAGAAAAAGTTCTTGATATATTTGAAAAAATTGAGAGCAGAGACGAACATGGATTTATTCTTGGAGATCTTCAAACTATTTATGGATTTGAACCAGATGAGTTAATTACAGATGAAAAGGCAACTCAAATAATAGAACGGATAAATAAAGATAAAGATACAATAGAATTCTGTGAACGTAAAATAAAAGATAAAATCCTAAAGGGCATTTGTGAGGTTTTCAACATAAAAGGTTCTACGTATGACGACATCCAGGCAGGGATCAGTAAATGGTTTAATACGTTGGATAGCTATCAACGTGATTCAATGGCAGATTATCACACGAACGAAAGTAAGCCTTTGATACTACATCTTGGTTCTATAACTAATGTAGAAAAAACCTTTTTTGAAAATTTGCCAGCCTCTGCTGGATTTGGACTCGACAGAGTAAAAGATTGGAGTGTTGATAAATCAAACGAATATATAGAGAAAATCCGTATTGGAAAGAGAATTATCGAGGAAAATGAACTTAGAGTCGAGAATGCAGAAATAAGCTTTGATGGAGATTATAAAAAAGGTAAAGATGGTTCTGTATTATATACAGGTGAGCTTACAGTGCATCTAAAGCATAAGGAATCCAAAACAAAAATTTTCATCACTACCGATGGATCTGATCCTAAGTCTACTTATTCCCATCGGGAAGAAGCTATTGGTCAGTCTGAATTAAAAGTTCAAGATAACATCACATTAAAGTTTGTTAGTCAGGATAAAGAAGGTAATTTCAGCCGCGTCGCTACCTTACCTATAGTTAATGAGGCCAAGAAATATGAAATCATACTTCCGCAACAATTGACATTTGGAGAACCACGGGTAACGTTTTATTTCCCAGAATCTTTGAAAGGTTTGTCAGTGACTATTAAATCTTTACTAAAGCGAGCTCTTGAGAGGAAAATAATTGATAAAAGTAAACTGCGCCAAGAAATAGAACGTATACTTAATGAAATTTTGGAGGAATAGCGTGGCAATAGTATTCATCATAAATGATAACTTTAAGCTTGGTAATATTCAAGATGGACTGGTGGTACAACATGTATCAAATTATGTAGATGCTTATATCCAAATTGTAAATGCTATTCATAATAATATTAACTTGAATATCCTAGTTAGGGATTCGACTTGCTTCAAGTGGCTTTCTTGTCTTAAAGATCAATATGGGCCTGAGCATATTAAAATTCAGGAAAATACTCCCCGGAATCTCCTTAAACAAAAATGGAATCTTCAATCCCTGCCTGAAGAAATAACAGATAGGGAAATACTCGAAGCTAATCTACTAGATTCGAAAACAACTCCCAAGAAAGGACAAAGTTTCCAGAATATTGTTTTAGAAAACTTTTACAGTAGTTTTTTAACATATCCAGAGTTGCCTATTGGTAAGATTGTAGAGCTTTTAAAGGATTTGGCATCTGAGCAATGGTACGATAATCGGAAAATACCTCTCATTTTTCAACAATACGAAAAGCGACTCAGCGAATGGGAAGAAAAAGCAAAGGGGAACGAAACAGAAAAATTGATAGAGATTCTTAGGAATAATCCTCAACAACTTCAACAGGAACTAATGAACTATAAATTAGTAAGAAACTATCCTAGCAAAGTTGGTGAGCGAGTTTTAGGTGAAAATTATCATAATTTCCGAAGGTTAAATTTGGATTTAGAAGATCTTGTAGTAGAAAGATCAAAAGTAGAAAAAGCAATTAATGAAATTGAATTTTTTCTTCATAATGAATTAGAGATTAAAACATTGGAAGATTTTGAAGCACTTCTAACAATCATAAGCGGAGAATTATCAATTGAGTTTGATGCGGTTAATAAGGCAATTCATAATCTTAATAACATTGTCACAAAAGAATTGATTGAGAAGGTTAAGGATAAATTTGTCACAATTTCAGATCAAATATCTAATGACCTAAGGAAACTTGATTTACTTATACCACCTGCGAGACCTTCTGAACCTCAAAATTCTTGGAATGCAGAAGAATGGATCAAATGGGCAATCAATGAATATTTACCTTATCAATTCTGGCTTGAAGAACAAAATCGGTATGATGAAGAAATTGCTTCTTTCTCGGAAAGATTTGCTGATTGGTTCTATAAAAACTTTATTAAACTAAAGACTTCATTCCCCAGAATTCTCCATAAAGCAGTACCAAATATTTGTCATGAAATCCGAAATAGTGAAGGGATAAGTCTCTTTCTTGTAATAGATAATTTCAATTTTAAATACATGGAGAACCTTCAAACTTTACTTAATCAAAGAGGATTTTTTTGTGAAGAACCTCAGGGGTACTTCTCTATGATACCAACTGAGACTGAAGTTTGCAAAAAGAGTCTCTTATCTGGTGAACCTGAAAGGAAATCCCTTGGTAACAAAACTTATGAACGAATTATAGAAGAGGATTGGTCTGGGTTTATAGGGAGTAAAAAATTTATGTATTTACCAAATCTTGGTGCGTTAAATGAAATAAGGAAGGCTGAACATGATGTTTATTTCCTTAATTATCGTAGTATAGATGAGTTATTGCATGAAGATGAAGATGAATTAGGAAAACCACACCGGGAAGAGATTCTCCATAGGCTTGAAACCCTTGTGGACTCGGTAATTAGTTTTGCTAAACGTTTAGGAATTGAACACAAACTTTCAATCTACATTTGCTCAGATCATGGCTCTACTAAAATCCAAACCGAGATATCGAATCCCATCGACAGAAAATATTATGATGCTAAAAGCGAAAATAAACATCATAGATTTGTTGCTGTTTCTGACACGCAGATACAAAACTTGCCTTCGCATGTAGAAAGCAATTGTTATGTGATACGAAAGGAAGAATATGGATTATTGGAAAATCTTCTTATAGCGAAAGGCTATAGCAGATTTATAAAGACTACCGGGAAATTTTATGTTCATGGAGGTTTGAGCCCTGAAGAAGTAATTGTCCCCTTTACTGTTTTTCGCAAGGTAATAGCAGAACCTAGAGATCTTGTGATTCATTTGAGCCAAAATGTTTTTCGTTACTCTGTGAAATCTACTATCAGATTCGATATCGGAAACATCAATGATTATGAAGTAGTTAATGTAGAGATCAATATACGAAATAGTAATGTAGAATGTAAGCCTGCTAAAGTTAAACGGATAAAACCTAAAGGTAGATTACAAATAGAGATGGACGCTCGTTTCAAGAAAACACTTAACAAAAAGGAAACCAGCTGTCTTATGATGCGAATTCGTTATCAATTTCTTGGAAAGGATTATATCCAGGATATCGAACCTGCTATTGTTATTAAATCAATGGTTCAAGGGAAAGTAGATTTAGAAGATATTTTTTAATTAGGAGAGAAGACTATGCTCCCTTTTGAGCAAAAAGCAAAAGATTATTATGGAGAAATTGTTATCAATAAAGGACTCTTTCGCCAAGCAGGGTTTAGTGGTAGAGCAATTCCAGCCTATGTAGGCGAGTGGATACTTTCCCATTATATGCAAGACCAAGAAGAGCTAACTGATGAAATCCGCACTGATATAGCTAATTTCATAGCAAAATATCTCCCCAGTAAAGGCCAGAAGGAGGAATGGAAAAATCGGTTGCTGAATCAAGAACCTGTAAATCTTCTCGACCATTATACAGTTTCTGTTAATCTTAAGACAGGACAAAGGTATCTGAATATTCCATTTTTAGATATGAAAGATGCCTATGTTACAGAACATATTGTGGAAGAGAATGAACTTCTTCTTACGAGTGGTGTTTGGGGAGTTGGGGAGCTCTTTTATGTTCCACCTGATACAGACAAGGGTAAAGGACAAGTTTGGATGCGAGACTTTAAGCCATTTCAAATTGCAAAAGTAGATTTAGAGTATTTTATTGAATGCCGACAATATTTTACTACTACTGAGTGGATTGACTTATTAGTATCGAGCATGGGATTCAGTCCTACCGTTAATAATGAGCAACAAAAGATGTTACTTTTAACCCGCATGCTTCCTCTTATTGAGCCTAGAGTTAATTTAGTTGAGTTGGCTCCAAAAGGTACAGGTAAATCATTTGTTTTTGATCACCTTTCCAGATACGCTCGAGTTATAGGAGGTGGTAAGGTTTCCCCTCCAGTATTATTCCATAATAATAAAACCCATGAACCTGGGCTTGTGACTAGATATGATACTGTAGTTTTAGATGAAGTTCAGAGTGTTCGGGGTGATAGTGCTGGCGAACTCATCGCTGTGCTTAAGGTTTATCTGGAATCCGGGAAATTTAGTCGTGGGAAGACAGAAGCATCAGCAGAAGCAGGATTTGTTATGTTAGCAAATATAACCTTAGATGAGAAACATATTCCTATTAATCTTGAAAAAGGAATTTTTAGAGAATTCCCTAATTTTCTTCAAGAGACCGCATTTATTGACCGAATACATGGTGTAATTCCTGGTTGGTACTTACCTCGTGTGACCCAAGATACTCCATCTGTATATTTGGGATTCAAAGGAGACTTATTTGCTGAAGTATTGCACAATTTGAGAAAGGATCTGAGATATACAGATTATGTAAATGTAAATATGCGTCTCGTGGGTTGTGATGATTTACGTGACAAAAAGGCCATTACTAGAACTGCTACAGCTTACCTTAAATTGCTTTTTCCTAATCTTGAAGTAAGTAAGGAGGAATTTGTGAGGTATTGTGTCCAGCCAGCGATTGAACTAAGGCAACGAATTCGAGACGAGTTATGGAAAATGGACAAGGAATATAAAAAAGTCAATATAAGAGTGGAAGACAATTATACATAGTATAGAACTATGGCTTTGCCGAAATATTAAGGAGAGATTAAATGGGCAGGAAGGAATGTCCTGTTGCTGACATGGGTGTATATCTCAGCAGTTTTGCTGTTCTTATGCCCAGGTTCTCCTGGATATATCTCAACTCAACACCACTTTCCAATAGATGTGTTACGAAAACTATACCTTAAAGAACAAACCGCCACT
>Ga0190306_1000352_pt1 | contig 16377 bp, 16 predicted proteins | sample 48700734_MG_FD_161657 | JGI IMG/M metagenome (GOLD analysis project Ga0190306, IMG submission 161657) | Hydrothermal vent sediment bacterial communities from Southern Trench, Guaymas Basin, Mexico - 4870-07-3-4_MG | ecosystem: Environmental > Aquatic > Marine > Hydrothermal vents > Sediment ... | reverse complement strand
ACAAAAATCGTGAAAATGCCGTCAGTTACATTTGAATAATACTCAATTGTGTCTCCACCTGCTTCAAAAATTATTTTAATATCTTTTACGTCCTCCGCAGTTAAAAAGAGCGACTTATTACCAGCAGGGAGATGAATGCCGGTGAAATCACGAGAATAGACTCCATCTGAAACAGGCAGGGAAAGGGCAAATGAAGATTTTAACCATACCGGCTCGTTTGGCAATGCCTTTCCTGTTATTGATACTGTCTCACCCTGCACAACTACCGCTGGCGTCACGTTCAATTCTATTACTCCTTTACTTTTGTAGTAGACAGAATCTCGAAGTGCCTCGGTGAAGGTCTTTCCCACGGATGCCTCTACCTGTTGCTTGAACTCGTCTAAGAGCTTGACGATTTCCTGACATCTCCCTGTACCTATCTCCTCTCTATTCGCCAGCATACTTCTTTTTAGCCTCTCCACATACGATACGACCTCTTCCACATCTCTCTCCGTAATGATAATGGGTTTGTCCTCGCTAATCCCTTTAGTTTTGACATAATGCTCTACCATAGGCGAGTGGTTAACCAGGAGTGTGGCAGTTTCATACGCCAGAGCAGGGTCCTTTGCCATGACTTTCACCAGGTCGGGACTGTATTCATAGTAACAAGCTACGTAATCATCCTTAAGACTGTCGTCTCTCAGTTCTCTTAACGGATTCAGAACCTCTTCAGGGTCAGGAACACTGGCTTGACGAACTGCAGATTCAGCTGCGCAAAGAGATTCTGTAAATTCCACCTTGTCTACCCAGCCACAGTCTTCACCACTACTTATGGAGCCGTCTTTTGTATATTTCCACGTCAGTGTATGAGAACCAGAATCAATTGAATAAGTTTTCTGTGCCCATGAAGTGCTGCCAGATATTTTAGCCTGTTCTGCCCCATCTATGTAGAACCTCAGATAATCATATCCCAATTCTGAATCCACCTTCCAGTAAAATGAAAGGTCACCAGAACCTGTAACTGTGGTCTCCAAATATGTGCTCTCACCATCTGAGATGTCACCACTCTCTGCGGCATCTCCGTCGTAATAGTAAGTATTAGCCTGTCCAAACCAGCCTCCGTCTCCTCCTGTACCCCAGGAAAGGTCAGTGTTATCCACTGCTTCTCCTAAGGATACTCTCCCTATCTTTGGCACCACTTTGAAGTTCTCGTCGCCTGCGAAGCGGACACAGGGCGCAGATTTGTTATGCAGTATGCATGCCTTATCAAACGCTTCTTTTACCGTCCAGCCCTGACTCATATAATTGAAAAACGCGTCTTGCCATTCGAGCTCCCAGGTACAGTTTGGATCGCCGAGACAAGTGCCAACAGTGACAGTATCTTCGGTTGAGCCTTTTCTGAACTCGTATGAAAGAGTTCCTGCTCCAGTGTCACACATTCCACCGCAACTGTGTATGAACGTGAAAGGCATCTTTGGGTAACCCTTAATCCAATTATGGATATCCGTTGCAGTTGTGGGGTTCCCGCTGCAATCGTTCTCGAAATAATCGCTGCCACCATGCGCTACCTCATAGAACATCGCGGTCTCATAATTCTGGATATGGCTTTTAACCTTCGCCTCGTTCGGGTATAACACAGCTTCAGTGGGATATCCCATCGTGTTGAACCAAGATTCTGCGTTTTGATACCACTCAGTCCATGCTCCTGTGCAGGTAGATGCATTCTTTGGACCTGAGAAAGAGAACCCTGAGGATGGATATGGAACACCATGACCCAATATCTTGCCTTCTACTGCGTCAATGATTATGACATCTATGTTGTAACCGTTTTCGTCAGCAAAATAAACTATCCAGCATGGATTCCTCGGCTGTGGTTCTATTGGATACCAGGTAGAATTCGATATGAAGCATAGGTGTGTATGCGCGAAGCTTGTGTTCATTATTTTCTCCTTTCCCACTGTTTCCGCTATCGATTCCACCTCTTCTTTAGGAATCACCGGGGTAAATGTTCTGGTAAATCATCTCGCCAATGGATGTATTTCTCAATGAGCTCTTTTGTGTCTCTGTCAAATACATATATTCTGTAGTCATAATCGACTGGTACACCATCTATCGTTCTGTAATGTCGATAGATTATACTATTCTCCTTACTCCCATGGAATATAACCCTCTCGAACGCCCTATCGCTCTTCTCATATTTCCCAAGCAATTCATCCCCGCTTGGAGTCACCCGTGTCACCCCAATGTCACCATAAACTTCCCTTAAAGTTTCATTAATTTTAAGAGATCTATTAGTGGGCTGCTCCTCTATCTTTGGCTTTCCAAAAAATTCATCTCCACTTGCAGATACAACAATTCCTCCAATCAGCACACTAATTGCTATTGTTACCACACCTACAAACACCATTTTGCTTCTCATTTTTATCGCCTCCTTCTATTATTTATTTCATGGAAAAGGGACACCATGACCCAATACTTTCCCCTCCACCGCGTCGACTATTACGACATCTATATTGTAACCGTTTTCGTCAGCAAAATAAACTATCCAGCATGGATTCCTCGGCTGTGGTTCTATTGGATACCAGGTAGAATTCGATATGAAGCATAGGTGTGTATGCGCGAAGCTTGTGTTCATTATTTTCTCCTTTCCCACTGTTTCCGCTATCGATTCCACCTCTTCTTTAGGAATCACCGGGGTAAATGTTCTGGTAAATCATCTCGCCAATGGATGTATTTCTCAATGAGCTCTTTTGTGTCTCTGTCAAATACATATATTCTGTAGTCATAATCGACTGGTACACCATCTATCGTTCTGTAATGTCGATAGATTATACTATTCTCCTTACTCCCATGGAATATAACCCTCTCGAACGCCCTATCGCTCTTCTCATATTTCCCAAGCAGCGGATCTTCACTCGCAATAACCCAGCTCACATTTGTTTCTTGCTCTTTTTCTTTCGTATTCGCTTCTTTTTTGAACAAATCTTCACTGATCACAGCTACAGTAATGCCGATAATCAGCGCACTCACCAGCACCAGGCATATAAACAGCGTTTTAGCTTTCATTTTTGTTTTCATCTCTCTTCCCCCTTTCCCCTTTCGCCCCTTCGCCTTTTCGTGGATTTGTGTTATGTGTTATATTAACCTGTTAGGTGTATAACTAAAGAACCCTAAAAAGATTCGGTTTGTGAAACAAAAACTAACTATCTCATGTGTCGTTAGTGCGATTGCCCGATGGTTCAGGAGGGATGAGCATTTTACTAATACTAAATACAAACAATAAATAAGTTTAGTAGTAATAGTAAGTGGTAAGAGAGTGAGCAAATGAAGAAGGTAGTACTGGCATACTCCGGTGGACTGGATACCTCTGTCTGTATCCCACTGCTCAGGGAGCATTACGGGTATGATGAGGTGATTGCGGTAACAGTGGATGTGGGACAGCCGGAGGAGGAGTTAAAGGAAGCGCGAGTGCGAGCAGAGAAGCTGAGCGACTCCTTCGTCATGGTAGATGCGAAGCAGGAGTTCGTTCACAACTGCATCTTCCCGCTGGTCAAGGCGAACGGCTCCTATGAGGGATACGTCCTTGGGACTGCAATGGCGAGACCACTGATAGCGAGGCATGTGGTGGAAGTAGCCCTGCGAGAAGGCGCGAATGCACTCGCTCATGGCTGTACCGGCAAAGGTAACGACCAGCTCAGATTCGATGCGGTCTTCAGAACCACCGACCTTGAGGTGATTGCACCGATGCGGGAACTGAGTTTAACGCGTGAGGAGGAGAGGCGATATGCAGCAGAGCACGGCATCTCCTTTGAGCGCGGCGATGGTAAGGATAAGGATAACGATAAGAATAAGAGATGGAGCGTGGATGAGAACATGTGGAGCAGGAGTATAGAGGGTAGTGAGCTGGAAGACCCGGCGTTCTCTCCGCCAGAGGAAGTGTTCCGCTGGACTGCCTCTATTGAAGAAGCACCAGAAGAACCGGAACTATTGCAGATTTCTTTTGAACGGGGAGTACCGGTCTCTGTGAACGGAACCGAGCAGGAGGGAGTCGCATTGATAAAGATGCTGAATGCCATCGGCGGTAAGCACGGGATAGGCAGGACGGACATGATAGAAGACAGGGTTCTCGGGTTCAAAGCGCGAGAGATTTATGAGCATCCTGCTGCTACTATTCTATTGGAGGCGCATCGCGATCTCGAACGGCTCATATTGACGAGGAACGAACTGAGATTCAAGGAACTGGTTGATAGAGCATGGAGTGAACTGGTCTATCAGGGTCTTGTCATGGACCCGCTGTTTGATGCTCTCAATGCCTTCATAGACAAGACGCAGGAGCGTGTGAACGGCACGGTATATTTGAAGCTGAACAAGGGTGTTGCACGGGTGGTCGGGCGCGAATCGCCATACGCACTATACTCAAAAGAGGTATCGTTCGATGTGAAGCGAGACCAGAGAACAGCAGAAGGATTCTCCATCTATCACGGGTTTCAATCGAGGCTGGCGGCTATAACGAGAGGAGGTGATAAGTGATAAGAGATGAGTATGAGTGAAGTGGATGAAAGAACAAAGATAAACATCTTCAAGATAGGTAGTTTGTGGTGTTTCAAGTATTTCTTTGATGACCGTGAGATATTCGATACGCTCTCAGCCTATTATAATCGAGTGAAGTACAGATTCGAGCTGAAGAACACCGGTGAGCGGAACAAGGTGATGAAATACCTCGAGGGTAAAGGCTTTGAGCTCGTACCCATTGAGGATTTGGCGCCATATACTGTGAAGATAGACAGGTTCAAGAGATATGCCCCCATATTGAAGAACTCGATCGAATCAGTAGAGCAGGAAAAAGCCCGGCTGTTCATAATGAAGGACCTGGCATCGGTGGAAGAAGCGATAGCGAAGGGTGCAGAGAAGAGTTCCGAGTCACTGTTCTAATTACTAATTACCAGGGCCCGTGGCTTAGCCAGGATAAAGCACCGGCCTTCTAAGCCGGGGATCGCGGGTTCGAATCCCGTCGGGTCCGCTATTCTATATGACAGCGACGAGAGAAGCGAATGCGGCGGTAGTGGAAAGAGCGAAGAGGCTTTTTGGCGAGATAGTGGAAGAGCAGTTGAGTCGTATTCAGCGTTTGAAGGAAGCAAATGCAAGTGGCACACCGTTGAATCATGCATTGGAGCGCCCCATTGTAGTGGGGTTCGTTGGCGGTGATGGTATCGGACCCTACATAATAAAGGAGGCGGAGCGAGTATTACAGTTCCTGCTCGATGATAAATTGAGCACCGGTGAGGTCATCTTCCGTGAGATAGAAGGTCTAACCATAGAACGCCGTGCGAAGCTCATGCAATCGGTGCCGGAGGATGTAATGGACGCGATAAAACGCTGCCATGTGATTCTTAAAGGACCGACAACAACGCCCAAAGCGGGCGACCCATACCCGAATCTCGAGAGTGCGAACGTAACGTTGAGGCGGGAACTGGACCTGTTTGCAAATGTCCGCCCCGTGAAGATACCGGAAGAGGGTATAGATTGGGTCTTCTTCAGAGAGAATACCGAGGGCGCGTATGCACTCGGAAGCAGGGGCATAAACATAACAGAGGACCTGGCAATTGATTTCAAGGTCACCACCACCATAGGTGCCGAGCGGATAATACGCATGGCATTTGAGTATGCGAAGCGAAACGGAATCAACAGGGTGACAGTGGTAACGAAAGCGAATATAATAAAAACGACGGATGGTAAGTTCCTCAAGGAAGCGGAACGCGTTGCCCGTGACTATCACGAAGTCGTATGGGACCACTGGTTTGTGGACATATTCGCAGCGAAGCTGCTGGATGCGAACCGCAGGCGTGACTTCCGCGTTATCGTGCTCCCCAATCTCTATGGCGATATAATCACAGATGAAGCTGCGGAGCTCCAGGGCGGTGTGGGCACCGCGGGTAGTGCCAACATAGGTGACCGATACGCAATGTTCGAGGCTGTTCATGGCTCCGCATTGCGAATGGTGGAGGAGGGGCGTGCTATATATGCGAATCCTACAAGTATCTTGCGTGCGGCTGCAATGCTGCTCAGGCATATAGGATTCATGGCAGAGGCACAAAGCCTGGACACGGCTCTTGATGTATGCACAAAGCAATATACCATCACGGGGCGTTCTGATGGTCTCACATGCACTGCATTCACCGACCATCTGTTAGAAACCATCAAGAATCAGAAATAAGGGCACTTCGCATACCCCACGCCCGTTAGTTGCTTATTGCTTATTATAAAATCTTCGCGTAAACTATGCCCAGTAATCCAGCTGGACCTGGAACTACTGTTTTTCTGTTTTTTATAGATAACTTTATATTATCGTTGAAATAGCAAAATGGGAACCTTTATAGGAGCCACAAAGAGCATCTGCCCGGTCTGCCATCGTGTCATAGATGCGCGCCTGTATGAAGAAGGAGGAGCCGTGTACATCGCCAAGAACTGTCCAGAACATGGTCATTTCAAAGACCTCTACTGGTCTGATTATCAGTTATACAGGCGATTTAAAGCGCAGGATGTACGGATACGGAATGTGAGTGTAGCGAGTGCCAAACCCGAACCCAAACCCGAACCAGATGCCAGTTGCCCTTTTGCATGTGGTCTGTGCCCGGGTCATGAATCACCCACTGTGCTCGGTATCATAGATGTGACCAATCGCTGCAACCTGAGATGCCCGGTATGTTTCGCGGGTAGCAATGGACACGGACACGGATACGATAAAGACCCAACGGCGGATGAGATAAAAGCCATTATAGACAACTTCGCAACCAATACAAACGCGGCGGGAATCCAATTCAGTGGTGGCGAGCCCACACTCAGAGCAGACCTGCCGGAACTGATCTCATATGCGAGACAGCGATTCGAGCATGTGGAGGTGGATACGAACGGCATAAAGATGGCACAGAGCGCAGAATACTGCCGCGAGATAGAATCCGCAGGTACAAGTGTTATTTATCTCCAGTTTGATGGGGTAACTGACTTGCCCTACGAGAAGTTGCGTGGTCGGAAACTGCTTGCAATAAAGAAGAAAGCGATAGAGAACCATCGAAAAGCGGGTCCTAAACCCGCAATCGTACTCGTACCCACACTTGTTAAGGGTGTCAATGATGACCAGATCGGTGCTATCATAAAGTTCGCGATAGAGAACAGGGATATCATACGGGGTGTGAATTTCCAGCCGGTCTCATTCTGTGGTAGAACCCCCTATCGGGCGAGTGAGCGTATAACGGTATCAGATGTTGTGAGAGCGATAGAAGAGCAAACGGGCTTCATACATAAGAACGATTTCTTCCCCCCTTCTTTGATGAGCATGCTGCTCACATCCATCGGTAAATCGGGAGTCGGATGCCATTTCGCATGTGGCGCCTTCTCCTACCTCGTGTTCTTGGATGATAAGCGCGAGCCTAAACCGGAGCCGATAACGAGATATGTAGATATGGAGAGACTGGCAGCGATATATAAAGAGCGGGGTAAGATATCGCTTATTGCGGCATTGAGGAATATCAGGCTGGAATTGCTGAAGAAGCTATTTGTGAGTGTAATAAAAAGCCACGATTATCATGACCTGAGCGCTCTGCACTTCAAACTCCTATTCATAGGTACTATGCACTTTATGGACTCTTATAACTTCGATCTCGGGCGTTTAAGGCGGTGTGTAATTCATTATGGCCTGCCGGACGGCAGAATTGTACCTTTCTGCTCTTATAACAATATATACCGGCGTGTCTGAAGCGACAGCGACAGTGAGGTTTATCGAGGTTTTATTTTATTTTTATAGCATACAATATAGGGAGATAGGAAGAGAAGCAATGGAGAGGAACAAAGATAAGAGATTTGGGAGGGGCGCGAACGCATGCAGGCGATGTGGCAGACGGCGGGGTTTGATCCGCAGATACGGGATATATCTATGTCGGCAGTGCTTCAGGGAGATAGCGAGGGATATAGGATTTAAGAAATACAACTGATGGATGATAATGGAGAAGAGAGAAAGGAGAGAGGAGAAGAATGTCATTAAATGACCCACTTGCAGATGCGCTATCGCATATAAAGAATACGGAACGTGTAGGGAAGATGGAATGCAGTATAAAGCCTGCTTCTAAGCTGATAGGGAACGTGCTGGGGGTAATGAAGGAAGGTGGCTATATAGAAGAGTTCGAGTACATAGAAGATGGTAAAGGCGGCGTATTCAAAGTGAAGCTGAGGGGCAGGATAAACAACTGCAATGCGATAAAGCCCAGGTTCTTCGTTCGTGTGCGGGAATATGAGAAATGGGAGAAGAGGTTCTTACCCGCACGAGATTTCGGTATGCTCATAGTCACCACATCAAAGGGCGTGATGTCACATAATAAAGCGATAGAAGAGGGGTTGGGCGGGCAATTGCTGGCTTTTGTTTATTGATGTCCAAATCCAATGTCTGGATTGCCTTTTTGAGCTCTTCATCCGAGAAGTTGTGCGGCACAATATAAAATACCCATTCGTGGTCTGCCCAGAAGTAATGGTAAGTTATGCCATCAGGAGAGGTGATGTAAACCCGCTTACCGGCAATTGTGGTCTCATTCAGGTTGGATGTCCAGCCACCACCCCAGTTGCGCATCCCTGCTGCCATCTTCCCCGCTTCGGTATATGCTATCCTATCGCTGGGGTACAGGGTTGTCCATAGGGTTAAGAACTTACTGCCGTTCGTATTCATGTAGTGCATGATTGCCATGTCACGAACATGCTCGATCTTACCCCTGTGGGATTGCTTTACGAGCTTAAGAGCATCTTTACCACTGGCAACGGTCATCTTCTCCATCCCGAGAAGCTCTTTCGGTGCAATTGCCACCGCAGTTGCAGCTTCCGCTTCTGCTCCCGCTTCTTCAGCCTCATGTTGATAATGGCAATAGCCCAGATAGCCAATGATAGCGAGAGCGATGGCGATAATACTGACGACAATCAGTGCGATTCTCAAACGATTGTTTCCGTATCCGGTACGTCTGGTGTTCATTTCAATTTCATTCTACGGTCACACTCTTTGCCAGGTTCCTCGGCTTGTCTATCTCGCAACCACGTGTCCTCGCTGTCCAGTAAGCAAGCAGGTGGAGTGCAACAGTAGTGGGGATAGGCGAGAATATATCCCTGGTATCCGGTACATGTATCACCGCATCCACATACTTCTCCACCTCGTCATCACTTTTAACCGTAATCACAATCACCGGTGCACCACGCGCTTTTATCTCCTTTATATTACCAAGTGTCTTCTCATATATACTACCATTACCTCCACTACTTCCACTCAGAATCGCAACCACAGGTGTATCCTGCGTGAGTAAAGCGAAAGGTCCGTGTTTGAGCTCACCTGCGGCATAACCCTCTGCATGTATATAGGATATCTCTTTCAGCTTCAGTGCACCCTCAAATGCCACTGGCAGGTTCACACCGCGTCCAACGAAGAATACATCCTCAAAACCGGCAAGATAGCGCGCATATTGCCTGATTTCGGCATCTGCATCGTCAAGTACCATCTGAGCGAGCTGTGGCATTCGCTTCAATTCCTCTATCCACTCCTCAAATTCATGCTCTGGTTTCATAGCGAGGTAGAACCCGAGCAGATAGAGGATAATAAGCTGTGCGATGAAGCTCTTGGTAGCTGCCACGCCTATCTCAGGTCCCGCCCTGATATATATTGTATCATCCGCGATTCGCGTTGCTGAACTGCCCAGGACATTCGTTATCGCTACTGTCCGGCATCCAAATCGTTTCGCCTTCTTCAATGCCGCCAGTGTATCAGCAGTCTCGCCGGATTGCGTTATCGCTATCACCGTCACATCATCACCGAGCACAAAGTCCGAATAGTTGAATTCAGATGCGAGCTCAACACGTACTGGAATCCTTGCCAGATGCTCTATTATATATTTACCACACAATGCGGCATAATAAGAGGTACCGCAGGCAACCATCAGGATTTTGATGTTACTTCTGATCTCAATTCCCAGATTTATGCCATCTTCTGTTAAATAGCCTCTGAGCGTATCTATAATCGCCTTTGGCTCCTCGTGTATCTCCTTCAGCATGAAGTGCTCGTAGCCGCCCTTCTCCGCGTCTTCTATCGTCCAGGGAATCATACTCGCCCCTCTTCTTCCGGTCACTTCTACCGCGCCATTTTCTATGTATACACGGTCTTTCTTCACCACTGCGAGGTCGCCTTCCTCAAGATATATCACCCGGTTCGTCTGTTCCAGCACAGCAGGTACATCTGATGCTATGAAGTTCTCTCTATCCCCGAGCCCGATGATGAGTGGAGATTCTTTACGCGCTGCTATAAGTCCATCAAAACCCTTTACTGCTACTATTATCGCATAAGAGCCCGCAAGGTATGACAATGATTCTCTTATTGCTTCTTTCAGTAACCATTCATCTGCGGTGAGTGATTGAGAGTGAGAATGAGAATAAGAATAAGAGAGGGGGCTGAAATCTTTATGATGCGTGTGTGCCTTCATCGCCTTCATCAGTGCCTTCTCTATCAGATGCGGTATCACCTCTGTATCCGTCTCAGACCTGAACTGGCAACTGCTCAAGAATCTATCCTTCAAGCTCTGGAAGTTCTCTATTATGCCATTATGAACAACCGCGATCTCACCTTTACAGTCCATGTGTGGATGTGCATTTCGTTTTGATGGTATACCATGCGTTGCCCATCTTGTATGCCCGATCCCGATGGTGCCGGGGAACTGAGAGACATCCAGATTCTGTATCAAGCTCGCTATGGGCTCCAGCCCTTTATATAGATGCACCTCTCCACTTGCATTATCCTGCACCAGAATGCCACAGGAGTCATAACCGCGGTATTCAATCCGCTGTAGTGAGCCAAGAAGAATAGGTAGTGCAGCCCGCTCACCTACATAACCCACTATCCCGCACATCTTCACACCACAAGACTCCCATCCGGGATCCTCCCACTCAGTTCTTTCATTGGCTTTATCGCTACATGATTCCCTATTATGGTTCCTGCTGTGGCTATTACATTACTACCAATCTCGCAATATTCGCCCACCATTGCTCCTACCTTCACTCTGTGGTGTTCGCCTCCGATTTCTATATCGCCCTCTCCGCTTCGTGCCACAAATCCGCCCTCCAGATGCGACCCGGTATCAAATATGGAGTCATGGATGGAGCAGAAAGAGCCTATGTTGACCATATCCATCAGCACAGAGTTCCTGAGCTCAGTAAAAGCGCCTATTTCGACATCGTTACCTATGCTTGTGGACGGGAAGATACAGACATTGGGACCTATATCGCAATTCTCACCTATGAGCACAGGTCCCTTCAGATATGAATTCGCCCTTATCACACTGTTCTTACCCACTGAGACCTTACCTCTAATTGTGACACCGCGTTCCACCTTACCCTCTATCTTGCTCCCGGTGCTCTTCAATACTATATCGTTCAGACGGAGGATATCCCATGGATAAACGGCATCGAGCCATGCGCCATGAGTTTCATAAGCTTTTACCTGGTAGCCTGCATGAATCATCTTCATCAAGCCCGCTGGCAGTTCATCCTCTATAAAATCGAATATCGTACTATCAAAGGCGTATATACCGGTATTTACAAGATTGCTTATCTCCGCCTCCGGCTTCGGTTTCTCCACTATATCCCTTACTTGCGTGTCCTCCAGTACTACGACCCCATATCTGCTCACATCATCATGCGCTTTTATCAGTATCGCATTTTCATCTGCAGCCAGCAGTTCCGCGATTGTTGCTGCGTCTATCACGTTATCGCCAGGGAGGACGAGGAATCGAGCATTAGCATCTACCTTTTCTGATGCATGCTTCAATGCATTGCCGGTTCCAAGCAGGTGCTCCTGCACCACATATTCTATATCCACACCAAAATGGGTTCCATCAGCGAAATAATCCATTATCTTCTCTTTCTTATACCCCACCACAAATATAATTCGTCTTATACCATTGCTCGCCAGCGCTTCCACCACGTACTGGAGAACCGGCTTATTTGCCACTTTTATCATTACCTTCGGCTTTGAAGCCGTGAACGGTCTCAACCTCTCACCCTCACCCGCCGCAAGTACCACCGCCTGTTTAATCTTCATCTCTATAATTTTTATTTTTAGAAATCTTGTCTATTTATCTATCCATATCCATCCATATCCATGTATCTATTTCCATTTCTATTCAGTTATTCTGTATTTGAGGTTTTTCTTACGGCAAGCTTCACCAGTGCGGGTCTCAAGACTTTATCATGGAACACATAGCCCTTCCTGACCACCTCAGTGATGGTATTCTCCTGTTGCATATCCCTCTCCTCCCTTGTGACCACTTCGTGCCTGAATGGATCGAACTTCTCGCCCTCTGCCTTTATCTCCTCGAGCCCTGCTCGTTTCAGAAGCTCTTCAAATTGCTTTATTGTCATTTCCACACCCTTCACCAGCCCTTCGGGCTTGTTATTCGTCTTTGCATGCATTATAGCTGCTTCCAGCGAGTCTTTGATTGGCAGTAACTCAGTAATAAAGCACTCAAGAGCATAGTCAGCAGCTTCACGCTTCTCCTTTGCCATCCGGCGCTTATAATTCTCGAAGTCCGCTTTCAAATACTTCAATTCGGTTAGATATTGCTCACCCTTGAATATACCCTCTGCCTCCTTCTTTTTCGATTCCAGCTCTTCGCTCAGTATAGCAATAGCATCCTCTATCTTCTCTATCTTCTCTTTTTCTTTATCCCTACTCTTATTCTCATTCTCATTCTTCAAATCCGATTTTATTCGAGCCAGCTCATTTGTTATACCGCTCAATTCGCCCTTCAACCCGCTCAACTTGCTCAACTCCTTCTCCACTGCCGCTGAATAATCCTTAGCTTCGGTCTCCAATTCTTCTATCCTCGCCTTTATCCTCGCACTGTCATCCTCCATATATAAAACATTCTTCTATCTGGATATGATAAACATAAACCTACCTACTTTAAAGAAGGAAAGGAGAAGAAGGAAGAAGGAAGAAAGAAGAAGGAAGATGTTCCTGGGTATAGATGTAGGAGGCGCGAACACGAAGATAGCCACTTCTGATAGCTCTCTTGTAGATTCTATTTACGCACCTCTGTGGCATGACCGGGCAATTTTATATGATGTGTTGCGCCGTGTGTATACTCGCTTAGAAGATACCGGTATTGATATCGAAGGTGTGGGTGTGGTGATGACCGGTGAGTTGTGCGACTGTTTCAGGACGAGGAGAGAGGGAGTGCTCAAGATTCGGGATATAGTATCCACGATATTTGAAGGTATGGAAGTGAAAGTGGAATACTTCGATAGAAGTGGCATCTTCAGGCATGGTGAAGCGATAGAGGAAGACCCTCTTGCATTCGCTTCTACAAACTGGCTTGCATCTGCAAAACTCGTATCCATGATGCACAGGGATGTGATATTTGTGGATTGTGGGAGTACCACAACCGATGTAATTCCAATAGTGGGAGGGGAGATAAAAGCGAAGCGAAGCGATATTGAGCGACTGCACTCGCATGCGCATGAACTGCTCTATTCCGGGGTGTTAAGGACCAATGTGGCGGCATTACTGAGAAAAGTCAAATTGAGAGGGGAGGAATATGCAACTTCTTCAGAATTGTTCGCGATAACTGCTGATGCCTATCTTGTACTCGGTGATATAACCCGTGCGGATTATAAATGTGAAAGCCCGAACAGCTATGCATTCGCTACTGAGAGAGAAGCGAAGAGCAGAGAGAGTGCAATGAGAAGGCTTGCGCGGATGTTATGCTGCGACCTCGAGGAGATAGGGGAGGAGGGTGCACACAGCATCGCAGTTCAGGTGAAGGATGCCCAGGTTAATGAATTAATTACAGCATTGCGCGAGATGCGGGAGCGGTACAGCCTGAACGAAGTAATATCAGCCGGTATCGGCGATTTCATCGTTAAAGATGCGGTAAAAGCATTGGATATGAAATTACTAACCCCCTCATGGGATAGGCGATTATCGGCAGTATTACCCGCATATGCGGTGGCGAAGCTATTAGAAATAGAGAGAGCCAATGACAACGCCGGTAGTGCCGGCAGCAATGATTGTTAGAGCCTTCCAGCGTGCGTTTTCGTCTATCGTCCCAAACCCAGTTCACCAAGAACTAGCAGGTCTATCTCATCAGCCAGTTCAGCGAATCGCTGCTTGAATTCAAACATCTTCTGCTTCTTATCCTCGTCTATTTGCGCACGTTCCAGTTTATCCTCAAATTCGACTTCCTTGTGATAGAGATCATCAATCAAAGCGAAGATACCCGGTCGTTTGCTTCTGAACTGCTTCAAGTCATTCATCACATCTTCTCCCTTCTCATACTTCTCCTTTATCGCTTCAAATTCGTTGAATATCGCCTCACTCTCGCGGTTAAAATCATCTACCCGCATCATAAAGGTTCTTGGTATCTTCTCCTCGCTCTCTTCTTCATACATTGCCTGCACCAAGATAGGATAGAAATATAAATATATAAAATACTTTTCGATTTTTATTTTATTTTTATCAAATCAATTATCAATTAACGTCATTGAATTTAGTTGCGAGTTCCATTGCATTCCTCACGCAAGCATCCATATTGAGGTATTGGAATTCAGCGAACCTCCCAGCGGTATATATCCCCGCTTTATTGAGAAAAGTCCTTATCTGGTACATATTCCGTTCATAATCGAGGTCGCATATCACATACGCCGGGTTCGTTCGCTTCACCCTCGCAAAACACACGCTATCCTTTTCTATAATACCTCTGCGGTGGAGGTCCCTTATCGTGCGCGTTATAAGCTCTTTATCCGTCATCGCATCAATTGCATCACCACTATTATAAGTTATCTCCGCGATGAGGGAACTCTTCCCCGGTGGTGCCACTTCTTTACTGTAATTAGATGGGAATGCAACTCTGTGCGGAAGACAATCGCTATCGGGTATATACAGCCATGAGAGGTCGTTCAAATGCTCAACATCCAGACCCAGCATAACAGTGATGAGTGAGTTGTACTTCAATCTGCGGACAGCTTCATGGACATGAGCGGGTATATGCATGTGCGCATGGTTCAATGCGCGAAATAGCGAGAATAGAGGTTGCGTGGCTATAATCGTATCATACTCACGCCTCTCATCTCCGTTGGACACAACCCATTTATTATTCTCACGTGATATTGTTCTCACATCAAAACCTTTCAGTATTTTACTACTGCATTTGCGCTCCATAGCCCTTATCAGGGCGTTAATGCCGCCCGCCTTAGGATAATAGAAGTTCAACTGATGCTTATAGCCCTCTGTGGTGATACCAAGTGCGGATTTTAGAACATCCCATATCGGCGGTCTTGGCACTCGCCCATCCACCCATGAAGTGCTCATCTCTGCTATATCATACTTCCAGATCTTCTCATTATACGGTATCAGATATCTCTCCGCAATCCCCCGCCCGAAGGTGTTATACAGCCACTCTTTAAAGTTCTCAGCATTACTCTTACTCTTACTCTTGCTCTTACTCTTACTCCTTTTATGGCTGACCGAAGCGGCGATGAAGGATGTGAGACAATCGAGCTTATCATATAACGGCAGCTCGGAGAGACCATTCTCAAACGGGTACTTCACATAATTGCCTTTATACAGAATCTTTGTGTTCCTGCGGCATCGCACGACGTTAGTGCCGAGTTGCTCGAGCAAGAAGTTCAGAACCTCCTTATCCCTTGAGAATATGATATGCGAGCCCGAATAGTCGAAAGTGAAGCCGTCCTCGCTCAGTGAGCGGCATAATCCACCACACTCATCGCTCTTCTCCAGCAATTCGCAATCCTCTATGAGATTCCCGAGTGTCAATCCGGTTAGACCTGCACCTATGATCCCAATAGTCATCTCTTGAGCTTGAGCTTGAGCTTGACCCCGAACATCCGCTCGAAATTGGCATCTATCGCATTCTCAACGCTATGGAAATCGCTCTTCTTCTGCCGCGCTATCTCTTCATAAACCACCTTGACATGCTGTGGCACGTTCCTCTTATGCTGCTCATCCGGTTCTGGCGACAGGTAGGGCGCATCAGTCTCTGCGTGCAGCGATGATAGCGGTATCCTCTTCGCCACCTTCTTCATCGTCTTGCTCCTCGATATTGAAGCAGGCAGAGAGATGTGATAGCCCTCATTCTCATTGCAGATCTCCGCTGCGAGTTGCGGCTTACCGGTGAAGCAGTGGAATACCGCTTTCCGTATATCTGCGTCAGAGATGAACTTCAAACCCTCCTCTATCGCACCCTCACCACGTAGATGAAGCACAACAGGCAGATCAAGCTCCTTCGCCAGTTCAAGTAGCTCTTTAAAAACTTCCTTCGTCCTCTTTATCTTCAAAGGGTCCCGAATCCAGTGATAATCCAG
>Ga0190306_1000351_pt1 | contig 16384 bp, 14 predicted proteins | sample 48700734_MG_FD_161657 | JGI IMG/M metagenome (GOLD analysis project Ga0190306, IMG submission 161657) | Hydrothermal vent sediment bacterial communities from Southern Trench, Guaymas Basin, Mexico - 4870-07-3-4_MG | ecosystem: Environmental > Aquatic > Marine > Hydrothermal vents > Sediment ... | reverse complement strand
TCCGAAAAAATATTTTATGCTAAAATAAGAGATATTTACGCAACAGCTTACGATTACGATAAAGATAACCCAATAAGTACCGACTTTTTTAAAAAGGTGCAAAATATGATGCACTGGGCAATTCATAAGCATACTGCTGCCGAAATTATTTATAACAGAGCCAATGCCCATAAAGAAAATATGGGCTTAACTTCGTGGAAAAATGCACCGCACGGAAAAATAAGAAAATTTGACGTAACAAATGCAAAAAATTATCTTAACGAAGACGAACTAAAAGACTTAAACTTAATTGTTGACCAATATCTCTCTTTTGCCGAATTACAGGCTCGCAACCGTAAGCCAATGTATATGAAAGATTGGATAAAAAAACTCAACGATTTTCTTACTCTCAACGACCGTGAAATATTAGAACACGCAGGTAAAATATCGGCAAAACTTGCCAAAGAACTGGCAGAAACCGAATACGAAAAATACCGACAAAAGCAAATTGATATTGAAGATACAATAGAGATAAAAGCATTGGAAGAAGGCATTAAAAAATTACAAAAAGGAAATAAGAATGGATAAAAATATAGACTATAAAAAAGACCTTGCCGAAAAGCTCGAAGAACTAAAAAAGATTGAGGGTTTTCCTATTGGAACTGACGAAGATATTTTGGCATTATCAGAGCCACCATATTACACCGCTTGCCCAAATCCATATATTAAAGATTTTATTGAGGAACACGGTACACCTTATGATGAGAAAACTAATGATTATAAAAGGTTGCCTTACACTGATGATATTGATACGAATAAGAATGATAAATTAACCAATGCTCATTCATATCATACAAAATCACCTTTTCACGCAATACAACAATATATAGAACATTATTCTGAAAAAGGAGATGTTGTTTTAGATTGCTTTACTGGTTCTGGAATGACAGGAATAGCAGCTCAGAAAAGTGGGCGAAAAGCAATATTAATGGATTTGTCACCAATTGCTTCTTATTTAGCTTATAATTATAATTCTTCGGTTAATTCTGATGTTTTTTTAACACAAGCTGGCAATATTCTAAGAGAATTACAAGAAGAGTTGGGATGGATGTCAGAAACTAAACATACTGATGGAAGAATAGGAAAAATCAGGTCTATTCTGTTTAGTGAAAATTTCAGATGTCCATTATGTAATACGGATTTTGTTTTATGGGATTATGCAGTAGATATTGAAAAAGGTGTTTTTAATGACCCTTTTATTTGTAAAAATTGTGGTGCTGAAATAAAGAAATCAGATTGTCAAAAATTAAAGATTAAAAGATTTGATAAATATCTTAACAAGGAAATTGAACAGGTTAAAATAGACCCTGTTGAAATTGTATATGTAATTGATAAGAAACGTTATAAAAAGGTCCCCGACAAAAATGATTTAGAATTAATCGAAAAAATAAAAAATAATACAATTCCATATCATTTTCCAACTGATAGAATGCGTGTGGGGGGCGAAACAAGAAGGAATGATAAGAATGGTTTAACACACGTTCATCACTATTTTACACATAGAAATTTATACGTATTATCTGCTCTATTATCAAAAATCAATTTAGTTAAAGATGAGGCTGTAAAATCTAAATTACATATTGCTTTTAATAGTATGTTATTGAGGTCAAGCAAAAAAGCAATTTTAGCTGTTAACTATTACTTTAATGGAGGTGGTGGATATATTGCAACTATTAGTGGCAATATGTATATCTCATCATTGTTTTTTGAAGTAGAAATTTTAGAACAATTTAAAACGAGAGTAAAGAAAATTGATGAAATAAATAAACACAAATTAAAGCAAGATAATATTATCATTTCAACTCAATCTTCTACTGATTTTAGCAATATTGCAACTTCTTCTGTGGATTATATTTTTGTTGACCCACCATTTGGTGAGAATTTGATGTATTCAGAATTAAATTATTTATATGAAGCTTGGCTAAAAATATCTACAAATAATAGTAGTGAAGCAATAATGAATAAAAGTCAAAATAAATCAATTACTGAATATAATCTACTAATGCAAGAAAGTTTCCAAAACTTATTTAGAGTTTTAAAACCAAATAGATGGATAACTGTTGAATATCATAATTCAAAGTCCGCAATTTGGAATGGATTACAGGAAAGTTTAACAAAAGCAGGTTTTGTAATTGCGCATACTTCCATTTTAAAAAATAAAGGTGGCAGTTTTGTTATAAATGTATCACCTAACTCAGTTGCAAATGATTTAATGATTAGTGCTTATAAACCAAATGCTGATTTTACACATAGATTTACAACACAAGCAGGTGCAAATGTCGAATTAGAATTTATAAAACTATTTTTAGATAATTTGCCACCACAACCAATGATTGAGAGAACAGAGAAAATGCTATACTCAAAAATGGTTGCTTATTATCTTCAAAAAGGATATCAAATAAATCTTGATGCAAAAACATTTTATGAAATGTTATTTCAAAATTTTATCTCACAAGATGGATTTTGGTTTACAACAGAGCAAGTTAATTCGTATGAAGATTTTAAAAAAGAAATGAAATTGAAAGGAAATCAAAAAAATGATGGCAATATGTTATTGTTTATAATTGATGAAAAATCTTCTATTTTATGGTTGCAAAATTTTTTAACTGAACCAAAGAACTTTTCTGATATTTCGACAGCATATACCAAAATTTCAAATATTAGAGGGGATGTTATCCCTGATTTAAAAGTTATACTTGAAGAAAACTTTTTCTTTGATGGAGAAAAATATTCAATTCCTACATCAAAAGATAAACATATCGCTTTGCTTGAAAAAAGAAATAGAACACTTAAACGAGAGTTTGAAACCTTATTAATACAAGCCCAAACCGAAAAGAAAAAAATAAAACTGGTTCGAAAAGAAGCCTTAGTTTATGGTTTTGAGCTTTGCTATAAAGACAAACGCTTTGCCGATATTTTAACCATTGCCAAAAAGTTAGATAAAAAAATACTGGAAAACAGCGGAGAGCTTAACGACTTTATAGAAGCAGCCGAAATAATGATTGAAGGAATACAATAAATATGAACTGGGAAGATTTTATAGATATAAGATTAAACTATCAGAACAATTTACCCCGCTTGGTTACCGACCAAACTGGGATTTTGTATTCGGCTGTTTATTTGAATTGGCTTGCCAATAAAAATGTGGAAGTTAAAATAAGCGATAAGTTTTCGGAAATCAGACCTTTGGTTGATTACGATAAGCAGGTTTTAATAATCACTACAAAAGATGATATTCCGACTTTTATTCTTAATAAAGTAGAGCATACAGTTTTTACTTATGCAGATTTACCTTTAAATGGTGATATTCATAAAGCATTAAAAGATGTTGACCCAAAGCAAATTATTGAAATATTAGATTATGTTTTTGCTACAAACCAACATCAGGTTTTAAAGGCAAATAATTTGGAAACCATTTTAGCAAGAGCAAAGCAATTTGCATATACCAAACAATTATCTGTATTAACAAAGCAAATAAAAGAAATCCTATTGCAAAATGCCAATACAAATAATGTATTGAGTTTGTCGAAACTTTGGGCAGAATTGGTTTATCTTTCTTACAAAACCAATAATACAGAATATCAAGGTTTAATACCGCAAATAGATGCTTTCTCAGATATTTTTATCAACTCAAACGGAATGGAACAAGTATTTTATGCTTCAACCGACAGAAAGCCCAAAATAGTTGATAAAATACTTGCCAACATAAAAGCAGATAAACAGGCGAAAATAGCATTGATTTGTTTTGATTGTATGGGTTATGCAGAATGGTATTTGTTAAAAGATTTTTTTAATACCCAAAATTGGGAATTTGAAGACACAGCAGTTTTTACCCTTTTGCCATCTCTAACATCAATATCACGTTCGGCAATATTTCAAGGAAATACAGAAGTTTATGATTTAAAATATCCGGGCAGAAAAACAGAGGCAAAAGCCTTTGCTAATTATTTCAGCAATAAAGAAACAAAATATTTTACCGAAGAAGATGAGATAACATCAGATACAGTTCTTGGTTACGAATACATCAGCATTTTGTATAACTTCTTTGACGAACTAAGTCATTCGGCACAGTTTCCGCAAAATAACGAAAGCAAGGATTTGTATTTTAAATCGGTGTTAGCTTATCTCGAAAAATCTACTGTAATTCAAGATTTTCAAATCTTAATAGAAAATGATTTTCAAATTTACATTTGTTCCGACCACGGTTCAGTTGTCGCAAAAGGCAACGGAAAACGAATTGAAAAATATCTATCGGATGATTTTGCCAAACGTGGAGTAATTGTAAATAAGGAAAACGAAGAGTTAATTAACGAGAGGAAAATAAATATTCCTTTCGTTGACGATAAAATATTGGTATTGCCAGAAGGCAGAACAATGTTTGCCAATAAAAATCAAATAGAAGTAAATCACGGAGGAGCAACAGTTGAAGAAATGGTTGTGCCGTATATAAAATTGACAAAAGTATGATGGGATACGATAGACCACTTAAACCAGAGTGGATATATAAAACATTAAAAAATATTGAAGTTGGTTCTAAACCACAAGATTTTTATGATGCTTACAATGAAATAGCTGTTGAACTAACAGGAAAAGATGGAAGAAGAAAAACAAGAACTGTTTTATTTCGCACTTTTATATACAGCTTTCAGGAAAGTACAGCCAGAATTGAAAACAATTTGTTAATTGAACTAAGCAAAAAACGCGATTTTGAATATATGAAGCCAATTTATATGGCAATGTTTATTCTCGATTATGAGATTTTGAAATACTTTACTCAAATGTTTTATAAAATATTTGATGCATCGCAAGAAGTTAGTTCCGTTGCATTAACAAAAAAGATGAAAGAAACTTATGGTGATACAGAAATTGTAAAGCGGTCAACAAGAGCATTTTTGAAATCACTAACATACTTTGGAATATTAGAACCAAAAACTAAAAACACTTACGAACAAATAAATAAATATGATTTGAGCAATGAACAGGTTGCTGATATTTTTCAATTATTTGCAGTAGTTAATAATACAAAACAAATTAATGTGAGAGATTTTGACAAAACAGTTTTTGCCTTCTACAATATACCAGATTTAACAGAAGTGGCAAATAAATACCACACCGAAAAATGGGAATATATAAGAGGAATTAACAGAGAATTATTAATGATGGAATAGTCTTGTCCTGAAATAGGTTTACAATAAAATGGTAAATTTATTCGCACATTATGGACAAAAAAGAGATTAACAGAGAAGAAATTATTGCCGAATATTTAACAGGCAATATTAGTTATCGTGCTTTGGGAGAAAAGTACGGAGTTCCATCACGGAGTATTTGTGATTGGGTAATGAAATACCAGGGTCGTTTGCCAAGTTGGAAAGAAAAAGAAAAAAGGAGAAAGGAAAAAGCAACCGGCAAAAAAGATCAGAAATTATCAAACGATGTAAAAGTTCTACAGAAAGCATTACGAAAGAGTGAGCTTAAAGGTGAACTTTTAGAAGAAATGCTAAGATTATCGGAGGAGCATACCGGTATTGCTTTGCGAAAAAAGTTTGGCACCAAGCAATAGCAAAAGTAGAACAAAGAAAAAGCCGCAGTATAACTGCTCTTTGTTTGTTGCTTGGTTATTGTAACCAGAAAATAACAATGCACAAAAATCGGAAAGTATAACTACACAGTTTTCGGAAAATAAGAATGCATAATCTTTGAGATTGAAATTTGCCCCATGGGGCAAATTTCAATCCCAGATGAGCGTAGATTAACAGATTAATTTAACTAGATAGAAGTTCGGCGTAGCATCTGCTACGTCGTTCTATTTTGTAGCTTTCAGCTACATTAAATGCAAAGCATTTAAAAAAATAAAATAACGTAGTAAATACTACGCTAAACGATAGTTAAAATTACATTGGCTTATAACATTTAATAATTATCTTTACTGTTATGACAACAGGTTATCAGATAAAAGATCAAGAATCAGCATATTATCTAACATTACAAATTGTACATTGGGCAGATATATTTACACACGGAAAATATATCGTGATATTGTTATTGATAGTTTGGAATATTGCCAAAAAAACAAAGGTCTAGAAATTTATGCATATGTAATAATGTCGAATCATATTCATTTATTAGCAAGAGCCGGAAATAGTAATTTAAGCAACATATTAAGAGATTTCAAAAGGCATACAAGCAAAAAATAATTGATGTAGTTCAGATGAAAGAAGAAAGTAGGCGCGATTGGTTGCTAATGATTTTTAGGTATGCTGCAAGAAAACATAATAGGAATAATAATTATCAGGTGTGGACACATGAAAATCGAGCTATTGAAATATTTTCAAATAAATTCATTGAGCAAAAAATTGATTATATACATAAGAATCCAGTTGTAGCAGGAATTGTAACCAATGCTGAAGATTATATGTATAGTAGCGCAAGAAACTATGCAGATTTAGAAAGTGTAATAGATATTATCCAAGTAAGCAGAAGATGGAAAACGTATTGAAAAAATAGCTGAAAGCTACAAAAATAATACGAGGTAGCAAATGCTACGCCGAACGAGGAGATTAATATTTATTGCATATAATTTGCGAAGATTAATGAATATACTCGGAACAGAAGTGCTGAAAGAACACTTAAAGCTTGCTATCTCTTTGTTTACTAACATATTACACCAAACACGGCTTAAATTAAGCCAATTTAAGCAATTTTATAATTTCAACAATTTCATAAATCAAAAAAAACAATTGCTTAAAATTGCTTATTTTTAATCAAATTTTTTTAATTTTTGGGGGTTTTTAGACGGACTGCCGTTAAATGCAATTTAAAACTATGCACTACAAACAAATAAAAGAACTAAAAGCAGAAAACTTTGTCTCAACAGGATGCATTGCCACAGGCACTAAAGAAGGATTATTAACTTCTTCGCCATTGGGTTCATGCGTAGCAGTTATAGCTTACGATATAAGCACAACGATTGGTGGACTTGCTCATGTAATGTTACCGGGCAAATCACCAAATGGAAATAATAATAAATATGCAGAAAATGCCATCACAAATTTAATAGACGAATTAAAAAAAATGGGTGTATCTGAAAAAAATATTGAAATATGTCTTGTTGGCGGAGCAAATGTACTGAGAAAGGAAAATGATAATATTGCTAATAGTCTTGTTATAAGCATTACTAAAACTCTTGAAAAGAAAAAATTTGCTGTAATGGCTTCATCTTTGGGTGGATACGAAAGAAGAACTGCCAAATTGGATTTAAGTTCAGGAATTGTTACCTTTACTGTTGGTGATAGTGAAGAAAATCAATTACTCCCTTTAGGGTCGGGGTAAAAAAATTGATTTTCAGTTCAGTTAGCTATGTGTATGTCAAAAAGCGGACAATCATTTAGATTATATAAATTTACTGCTGAAAAAATAAAAGGAGAATAGTATATGAAAAAAGATTTGAATAAAACCAATGAACAACTTTCCTTTGAACTGAACGACTTACGTAAAAAAAGTAAAGAGCGCGAAAAAATACTAAAAGCAGCTAATCAACAACTACTTGCCACCGAGCAACAACTAAGAGCAGCTAACCAGCAGCTTAAAGCAAATAATCAACAACTTGCGGCAAGCGAGCAGCAGCTTAGAGCAGCAAACCAGCAACTGCAAGCACAAACAGAGGAACTTTCTCGAATGGCGACTGTAGTAAAAGATTCAAACGATGCAATTACAATTCAGGATTTAGAAGGTAACATAACAGCCTGGAATGCCGGAGCTGAAAAAATTTACGGTTACACAGATAAAGAAGCCTTTAAAATGAATATTACAGAATTGGTTCCTGATGAGTATAAATCCGAAGTATTGAATTTTATAAATCAGTTTAAAAAAGACGAACTTGTTGAATCGCTCGAAACAAAACGAAAAACTAAAGATGGCAAAATACTAGATGTTTGGATGGTTGTCACAAAACTTGTTGATGATAAAGGAAAACTGATAGGAGCGGTATCAACCGAACGTGATATTACCGAACGCAATGCTTTTGTTAAAGAACTTGTGAAAAACACACACCAACTTGAAGCAAATAATCAACAACTAATAGCAGCTAATCAACAGCTTGATGCAAATAACCAGCAGTTATCAGCCACCGAGCAACAGCTTAGAGCTTCCAATCAACAACTTGCAACAAGTGAGAAAAAATTCAGGTCATATATAGAAAATGCCCCGGATGGTGTTTTTATTGCAAATGAGAAGGGTGAATATTTAGAGGTTAATAAAGCAGCTTGCGAAATTACTGGATATACTAAAAATGAGTTATTAAAACTTACAATATCAGAACTAATTCCACAAGAGTATCTTGAGAAAGCAAAAAATCATTTTCAAGCTGTCATTAAAGATGGTTTTGCTAGTAGTGAGCTTGCTTATGTGACAAAATCAGGAGAAAAAAAGTTTTGGAATGTGGATGCAGTAAAACTATCGGATACACGTTTTTTAGGGTTTGCTAAAGACATTACAAAGCGCATACAGACAGAAGAAAAGGTGAGAGCAGCAAATCAACAGCTTGAAGCAAATAATCAACAGTTAACAGCCACCGAGCAACAGCTAAGAGCAGCAAACCAACAGTTAATTGCCGGGGAGCATGAACTTAAAAAAGAGAAAATCTTCTCAGAAAAAATTGTAGAAACCGCCAGTGCTATTATTGTAGGAATCGATAAAGACCACATCATAAGAATTTTTAATAAAGGTGCAGAAAGTATTACCGGATATACAAAAGCAGAAGTTGTTGGAAAAGACTGGTTCAAGATGTTTTTCCCAAAGGAAATGTTAAATGAAATGAACAAAGTATGGAAAGATTCTTGGGAAATTACATCCCATTCTTATGTAAATTCCATTCTTTCTAAAGCAGGAAAAGAAATTATAGTTTCCTGGCAAACTACAGGGATGTATGAAAGTGAAGATGTCTCAAAGCATTTATTGCTTTCTATTGGCCAAGATATTACCGAGCGCAAACGTGCAGAAGAAGAAATAAAAAAAAGAATGAATGAGCTCGAAATTTTTAATGAAGCAACTGTGGGTAGAGAATTAAAAATAATTGAATTGAAAAAAGAAATTAATGAACTTCTTGTAAAAACAGGGCAAAAACCGAAATATGAAATTATTGTGTAAAAATTTGCTTTTCGATAGTTTACGAATAATAATATGTTTTCTATTATTCTACTGCATACAGGATAAAAGATAGGAAATAGAGAATAGAAAAAAATTAAAGGGTAAAAAGTGCATATAAAATAAATGATTGTCCGCTTTTTGACATACATATTGCTAACTGAACTGAAAATCAATTTTTTTACCCCGACCCTAAAGGGAGTAATTGATTTTACTCACAAAGTTCGTGAGCTAAAGGTTCTTCACACCCTTTAGGGTCGGGGCAATGAAGAAAATCAAGCGGCAAGTTCTGTCAAAAAGCGGATATACAATAAAATAACAAGGAGGTATTTATGAATTTTGCAATAAAACAATCTTTAAAAATTTTTATTACAAGTATTTTAATTCTTATGATTGGTATGGTAGTGTTTTATAAATTAAACTATAATAGTTTTATAAATTATGAATTAGAAGAGTCCAAAATTTTTGCAGAAAAAATATCTAGGGGTATTAATCAACACATAATTGAGAAAGTAGAAAAAGTAAAAATAATTACTACTGCTCCGGTTATTACAAATGCACTCTCTAAAAGCAACAAATATTATCAATCTTTATCTAAAAAGAAAAGAGATGAAGAAATTTTGCAGAAAAATAATAAATGGGAGACAATTAAAGATCAAAATAATTCTTTCATTCTTGATTATACAAACAATGAAGTATCGAAATATTTAAAAATTCTGCAACATAATGTAAAAGGTGAGTATGGCGAAATATTCCTAACAAATAAATATGGTGCACTTGTTGCATCAACAGCAAAACTTACCACTTTTGCTCATGGTCATAAATACTGGTGGCAAGGTGCATACAATAACGGAAATGGAGCTGTATTTCTGGATGATAGAGGTTATGATGATAGTGTTGATGGATATGTTCTCGGTGTTGTAGTTCCAATAAAAAAAGATAATGAAATAATTGGGATACTTAAAGCTAACTTAAATATATTAGGCTCAATAAACACAATTATTGTCAATGCTCAGATTAAGAATCACGAAAAACTAAAACTGATTCGCAGTGGTGGATTAATAGTTTTTGAAGAAGGAACAGAACCATTAAGTAAGAGGATTTCTAATGATTTTCAAAAGAAAATTCAAGCTAAACCAAACGACTCTTTTGTATTCGAAACCGAAGGAGATAAGTTTATCGTTGGATGTTACGAAATTAAAATTTCGTCCGAAATGGAAGCTTATAATTTTGGAGGTGATTTTGAATCTATTGATCATAAAAAAGGGAATTGCGGTGAATCTTGGTTAATATTAGATTTGAATCCGTTTTCAAACGTTATTAAGCAAACAGCAGAAATTGTTTCAGGTTTATGGATTATTGGAATCTTATTTACTGTTGTTTTAGCAATTACTTCATTTATTATAGGGAGAGGAATTACTAAACCTTTGAAAGAATTAATAAAGAAGACAGAGCAGATATCAAAAGGTAATTTTGATGCTGAAATTTCATTGAATCGAACTGATGAAATTGGACTTCTCGCTTCATCTTTTAATCAAATGACTAATTATCTGAAAGAATCAACAACATCCATTGATAAACTTAATGCAGAAATAAGAGAGCGTAAGCAGGCAGAAGAAAAAATTGAAGAAAAATCCAAAGAACTTGAAAAGCATTATAAAAAAAGTGAAGAACAAAGAATTGCCACTTTATCAGTTTTGTCCGATCTTAACGAAACTACCAGGAATTTAAAATTAGAAATTAGCGAGCGTAAACGTGCAGACCAAATCCAAAAGGTATTATACAATATTTCCAATGCTGTTATTACAACAGAAAATCTTGATGAATTAATCAAGCGGATTCAGGAAGAACTTAGTACGATTATCGACGCAACTAACTTATTCGTTGCCCTATATGATGAAAAAACGAATAATTTTACCTTACCATATTATAGCGATAAGTATGATAAAGTAGATACTTTTCCAGCTTCAAAAACCATATCACATTATGTTGTTAAAACCCAAAAGCCTTTATTGGCAAATCTGGAAGAATTGATTCAATTGGAAAAGGAAGGACAAATAAAACGAGAGGGAAAAGATTCGGAAATATGGCTTGGGGTACCACTTAAAATCGAAGGTAAAGTAACCGGTGTTCTTGCTGTTCAAAATTATACCGATGAAAACGCCTATAGTAAATCTGACGAGGAAATACTTGAATTCGTTTCCTACCAGATAAGCATTTCAATTGAACGGAAAAAAGCTGAGGAGGATTTAAAATCAGCTCTTGAGAAAGCCCAAGAAAGCGACCGATTAAAAAGTGCATTCCTAGCGAATATGAGTCATGAGATCCGTACTCCAATGAACGGAATACTTGGATTTACTGAATTATTAAAAGAGCCACAACTTACGGGAGAAAAACAGAACCAATACATTAAGATTATTGAAAAAAGTGGTAACCGAATGCTTAACACTATTAATGATATTATTGATATTTCTAAAATCGAAGCAGGACAGATTGAAGTTGTAAAATCTGAAGTGTCAGTAAATAAGATACTTAAAGAACAGTATGAATTTTTTAACTCTGAGGCTCAATCAAAAGGGCTTGAGCTGATTTATAAACCTACGCTTTCTGACAAGGAAGCTATTATTGTTACCGACAAACACAAATTGGAAGGAATACTTACAAACCTGATTAAAAACGCTATTAAATTTACCGAAATTGGAAATATTCATCTTGGATGCTCATTAAAAAAAGAGAATGGTTTAGATGGTCTGGAATTTTATGTAAAAGATACTGGAATAGGTATACCAACAGATAGAATACATGCTGTTTTCAACCGTTTCGAACAAGCAGATATTGCAGATACCAGAGCTTTTGAAGGCTCGGGTTTGGGGCTTGCAATTTCTAAATCTTATGTTGAAATGTTAGGGGGAAATATTAGTGTAACATCTGAAGAAGGTATTGGCTCTACGTTTGTTTTTAGCATTCCATACACAAAACAAAGCATAAAAGAAAGTGATGCTGAAGGTAAGGTAAATAAAATTTCACAAGCATCCTTAAATAATTTATCAGTAATTGTTGCAGAAGATGATGAAGTCAGCCAGTTGCTATTGGAAGCTATTGTAAAAAATAAATTCCACAAAATCACATATACAAAAACAGGGAAAGAAACCGTAGATAGATTCCGGGAAAACCCTGAAACGAATATAATATTAATGGACATAAAAATGCCTGACATGAGCGGTTATGAAGCTACCCGTGAAATTCGAAAATTCAATCAAGATGTAGTAATAATTGCCCAAACAGCCTATGGCTTATCAGGCGATAGAGAAAAAGCAATAGAAGCAGGATGCGATGATTACATAGCTAAACCAATTAATAAAGAAATACTTTTTGAAAAGATAATGCTTCATTTGTCAAAAAAAGCATTTAACACAACACCTAAGAATATAAAAGTACTGTAGAGCAAGGTCTGCTACAGCTTTTATATTCGTTGTTGAGCGAAACCAAAGGTAGCGGATTGCTGATTATGAAGGTGATTAGAGGTAGTATGTATTTTTAATAATTTTTGTTTTTGTAACGAGTTTCGATTTTATCAACAATTTTTGATTAATTTCCGGAATATTTATTTTTTTTGAATTCATTTTTTCTGCATTTAAGGTTTTAGTATCTTAATTTTTTAATAAAACGCTGTTTTTTTTAGTTTTTAGACAATACTCATGCAAAGCACATAATTTACTGTGCCGATATTTTATATTATTATCACAAATTATTGTTTTGAAAGCATTTTACATCGTTTACTATGTATGTAAGTACCAGTAAAAAAGGCATTAGTAGTACTGAGTTGAGTAGGAAACTTGGATTAAGACAGAAAACATGTTAGTTGTTTAAAAAGAAAGTAATGAAAGCTATGGAAAGTAGTGGAAACAACAAGATGGATGGAAATATTGAAGTTGACGAAACTGTTGTTGGAGGGCAGGAAGAAGGAGTTGTAGGACGGAAAAATAAGAAAAAGAAACTCGTTGTCTTTGCCATTGAGAAGAAAGGAAGGGGCGTTAATCGCATGTATGGTCAGCTTATAGAACATAGTAGTGCTAAAGAACTTGGAGCATTTATGAAATCGAATATTGAACTATCTGCTAATATAAAAACTGATAATTGGACAGGATACAAGCCTCTTGCCAAAGATTTTGGAAACTTAACTCAAATTCTTTCTGGAGAAAAAGGAGAAAACTTTCCTGAACTTCATCGAGTAATAATGGGGTTTAAAAGTTGGCTCAGAGGAATGCATCATCGTGTTATTCACCTACAATCATATATTGACCGAGTATTGTTATCGTTTTAATCGCAGTAATACAAAAGAAGGGCTATTTGAAAATCTTATTCTTAGGATGGTAAATCAGAGACCGATGACATACAAACAGATTATTGTCTAAATGCCTAATTCGATAAAAATAATTGCCGAAATAGTAGTAAATATGAGCATTGTAGCCCGCATAAAATTTAGTAGTAAAATGAAAAATTCTAATTACGAAATCGGCTACTATTCTTATACTAAACGTTATGGACAATTAGGTACGTTAAAGGGACATAGTTTACACTTTTTAGCTTGTAATTTGTAGTAAAAAAACAAATTCATCTGACAGACAAAGGTACATACTGGATTCATGCGTTTGAAAACTTTTTCTCAATTAATTATATCAATAAATTCTGGAGTACTTCAAAAAATAATCCTTGGCCGGAAAAGATAATTTTGTAATTTAGTTAAAATTTTTATCACCAATAATAAAACAAGGAGACTGTCATGAAAAAAGTAATAATCATAATCTTCTTTTTGACACTAAATATTAATTTATTTAGTCAATTACAGCACTATTATGTGCAACCAAATCAGACAGATGCTAATTATGCACCACAAGACAGTAACTATATTGTTATAAATACTTCTACACAAATTAATAAGTTATTCTTGTTTTTTGGTGGTACTTATAGTAGTCCAAAACATTATAGATTTATTTGTAGTGTAGCAGCAAATTATGGATACGATGCAATAAGCTTATGCTATATAGATACTGTTCCTGTTTATCCATTTGGTAATAGTTCAGATAGTTTGGTTTTCGATAAATTCAGACAAGAAATATCCTTTGGAACACCGCAAAGTCCTTTCGTATCGGTAGATACATTAAATTCTATTTATACAAGAACTTTAAAACTTATTCAATATTTATCAGCAACATATCCTTCTCAAAATTGGGGGCAGTATTTACTTACACCAACAACATTAGACTGGTCAAAAATTGCAGTAAGCGGACATTCACAAGGTTCGGGGCATGCAGCTTATTTAGCAAAATATTTTCCGGTAGAAAGAAATGTAATGTTTTCCGGTCCGAATGATTATAGTTCTCATTACAGTCGTTCAGCTCATTGGTTAAGGCAGGTGGGTGTTACTCCAATAAATAAACAATTCGTTTTTCTTCATTTACAAGATGAAGTAGTTCCTTTCGAACACCAATTTACTAATATGTCAGGTTTGGGAATGCTTCAAACAGGTGATACAACTATTGTTGATAATGTTTTACCACCATATTTGAATTCTCATAGTTTGTATTCAAATGTCGACCCTGCAATAGCTAATCAATATCATGGTTCAACTTGTATAGGAATATATACACCAATGAATTCGGGAGATACTGTTTTTGCACCCGTTTGGAAATATATGTTAACAACATCTGTAACAACAGGAACAACAAATTTTTACACTAAAATTCCTGAAATAAATATTTATCCAAATCCAACAACAGGAATATTTATAATTAAAGGAAATGGTATTCAATTTATTGAAATTGCAAATATTAGCGGGCAAATAGTAAAACAAGTATCAATTAATAATTTACAATTCACAATTGATTTAAGCAATCAACCGAAAGGAATATATATAATTAAAATAGTAACAGATAAAGGAACAACAGTTAAAAAAGTAATGTTGGAATAAGTTTTTGCAGTAATTAATTCGAGTAATAACTTAAAAGAAAAAGATATGCTTTTAAAGATGAAAGAAAAAATTGGTTTAGTTGTTTTCGTTTTGTTCATAAATTCGTGTATAGTAGATGCTCAAATCGAGTCGGGAATTTACGATAATGGACTAAAAGTAGCTTATAATCCTTCTGTAAGTTTATTAACAGCTTACTACGAAGGCTATTCCGGATACGACGAAAGTGCCGATAGCCCAAGATTCTCTTGTGTTTTTTATATACATGGCTATATGAAAGATAGTATTTCTGAAGTTGAAACATACTTCCCTTTAGATAAAAGCGAAGTTTTGATAAATGGTAAAATAAAACTGCTTAAAAAAAATGTAGTTTCGATTAAACTTAATAGCCAGCATGGTGGGTGTTGGAATGTATGAAATTTTAGCGAAGATTATACAAATTTCAAGCTCGAAAAAAGTAACAACTGGATTGAAATTAGGTATATCAACATTGAAAAAGCATATTTCTATTCCGAAAAGCAGGAAGAAACTAAAAGAAAAGCTTTTGTTTTAAAAGGAGATATTGTATATATCGACAAAATTGAAGATGAATGGATTCATTGTAGCTTTTATGGGAAAACAGTAACAAAAGGGTGGGTAAAATTAGAATCGGTAAATCAAAATTAATTAAGTAGAAAATTCGTGAACCTTTAGCTCATGCCTGGCATAATTTTTCGGGTTCAACTAAATCGCTATATAATTTTACAAATATATTAATGTAAAAAAGTAGTATCACTATAAGAAATGTTTCGATCTGAGAAATAAACTTATTCGTTGTTAGTAGTGGCTTGTAGCGCTTTTTGTTTTCTTTTTAGTTTGATAATTAAAAAAAAATAATTAACTTAGTGATTATTTGAATTAATAAACAATTGAATAAGAATTATGAATAATTTTATAAAAAATCTGATTTTTTTTTTATTTATTTTATTAATTCAAGACTCACTTTTTGCGCAAGTTTCTATTAAGAGAGAGTATCCAGTTAGCATAGAGAAGAAGCTGGATATTAATATCCCCGAAATTATACTTCCCGAGATTAATTATCGAAATATTCGTAAAATTGAACAAAGGCACAGAGCATCGAGACTAAAATCTTTACGATTTGCCGAAATGATTAATGTCGATATTGATATTAAAAGAGATGGTGTTTTAACGATTTTGCCTGATGGTAGTAAGTTGTGGTTGTTGAAAATTAAATCG
>Ga0190306_1000349_pt1 | contig 16390 bp, 12 predicted proteins | sample 48700734_MG_FD_161657 | JGI IMG/M metagenome (GOLD analysis project Ga0190306, IMG submission 161657) | Hydrothermal vent sediment bacterial communities from Southern Trench, Guaymas Basin, Mexico - 4870-07-3-4_MG | ecosystem: Environmental > Aquatic > Marine > Hydrothermal vents > Sediment ... | reverse complement strand
CATCTCTCAATCCATACTTGGCCAGAATATAATTATGCAGCAATTGATCTCTTTACTTGTGGCAAGGTCTCTCCAGAAAAAGCTATCCCAGAATTAAAAAAAGGTTTCCAACCAAAGTTTATTCAAGCAACTCTCATTAAAAGAGGATTCTTAAAACTTTAAATTTGAGTGTCAAATAAAAATGAGCAAGGGCAGACCTGAGCAAGGGCAGACCTCGCCCACTTGGGCGAGGTCTGCCCTTGCCATTCTTTGGCAAGTTTTGGAGCAAGGTCTGCCCTTGCTCAAAGCTTTGAGTAAGGGCAGACCTTATTTTTGGAATTTGTGATTTGTTTAAGATTTTAAATCTCTTTTTCAGCAAAAACTTCGGCTGAGAAAACATAAATTTGAGCATCCTCTTCTCGCCAACATTCTCTTGGCAAACCAATTTTTTCTTGGCAAAGATGATCTAAAAACTCTTCCAAAGTCCAATTAAATTCTTTAGCTACTTGAGGTAGAAAAACTCCTGACCTACCATTCTTAATTAACAAAACACCATCTTGACCAAGTTTAATTTCCTGCCAATTTTTAATCCTTTTTAAAGGAGACAAAACTGAAATTTCAAAATTTACTTTCTCAAGTTCCTCTAGATTAAGAGGCGGAAACCTTGGATCTTCAAAGGCAGAAGATATAGCCATCTTGGCTACGGCTTGATACAAAGGCATTATTGGCTGAAGAGAGCCTAAACATCCTCTCAAATAGCCATCTTTTTTAAGAGTAACAAATACTCCCCTCTTTTCTTTTAACTTTTCTGAAGAAACTTCAAATTGAGGAATTTCTCCTTTGAGAAGAAAAGACCTTACTGCTTCTCTGGCTATTTTTAATAACTCTTTTCTTTCCTCTTGATTAAGCATTTTTGATAAAAAATTTAAATCAAAAGGATTGCTTCTTGGCTAACAATTTTAGCCGCTTCTGGCTTGGCAAAATTGCTGGCAGCTTGACTCATTTCTTCCATTTTTTCTGGCGAAGAGAGAATTTTTTTTATTTCAGCAAGAACTAAATGAGGCAAAAGATTTTTTTGTTTGATAATCACAGCTGCCTTATTTTGGCTATATTCTAAAGCATTAATTTCTTGATGATTCCTACTTGCCCAAGGATAAGGCACCAAAATGCTTGGCTTGCCAAAAAAAGCAATTTCAAAGATAACCCCAGAACCAGCCCGGCTAAAAACTAAATCAGCCGCTGTCAAAGCTAAAGCATAACTTCTTTCATCTAAAAAACCAACTGGTCGATAAAGTTTTTTCTCTTCTTGGGAAAAATCAGTCAAAACAATCCTGGCTCTACCTTTAATTGATTCAAATTCTTTATCACCAGTTTGATGAAGAACTTGAATTTCTTCATCAATTAAAAGAGGTAAAAGATTTAAAACAAAATCATTTAAAGAACTGGCTCCTTGAGAACCACCTAAAAAGAGAACTAAAGGCTTATCTTTTCTCAAAGAAAATTTTTCCTTAGCTTCTTCCTGAGAAATTTCTGGCTTTTTCTTAAAACGAATAGGATTGCCAGCTAAAAAAACTTTCTTTTTAGGAAAAAATTTTAATGTTTCTTCAAAGGAAACACCAATTCTTTTAGCAAATTTAGCAGTAATAATTGTAGTCAGTCCTGGAACAGAATCTGATTCGTGAATTAAAATAGGAATACGATAAAAAAAGGCAGCTAAAACTAAAGGCAAAGAACCATAACCACCTTTACTAATAAGGATGTCTGGCATAAAGAAATAAAGGTGCCAAAGAGATTGAAGAAAGCCAAAAAAAAGTTTAAAAGGAATAAAAATATTTCTTAAATCAAAATATCTTCTAAATTTGGCAGAAATAATTTTCTTGCTGGGAATGCCTTCTTTTTTAAAGACCTTCAAAGAAAAATCGTCTGGGCCAAAAAAAATTGGTTCAATAAAAACATCTTTACCAACCATTTCTGACAATTCCCTAAGAATGGCAATTAAAGGAAAAATATGACCGCCGGTTCCACCGCCAGTCAAAGCAACCCTTATTATTTGGCCAGAAAAAAGCTTTCTTGCCATATTCTAAATAATAAATTTTTTTAAAGCATCAGGAATTTCTATTGTCCCGTCTTTCTTTTGATAATTTTCAATGATAGCAATTATTGTTCTCCCTATAGCAAAAGCCGTGCCATTAACAGTATGAACAAACTTTTTTTTGTTTTTTTTGTCAGAGAAGCGAATATTCAAACTCCTGGCTTGATAATCTGTACAATTAGAAGTTGAATGAGTTTCTCGGTATTCTCCTTGACCCTCATTTTGGCCAGGTAACCAAGTTTCTATATCATAAGAAGAAGCCGAAGGAATACTTAAATCGCCAGAGCAAATTCTAACCACTCGATAAGGCAAAGATAATTTTTCCATCATCTTCTCTTCTAAAGAAAGAAAAAGTTGGTGTTCCCAAATTGATTTCTCGGGTGAAGTAAAAGAAAACATTTCTAATTTGTCAAACTGGTGAACTCTTAAAATTCCTTTAGTATCTTTACCATAACTGCCGGCTTCTCTTCTAAAACAGGTAGAGAAAGATAAAAACCTTAAAGGTAAATCTTCTTCTTTCAAAATTTCGTTGGCAAACATTGGCCCAATTGATTGCTCAGAAGTACCAACCAAACATAAATCATCATCTTTTAAAAAATAAACTTCTTCTGGATGCCAAGATAAATAACCCATTTTAGCCATCATTTCTGGCCTAATCATTACTGGCGGAATTATTGGCAAAAAAGGTTTATCAGTTAAATCTAATTTCTTTTCTTCAATAACTTCTCTAATAAATTTTTTATCTAAAAGCAAAGAAAAAGCAAAAGAGATAAGAGCAAATTCCAGCAAAGCTAAGAGACCTTTCAAATAACCAAAACGACTACCAGAAACTTTAGCCGCTCTCTTAATATCAATTAAGGATAATTTTTCGCTTAAAGATAAATAATCTTTTGGCTGAAAATCAAATTCTGGTTTCTTGCCAACTTCTCGTAAAACAACATTTTCTTCATCACTCTTACCTTCAGGCACATCAGATAAAGGGATATTGGGAATAAGTTTAAATTTTTTTTCAAATTCCTCTTTTTTAATTTTAAATTCTTTTTCTTTACTCTTTATTTCCTCTTTAATTCTTTTAGCTTCCTCAATTTGTTCCTTGGAAAGAATTGATTTTTTATGCCTTAAATTATCAATTTCTTTCTGAAGTTTTCTTTTTTCTTCGTCTAAAAGAATTATCTCTTTCAGATTTAAAGAGATATTTCTTTTTCTTAAGGCATCTTCAATTATTTGGGGGTTTTCTCTTAAAAGATTGATATCAATCATTCTTTTCTTTTAATAAAGGGAAAAGAATAACTTCTTTAACACTAGTTGAATTAGTTAAAATCATTGCCAATCTATCAATACCCAGACCAGCGCCAGCTGTTGGCGGCATTCCGTACTCTAAGGCCTCAAGAAAGTCAGGATCGTATTTTTGTCCCTCTTCCTCACCTTTTTTTCTTAATCTCTCTTGTTCTTTAAATCTTCTCTCTTGTTCTTGAGGATCATTTAATTCAGAAAAACCATTAACTATTTCCATTCCAGCAATAATCAATTGAAAACGAGAAACTCTTTCTGGCTTATTTCTTTTTCTTTTGGCTAAAGGAGAAATCTGCCAAGGATGATTAATAACAAATGTCGGTTGAATAATTTTTGGCCGACAAACTTTTTTAAAAAGAGCATCAAAAAGCAAACTAATCTCTAAATTTTTGTCATCTAAAGATATTAATTTTTTCTCTTCAATTTCTAAATCTATTTTTTTAACCTTATTAAGAATTTCTTTTTGAGAATTTTTTTCAAAATCTATACCAGTTTCTTTTTTAACTAAATCAACAATATCTAAAACTTTAAATTTTTTAGTAAAATCTATTTCTTTACCTTGCCAATTTACTTTTCCTTTTTTAAAAAACTTTCTAATTATTTTTTTTAGAAAATTCTCAACAAATTTTCTTAAAAATTCACTATCTTGCCAAGCCCAATAAAACTCAATCATAGTAAATTCTGGATTGTGTTCCCTGTCTATTCCTTCATTTCTAAAATTTTTGCCGATTTCAAAAATTTTTTGATAACCGCCGATAATTAACCTTTTTAAATAAAGCTCTGGGGCTATTCTTAAATATAAATCGACATTTAAAGCATTATGATGAGTAATAAATGGCTTAGCATTAGCTCCGCCAAAAAGAGGTTGAAGAATTGGCGTTTCCACTTCTAAAAAACCTTCTTGCCAAAAAAATTTCCTTATCTCTTTAATAAGTTCAAACCTTAAATCAAACTTTTCTTTAATTCCTTCATTAATCAGTAAATCAAGATATCTTTTCCTGAATCTTTCTTCAACATCAGCTAAGCCATACCAACTAGAAGGAAGAGGTCTTAAAGATTTGGCTGCTAAAACAATTTCTTTAGCCAAGATGCTTTTTTCTCTTTTTTTAGTCAAAAAAACTACTCCTTTGACAGCAATAAAATCGCCAATATCAAGATTTTCTTTGAGAAAATCAAAATTCTTTAGAGTATCCTTTTTTAAAACAATTTGGATTTTATCTTTGCCTTCTTTCAAGTCTAAAAAAATAATTTTGCCTTGGTCTCTTAGGGAAAAAATTCTCCCGCCAAGAGAAACTTTTTTTTTCTCTCGGCAAAACTTAGAAAAATTTTTTAAAATTTCCTTAATTTCAAATTTTCTTTCAACTTTTTCTGGATAAGGTTCAAAACCAGCTTCCTGCCAGTTTTTTAATTTTTTCTCTCTAAATTTTCTTATTTCTTCTATTGGCTGAGGCATAATTTAAAATTCAAAATGATTTTAAACTAAAATAAAAAAAAATTCAACAAAAAAAACAAGAATTAAGACAACCAAGTCATCAACTTGGAGACAATTTTTTATCAAGCCAATAATTCTTTGGACTTATAATAATCCCAAACAATTTATAACCTCAAATAAAATATTCCAACATTCTGCAGAATATTGGAATATTAATAAGCGGTTTTGGAGGGTCAGTTTGAAATTTGATTTGAAAATGAAAAAGAAAGTTGCCAAAAAAGTTGTTTTTAGAAAATTGTTAAATTTTTACTTTGACTTTTTCAATCTTCTCATTTTATTATCGGAACCTCGCCTCTCTCCCACATTTCTTTTCCTTCTTTGGTCCAATTTCCATTTTCCCAAATTTTGATACCTTTCCAAATAATGGTGCCTTTATTGTTGGGAGAGAAGGCGGATTTAGCAAAAGATTTTACTTCTCCTTTTATGTTTAACTCTCCGCCTTTCATTTGAAATCCAGTCCCCTTCCCACAATTTCCTTCAATAATTATCCTTCCGCCTTGCACTCTTTCTCCGGTACAATCTCCACAGTTTCTTTTCACAATTATCTCTCCGCCTTGCATTCTATCTCCAGTGAAAAGTTCACAACTCCCTTCAACAATTATCTTTCCGCCTTGCATTTCGTTTCCAGTCGAATATCCACAATCTCTCTCAATAATTAAATGTAGTTTTTTTGGGTTTCGATAGCCTAAAGAATTAATAAGGATAATTGGTGCTTCTTTAACATTAAGATGAACTTCAATTGGTTTGATTTTTTCTTCTTTAATTCCTTTTTCTTTTTGAGAAGAAATATAGCTTTCAATATTTTTCTTTAAAAAAGCAGAAAGAAAAAGACCCAAACCATACTCAAGATACTCTATCCTCCCAAACCCCTTCAATTCTTTTAAGAATTTATTAGAGATTCTTTCTAATAAAGAAGAAGAGACTTCAGGTAGAGGAAGGGAAGAAAAGAAAGAGAAGGCTTCATACCTATTTTTTGTGTCAAGTTTTTTCTCATTTTCTTCCCAAAGGTTTTTCAATTCTCTAACTGATTTTTCAACCATCTCGAATTCCTCTATTTTTTCTTTCCATTCCTCTTTAACTCCCTCAACCATTTTTTCAGCTTTCTCTAATTTCTCTTTTTGTCTTTTAACAAATTGTTCAAATGATTCTTTGGGCATAGCAGTTATAACTTAACATCCTTAAGGTATTTTTTTAAAAATTGAGTTAAAGCCGGCAAAACTTTGGAAAGATCAGGCACTCTTTCTCCATCGCCATCATTTTCCCAAGTAGTTTTAAAGGCCTCTATTTCTCCCTCGCCTGGCTTTTCAATTTGAAATGCTTTAGCAATAATTCCTTTTTCTTTTAATTTATTTTTTATTTCTCGGGTTAATTCAGGATCATCTGATCCGCCATCAGTAATTTCAATTAAAATTTCCAATAATTTGTCTTGTTTAATTCTTTTAATATCAGAATCAGTAATTGATTTCTCTATTTCTTCTAAAGCAAGAAAATCAGCAGTGCTTCCTCCAGTTGAGAAAAGATATCCAATTGATTTAATAAAATCTGCTTTGTCTTTTTCCCAGTTTCTTGTTCGATAATCATCGCCAGCCAAAGGTTTAATTTTTTGGGCTTTACTTTCAAAAATCCATTCTTCTAAATCAGCCACTAATTTAGTTCGGGTAGTTTCTCTAACCGAGCCTAAATAATGATTAAATTCTTTCAAAGAACGGCCTAAAAGCACGGTAATTTCTCTTAAAATTTTTAACCTTTTTTCACTCATACTTCCAGAAACATCTAAGACTAATCTTACTCTAATTACTTCTGGCTTATGAATTAATTTTTCTTTAGCGATTCTTTTTTCCATTATCTTTACCTCGGAAACATCACCTTTCTCAATTTTAGGCCATTCTCTAATTAATTTGTTAATATCTAATCTTGTCCCAAATTTATAATGCCCTTCCCATTCCAATTCTCTTTCAGTTGAATAACCAAAAACAATTTTTCTCCAAAATTGACTCATTTCCTCTAAATATGGCTCTATTTCTTTTTCAATTTCTCTTACTTTTTGGAAAAGAGAATATTCAACATTGTTTCTTTCACACCATTCTTTATCCATTTCTTCTTGAATTTCTGCTTCTTTTTCCTCAAATGTTTTTTTATCTTCTTCTTCTTTCTTTTTTTCTCCTTCCTCTTCTTTGTCTTTTTCTTCTTTCTTCTTTTCGGTCCAATTTTTAATATCTTCTTCTGAAAATTGATCTGGAGAGTTATCTTCGTAATCTTTATAATCATCTTCAAAGGGCATCGGAAAACCTTCGCTTTCTTCACCTTTTTCACCTTTTTGTGGTGGTAAAGGAACCGGCTCTTTTTCTAAATCCTTAAAAAGCAAATCTAAATAAATTGACTCCAAAATCCTTTGAAGTCGAGAATATCTTTCTTTTGGCTCGCTTCTTTTAATTAATTCTTGATTAAATTTTTTGATCTCAGAATAATCTTCGCCTAAATAACTAATCTCTTTTCTAATTTTCTCAATCTCTGGAGAAACTTTAATTTTTTCTTCAGGGACCATTTCTTCTCTAAGATAAGGGTCAAGTAATTGAAGATGAAGTGGTCTTTTAGAAAAATCAGTGCCTGGAAACAATTTTTCCTGATAAAGTTTCTTAACTAAATTATCTCCTTTAGAATTTTCTTCAAATTTAAAAGTCCTTCTTCTAATTAGAGAATTAACTGAAACATCATCAAAAATATTATAAAACCGATGAAGGGCTCGATAAATTATATTTTGAGCCAATTTTTCTCCTAAAGTTATTTTTTCAAATTCTTTTCCCTCTTTATCTTTAGGAATTTTAATTTCTTTTTTTAAATAATCAGGCAAATCACCACCACTTTTCTTTTTCCAAATTTCTAAAACTTTAGGTGCCAGTTGTTTGGCTTTTTCTTCAATATAAACAAAATTCTCTAAAACTGTTTCAGGACTTTCAGCATATTCCAAAAAATGAGATAATTCATGAAAATGAGCCCATTCTACCATTGTTTCAATTTCTTCTGGTTTAAATTTTTCTTTAAACCATAAAACATCTGAATGAATTTCTCCTTTTTTAAAATCAATATAAAATCCAGTATTAGCAATATATCTTAAAGAAGCATCTTGAGCAAAAGTATTAAAAACATCCCTTTTTGACTCCAAAAATTTCTGCATTTTTTCTATCCAGAGTTTAAGCTCTTCCTCTTTCTTTTCCTTCTTTTTTTCTTCCTCTTCTTTTTCAGGTTTTTTCTCTTCTCCTTCCACTTTTGAAATTTTTATTTTTTCAAATGAATTTTTGGGCATAGTATTAAAAAATTCCAAATTCCAAATTACAAATTATTTACCCGCCAAAATTTTCACTTCGTGAAAACTTAGGCGGGCAGGCAAATTCAAATACCAAAATTCAAAATTCAAAACCAGTTTAGCGCAAAGCTCAAAGCTCAAAGCCACAGCGTAAAGCGTAAAGCTAGTAAAAATTCAAAATGCAAATCTCAAAATTCAAAATGATAATTCAAAATGCAAAATAAACTCTAAATGTCAAATAGCAAAAGATTTAAAAAATCCTAATTTCTAAATCCTAAACCCCTTTTGCTATTGGAATGGCGCCTCCTTCCCAATATCCTCTTCCCCTTTTAGTCCACTTTCCATTTTCCCAAATTTTGATTCCTTTCCAGATAATAGTCCCTTTATTGCAAGAGAAGAAAGTAGACTCAGCAAAAGATTTTACATCCCCTTTAATATCTAATTCTCCACCATCCATACCTTCTGTAGTGCCTTCTCCACAATCCCCTTCAACAATTATTTTCCCGCCTCTCATCCACTGACCAGTGGCAGGTCCACAATCTCCTTTCACGATTATTTCTCCATCTCTCATACTATTTCCAGTGTTATGTCTACAATTCCCTTCAACAATTATTTTTCCACCTTTCATTTCCATTCCAGTACCCCCTCCTAAATTTCCCTCAATAACCAAATGTAATTTTTTTGGGTTTTGATAACCTAAATTATTAAGACGAACTGGTAATTCTTTAACTTTAAGATAAACTTCAATTGGTTTGATATTTTCTTCTTTAATTCCTTTCTTTTTGTGAGAAGAAACATAGTTTTCAATGTTTTTGTTTAAAAAAGCAGAAAGAAAAAAACCTAAATCTTCATCAAGATCCTCTCTTCCTTCAAATTTCTCCCAATCAAATTCTTTTAAGAAATTATTGGACACTTTTTCTAAAAGAAAAGGAGGGATTTTAGGTAAAGGTAGAGAAAGAAAAAAAGAAAAAGTCTCACTAAGCTTTTCTTTTTTTCTAGCTTCTCCTTCGTTTTTCTCCCAAAGTCTTTTTAATTCTTTAACTGATTTCTCAACCATCTCGAATTCCTCTATTTTTTCTTTCCATTCCTCTTTAACTCCCTCAACCATTTTTTCAGCTTTCTCTAATTTCTCTTTTTGTCTTTTAACAAATTGTTCAAATGATTCTTTTGGCATAGTAGTTAAAAAATTATAAAAATGAATTTTATTTAAATATACCAAACTGGCACAAAAAATATTTGTGTCTGGCGATATTTAATCTTTCCCCAACCTTGATTGGTTAAAACGAGAGCTCTTTTGGGTCGATAAGCTTCAAGAAAACTTAAAAAACTTTTTGAAAGATTAAATTTTTTTATTTTTTGAAATTTAACTTCCAAAGGAAAAGGGAATTCTTTTTTAAGAACAAAGTCAACTTCTGCCTTGGCTTTAGTTCGCCAAAAATTGATTTTTTCTTCTTTTTTGAGCAATTCAGAAAAGACAAAACTCTCTACTAAAGCCCCCTTATCTACTCGGAGCGATAAAGCTCCGAATTCATCTATCAAACTATTTCGAAGACCAGAATCCACAAAATAAATTTTAGGATTTTTTCGAAGTTCAGAAGAAAGATTTTTAAAAAAAGGTTGAATAGATTTAATTACAAAAGTTTTTTCTAAAATATTAAAGAAAAATAAAAAACTGAGGCAGGATTTACTTTCTTTTTTTTAATTAAAAAATCTTTAAGCATCAGAAATAGGGTAGTTTTTCCTGCCTGCCGAGGACCAATTATAATAAAAATTTCTTTTTGATTTATCCAAGAAATAAGTTTTGAAAAAAGATCTCGCTCAATTAATTTTTCCATAATAGTTTGACTAAAATTAACTTCCTTTTAATTTTAGTCGGCATTAACTAAAAAGTCAATGTGGATAACTTCTTATTTTCAACTTTTAATCAAAATTATTCATTTTTATTTTTTACTTACTCCACCGGAATTTCCCCTCTCTCCCACATTTTTTTACCTTCTTTAGTCCAATTTCCGTTTTTCCAGATTTTGATACCTTTCCAGATAATGGTGCCGTGGTTTCGAGGAGAGAAGGCGGATTTATCAAAAGATTCCACTTCTCCTTTAATTTCGAGGATGCCGTTTTTCATATAACGACCAACCCAATTTCTTGCATTCCCTTCAATTATAATTTTGCCGCCGGTCATGGAGTCACCCAGCAGATCTTTTGCATCTCCTTCAACTATAATCCTACCACCAGCCATATCTAGTCCAGTTGAACCCTCTGTATTACCTTTAACTATAATTTCACCGCCGGTCATAAAGCTACCAAGCTCATATCCTGAATTTCCTTCAATTATGATCTTACCGCCAATCATAGAATCACCGAGTCCCATCTGTATACCCTCTTTAATAAACAAATGAGATTTCTCTTGATTTCTGTAACCGAAACATTGAAGGTTTTCAGGTAATCTTTCTAAATCCAAATGAATTTCTAAAGGTTTAATTTCTTCAAATTTTTTACCTTTTTTCCTTTGAGATTCAATGTATTCTTCAATAGTCCGGTTGATTAGAGTAGATAATAGAAGGCTAAAATATAATGGACTATACTCTCTTTTCTCATATCTTTCAATTAATTTCTGAAGAGTTTTCTCTAAAAGAAAAGAGGGAATCTTGGGGATTTCGGGAAGAATTTTCTCTTGAATAAAAGCAACCATATTTTCAGAATTCACCATCTCTCCTAATTTCTTTTTTCTTTCCTCAAATACCTCTTCAATTTTCTCTGAGAGTTTCTCCGGTATTCTTTCGTATCCTTCAATCTTTTCTTTCCATCTCTCCTCAACTTCCTCAACCATCTTTTCGGCTTTGTCTAATTTTTCCTCCTGTCTTTTAATAAGTTGTTCAAAAGACTCCTTGGACATAATAATTAAGCTCAAAGTTCAAAACTCAAAGCGCAAAGCTAATATAAATTAATTTTTATTTTACTTCTTCTAGTTTAGAGATTACTTCTTCTAATTTTTTCTCTATTTTTTCAATTATTTTTTGAAAGTCCTCTTCGGTTTCTGGTCTTTTTCCAGAAAGCCATTCTTCGCATTCAGAAATAACTTCTTTTACTAAATTTTCTGCTTCCTCTAAAATTTTTCTGCCTCTTTCTATTTTTTTCTTATCCTCTCCTATCCTTTCTAAATCAGAAAAAAGTTCCATTAACTTTTCAATTCTTTTTTTTATACTGGCCGCTCTTTTTTCTAAAGAAATTAAAATTTTTTCTTTTTCTTCAGGGCTTTTTTCTTCTATTTCTGGATATTCTTTTCTTTCAGGAATTTTTCCAAAACCTGCTTCAATAATTTCTTTGGGTGGATAAAATTCAATTGGTTCGGCTTCTCTTTTTGGATCCTCTACTTCAAAATTAATCATCGCATCTATTGCACTGTAAGGAGAATGTTTCCAACCCTCAAAAAATCCACCAGGGTAACTTTCAAAAATTTGAAACACATAAGCCCGATCTTTTGGATTGGTAATTTCCTTAATAAAATCTTGCCAAAGATAATGGTCTAATTCATATCTAAACTTTTCTGCTTTCCACATCTCTATGACTCTTTTTAGATTTCTAATTGAAGGAACACCACTGGTTAATCTATAAAGAGATTTTCTTCCACCACTTTCTCGATACCCATATAATTCTTGGCTAACTAACCTTTGAGAAAAAACATCTTGAATCACTTTTGAGCCGACTGCCAGTTTCCAAAGTTTTTCAATTGTGCCTCGAGGGGCTTGAATATTGCCTTTTTTGTCCATTACCATTACTAAAAGCAAATGAAAAAGTTCATTTTTTTCTGAGGCGTTTTCTTTTAAAGAGAGAGAATCTTTTTCACTTTTAGGATAATATTGAGGAAGATATTCATATTCAACTGGATGAACTCGGCTCAAAAAAGCAATATCCATTTTTTCTCTTAATTCTTCATATCTTTCTCCTAAATTTCCGGTTAAAATTATAGAAAATCCTTCTTTGATAGTAATTGGCTCTACTCCATCCTGTTGAACATAAATTTTTTCGCCAACTTTTCTAGTTAAAATATCATTTAAACTAATTAAAACTGAATGAGGAATCGCATTAACTTCATCAATAATTAAAACTTTTCCTTCCTTTGCTGCTTCATAAACTGGGCCTAAAACAAAATCAGTAACAGTGCCTTGGGCTTCTTGATTAGAAACGAAATTTTCAATTAATTGAGTATAATATTTTCTCTCTTCTTCACTTAATTCGGGATGATTCTCAAAAAATTTATTCTTTTCTTCTTCAACTTTTTGATAAAATTCTTCAAAACTTTTTGAATTTTTTCTCACTAAAGCCAAATGTCCATATAACTCCTCTAAAGTCACATCTTTGGCGCCTCGAAAAACAACCGGCTCTTTGATTTTCTCTATTTCTCCTTGCCAATTTTCCAATGCCTTTTGATAATCTTTTTCACTTTCAAATTTCTCTCTTTCTGGTTTTGGGTGGGATTTGATAAATTTTTCTATTTTTTCTTTGGAAAGATATTCACGAGCAATATGACGGGCTAATTCAGTTTTTCCACTTCCATAATGCCCATAAAGAAAAACTGGAATTTGGGTTTTTAGGTGAGTGATTATTTCTTCTATTTTTTCTTTCACATAAGGGGTCTCAACAATTTTATTCTCTTCTAATTTTTCTTGATAATTTTTAAGTTCTTTAAGATGCAACCCAATAAATGCTTCTGGATTTGATTGAAGAAGTTCTTGATATTCTTTCTCTAATTCCTTGATTTTTTCTTTTTCTTGAGAAAGAATTTTATAATCACTTGGCGTAAGATACTCTTTTTCTTTTTTCTTCTCCTTTTTGGTTAATAAACTAAAGGTTAAATGCTTTTTTGCCTGAAATTCATTTAATTTAGAAAGATAAGGATTTTCTTTTTCAAATCTTTCCATTTCTTTTTTCAATTCTTCTATTTTCTCAAAATCTTTTTCTACCTCAGCTTTTTCTAAAGGAATTTCATATTTTTCTCTTAATTCTTTTAAAGCCACATTTATCTCTTCTCGATTTTTATCCCGATATTCTCTTTCTTCTTGATTGATTTCTTCTAATCGTTTTTCAATTTTTTCTTTATCAATTTTCTCATATTTTACCTCTAAAGCCCTAATTTTTTGCTCGCTTAATTCTTTTCTGACATTAATTTGGTTTGCTTTTTTAAATGCCTCTAAGAGATTTTTAAATCTAAAATCTTCTAAAATTTTAACTGGCCGAGTAGAAATTTCAGAAATTTCTTTTTGAAGACGAACTTCTTCTTCTAAATTCTTAATTAAAACTTCTTTTTCGGCTTCATCTAAAAGTTCTTCTTTTTGAATTATTTCAGCCACTTTATCAAAACCTAATTTTTCTCTTAAAGAAAAAGGGATGCCTGTCTCCCTAAAAATTTTAGAAGAAATTAAAGATTTTTCTCTTCTTAATTTGACTTTTTCATCTACTTTTTGCTCAATTGGCTCAAATTTTTCTTTCATAGTTTTAATTTTTTAGTTCCTTAATTCTTATAAAGATAAAAATTAAGAAACTAAAGAAATAAATTACTCAAAAAGCGATCTTTGTTTTGATTTTAAACTCTTTTAAAAAGAAATCAAGAAAAAATTATTTTACCATTCCATCGGAATCTCGCCTCTCTCTTGCATTTTCATTCCTTCTTTAGTCCAATTTCCATTCCTCCAAATTTCGGTGTCTTTCCAGATAATGGTGCCTTTATTGTTGGGAGAAAAAGTAGATGTAGCAAAGGATTTTACCTTTCCTTTGATGTTTAATTTTCCACCCTTCATGAATGCTCCAGTCCAACCTCCACAATTCCCCTTAATAATTAAATGCAGTTTTTCTGGGTTTTGATAGCCTAAATAACCAAGACGAACCGGTAATTCTTCAACTTTGAGATGAACTTTCACCGGTTTAATATTTTCTTCTTTGATACCTTTCTTTTTTTGAGATGAGATATAGTTTTCAATGTTTTTGTTTAAGAAAGCAGAGAGAAAAAAACCTAACCCTCTTTCAAGAAAAACTCTTTCTTCAAACCTTTTCAAATCAGATTCTTTTAGAAATTTATTAGAGATTCTTTCTAAAAGAAAAGGAGAAGTTTTAGGAAGAGGAAGAGAGGCACAGAGGAGAAACATTTCGTCAATACCTCCCGGATAATAAACTATTTCTGCTTTATTCTCCTCCCAAAGTTTTTTCAGTTCTTTAACCGGTTTTTCAACCATTTCATATTCTTCTATCCCTTCCTTCAAATCCTCCTTAACTCTCTCAACCATCTTTTCGGCTTTATCTAACTTCTTCTCTTGTCTTTTAACAAATTGTTCGAATGGGTTTTTAGGCATAGTATTAAAAAATTCCAAATTACAAATTCTAAATTACAAACAAATCTAAAATCTAAAAAGTAAAAAGTAATCCCCGAACCATATAAGGTACGGGATTACCCAGAACCCTGCGTGGTTCTGGGTAAAATCTACAACTAACCCTGAATCTCACATAGTTCGGGGTTAGATTTAAGATTTTAGATTGATCGGAATTAGTACAAATTATTTTTTTACTCAACTTTAATTATTTTGTATTTCTTTTTGCCAGAAGGAGTTTCTAAAATTATTTCTTCACCTTCTTTCTTATTAAGCAATGATTTGCCCAAAGGCGAATCATTAGAGATCAAACCTTTAGCAACATTGGCTTCTTGAGAATTAACAATTTGAAATTTTTGTTTTTTATTTTTGGTAAGTAAAGTAACTACTGAACCAACACTAACAACCCCTTTCTTTTTTCTTTGAGGAGTAACAATTTCGGCTTTGGCTAAAATATCTCTAATCTGAAGAATCTTTTTTTCCAATAATGCCTCTTCTTCTCTAGCTTGAGAATATTCTGAGTTTTCTGAAAGATCACCTAACTCTTTAGCAGAACGAAGATGTTCAGCAACTTTTTGCCTTTCGACTGTTTCCAACCTTTTTAATTCTTCTTCTAATTCTTTATATTTTTTTGGCGATAGTTGAATTGTCATATTCTTTTCAATTAAAATTTAAAAATAAAAAACAAGCCGCTTTTTGCTCTCAAATTTTCTGGCTTATTCTGTTATTATAATACCATAAAAAAAATTTTTTTACAACAGGCAAGACATTCAATTGATGCTCTTTAGTATTCTCTATCATTACTAATAAAGAAATTTCTGGCTTTTCAACAGGAAAATGGGCTAAAAATAAGGAATTAATTTGCCGACCACCTTTCACCTGGGCTGTCCCTGACTTGCCGGCTATTTTGATTGGCAAGTCATTCAAATAATAACCAGTTCCATAAGGTTTTTGAGTAACATCTAATAAGCCCTTAATTACTTCCTGCCAATTATTTTGACTAAAAGTAATTTTTTTGACAATTTTCTTCTCTGAAGAAAATAACAAATGAGGAGAATAAAGAATACCGCCGTTGACTAAAGCTGAATAAGAATTAAGCAAAGCAATTGGCGTTAAAAGTAAATCACCTTGACCAATACTTAAATGATAAGTATCACCAATAGTCCATCTGCCCCGACCACTTTTGCTTTTCCAAGAAGGATCAGGCAAAAGACCCTCTTTCTCCAAAGGCAAATCAATGCCTGTCTTTTTTCCTAAATTAAATTTCTCTAAATATTCCTTTATTTTTTTTATACCTAAACCTTTAAAATTTTTATAACCTCCTCCTAAATAATAAAAGTAAATATCACAAGAAACAGCAATTGCTTTCCTTAAATCAACCAAGCCGTGAATTTTCCAATCGCGAAAAATACTTGGTTTGTCTGGTGAATAAGGATTTGGTAAAAGCAAATAACCTGGCCGATCATCAATGACTTTTTCTGGACTAACTATTCCTTCCTCCAAACCGGCTAAAGCCAAAAATGGTTTGATTGTTGAACCTGGCGGATAAAGTCCAGCAACAACTCTATTAAACAATGGTTTATCAGGATTGGTCAAAATTTCTTTAATTTTTTGACTATCTCTTTCAATAAAAGCATTGTTGTCATAACTGGGAAAACTAATTAAAGATAAAATTTCACCATTTTGAGGGTTTTCAACAATAGCCAAACCCTTCTTGGCTCCTATTATTTTTATCTGCTCTTCTAAAAGAGAAAAAAGCAATTTCTGCATTTCAGCATCAATAGTCAACTTCAAATCCTTGCCTGGTAAAGCTTTTTCTAAAACAATCTCTGAAGGATTTTCTTTCTCTTTTCTTTCTATGAGAACTT
>Ga0190306_1000348_pt1 | contig 16419 bp, 12 predicted proteins | sample 48700734_MG_FD_161657 | JGI IMG/M metagenome (GOLD analysis project Ga0190306, IMG submission 161657) | Hydrothermal vent sediment bacterial communities from Southern Trench, Guaymas Basin, Mexico - 4870-07-3-4_MG | ecosystem: Environmental > Aquatic > Marine > Hydrothermal vents > Sediment ... | reverse complement strand
CTTAGAAAAGAAGGGATTGAGAACTACAAATCTATAAATTACCTCTTTTAGTCAAGGCTTTCTCTTCAGAGAGAAAGTTGTGAATGACAATACAGTGTTGATTGACACCCGAGGTATGTTTGATGGAGAAGAAGCGAATGAGAAAGGGTTTTATTATAAAACTCTATGAGCAGTAAAAATCGATCATGACAGCAAGAAAATTTGCATTCGATGTCAGTTGGGTATTCATAAGCCAGGTCGTCACATTAGCCACTGGCTTTCTACTCAGCGTTATTTTAGGTAGATTTCTCGGTGCAGCACCTTTCGGGCTGTTCACGATGACGCTTACAATTTATACAATTGCATCAATGGTTGCAGGAATTGGAATCCCTACTGCAATTGTGAAATACGTTGCGGAATTCAAAGAGAACAAAGAGAAATTGAACATTTTTGTTTCTTGCGGTGTGGTCAATTCGGTGATTTTTGGGGCGATTGCAGGCACTGTTCTATTCACTCTTTCAAATACGCTCGCAAATGTATTCAACATGCCAGAACTGACAGGTTTAATCGAAATAATTGCCTTTTCTCTCCCCTTCCTTGTGGTTAATAACACACTGCTTGGCTTGCTCAATGGATTGAGGGAAATGAAATCATACTCGTTTCGCACAGTCTTTCGCTCTGCCTTATTACTTGGCTTCACCATTCTATTTGTCGGCATTGGATTAGGTATTAAAGGGGCAGTTTTGGCAGTGTTATTATCCGAGGTAGGAACGCTATTTCTGCTAATATTCATCTCAAGGAATTTTTTAAATTTCGTTATACAAGATTATGTGAAAACCACAAGAGAATTAGTGAAATTTGGCAGTCAATTATTCCTTGCAAGTGCAATATACATGGTAAATACTTATACAGATACGCTTCTGGTAGGATTTTTTCTAATGGATAAAGATGTGGGAATATATGCAATAGCAATAGCACTCTCGAAGAGCTTTTTAATAATACCCGGGTCATTATCTACTGTGACTTACCCAGCAATCTCAGAGTATAATAGCAAAGGGTCTCATGAATCGGTTGGAAATCTGATAAATAAATCTATGAAATATTCTTTAATCATCCTATCGATTTTGGGTATTTTAATAGTATTCTTTTCAAAAGATATTATATTATTATTGCTCAAACCTGAATTCTTGCAAGCAGTTACACCCATTGCAATATTAATTCTTGGGATGATATTTTTTGGATCCATGTCATCTATAGGATCAGCATTTAGTGCCGTTGGCAGACCAGATATTCCTTTTAAAACAAATATGTTCGCAGCAGTGGTTAATTTGAGTTTAGATGTTGTTTTAATACCTATCCTTGGAATAACAGGAGCAGCTATAGGCACTGCAACGTCATTCTCAGTATTAACAATACTTGCTATTTATTTACTAAACAAAATATTGAATGTAAAGATTGATGTTCGGTGGTATGCAAAGGTATTATCAACCATCGCTCTGATAATAGCAGCTTTTTTCATATTTAAAGATTGGATGAACTTGTATTTGTTGATTAGTATTTTATTTGGAGGTTATTTAACGTTAGTTAGTAAGTTTCTAATCACAAGGGATGATAGAAAAGATTTTTGGAAGATGGCTAAACAGATTCTAAAAAAGTCTTCCTATTAAAGCATTGATTTATCTTTTTATATTCTTTTTCGGTTGCTCTTTCCAGAATTTTAATAAAAACAGCTTCAAAAATGTTCCCTCTCCACAAACTTCACACCCAACTTTAGTTGCACCTTTTATAGAAGGTGTGTTATCTTTCAAAATCGTTAATTTGGCTTTGGATAGATTTTTTCTTTTCAAAAACTCAAATATTTTAGATAAAGTATAAGGATAAAGTCCTATTCCCCGGTACTCTGGAGCAGTAATACAATAGTGTATGAAAGCCTCTTTTTGATAATTTATGTTTAACGGAGGATGTATTTTTATGTTGTTACTCGTCACAACCCAACTACTATGGGCAAGGTCTTTTCCTACAAACACACAAAATAGTATTTGCCCTTGACTAATTTTCTTCTCAAAATCTTCTGCGCTAAAAGGGGAGCTGATGTTAAATCCTTCCTTAAGTAAATTATGTAGTTCTTCTTCAGTTGATACGACTCTTAAATTAAAGTCCTTTACTTTTATTTTGAGTTCTTTCAATTCGTCAAAAGTTTTCTGAAAGATGTAATAATTTTGGTAAAGAAAAATTTCGTTTTTAACAAATTTAAATAGTTGTTTAATAAAAGAGATCAGTCCATCTCTTTGGATATGTGATATAACTTTTTGAATCATAGTAACTACCTACTTTCAAGATCTTCTCAAAATCATATTAGCAAGCTTCCCCAATCGTGACACTACCCTATATTTTTTAAGCTCTACCTTTTCTGCGCCGAACCTTTCTTTATATTTCCGCACCCCCTCGAGATTACCACTGGCGCCAAAGTTATAGTATTTAAATCCCATTTTACATGCATATTCTATCACTTCTTTATCCAATAAATTGTTAGGATAATATTTGAGATACGTTTTCAACGAGGCATTCATCCATCTAAATATGCTGTCTCCATATTCAAATGTAATAAGTCCTGCTATTGTTTTACAATCTTTGACTGCAAGTCTCAATTGTACATGAGAAGAGCCAAATTTATGTAGATTCTCATAAAGTTTCCAAGGGTGCGGTGGCACTTCATATCCCCATATTTCAGATCGATTTTTATACAAAGAATAAAATATTTCAAAAGACTCTAACTTATTTGTATTAATAATTTCTACATTATTTTGTTCCGCTTTTTTAATACCTCGCTTAAGGTCTCGCTTAAATTCATTCTTCCATAAATACTCAAATCCCTTTTCTAACGAAAGCACATGCGTATAATTCCATTCCGAATTTACTTGTCTTATAGTTAAATCTTCTTGAATCGAGAAGCTAAAGAAAGGAGGTAGCGACAGATCAAAGAAAAGATGTCTGCCTCCAACAATATCTTTTAATATCTTCTTAAGAATTTCTGAAGAGAGATCTGGTGCAGAAAAAATGCCGCCATAACCTAATGGCATAGAATGATAATAACTAAATCCATATTTTTTACCTTCCATCATTGGAATTAAAATTTCATCACCTTCAATTTCATATAACCTTGTGGCAATCCGATAGCCATAGGTCTCTTCTAAAATCTTTGCCCATGCGGGAGTGTGGAAGAAATAACTATTTTCAGAGTTCCTGACGATTTTGTTCCATTTTTGCTCGGATACATTCTCAGTATATTCTATATTCACTTGGTCCTCTTCCCCCCATATTCACTTTAATTTTTTGTAATCTTCGGTAAGCACTAACCTCTAATGTGATTTATAATGTATTCAACATTTTCCTCTCTCATCATCGGATACAAAGGTAGCGTAACCTCATGTTCTCCAACAAACTCTGTCTTTGGCAACATTCCTTCCTCAAATCCAAACTTATTTCGATAATATGTGAACAAATGAATTGGAGGATAGTGTATGCTTGTCTGTATTCCCTTTTCCTTTAACTTATCTATAAACTCATTTCTTGAAATATCTTCAGCGAGCAATATCGGAAAGATATGATACGAAGGCTTCTCTTTATAATTCTTGAATGGAACAGAAATTCTTGAAATTTTTTCCAATCTTTTCTTATATTCCTCAACAATTTCTCTTCTCTTCTCATTATTTCCATCTAATCTTTTCAGTTGAACCAATCCAATTGCAGACGCCATCTCGTTTATTCTGTAATTAAAGCCCATGTCAACAACATCATAACTGTGCGCATGTCCTTTATGCCTGTCCCATGTAAGTGTGGTCATTCCATGCGATCTTATTATCCTTATCTTCTCAGCCAGTGCATCATCATTTGTGACGATCATACCGCCTTCACCGGTTACTAAATTCTTATTTGCAAAGAAACTGAAGCATCCAACATCGCCAATCGTCCCGCATTTTTTTCCTTTGTATTCCGCACCTGGTGCATGTGCTGCATCTTCTATCACCTTTAAATTATGAGCCTTAGCTATTTCCATAATCGCATCCATATCGCAGGGATAGCCGCCGTAATGAACCACAGTAATGGCTTTCGTCTTGTTTGTGATTTTCTCTAAAATATCATCTGGAGATATATTAAAATTATTTAGACTTATTATATCGGCAAAAATAGGCTTTGCACCACAGTAAAGGACAGAATTTGCTGTTGCTACGAAAGTCAAGGAAGGGACTATCACCTCATCTCCTTCCTCTATGCCCAGTGCCTTAAGAGCGATGTGTAGTGCAGCAGTTCCACTTGAAACGCCAAAGGCATGCTTTACACCAAGATAATCCGCAAATTCTTTTTCGAACTTTTGCGTAACCGGACCCATCGAGAGCCATTTCGATTTTAATACTTTCGTTACAGCCTCTATTTCTTCGTCATCCAAATCAATATCAGACAAAGGGATTTTCCATTCCATCCTTTTTACCTCTTGAACAGTTTCGAATAAATTTCTTCTATCTCTCTATTTGCTCTTTCGTAGTCATCGGGTCTACCGATATCCAACCAATATCCACCATAAACATATCCCTTAACCGTCTCTCCATTAGAAATCAATTTCTTAATGAGATCAGGAAAATCCAAATACTCATTCGGTCTGATATATTCTAATACTCGTGGCTCAAAGACATACACACCCATGCTCACTAAATAATCTATCTCTGGTTTTTCTGTATATCCAATGACGTTGTTATCTGTATCAACTTCAGGCACACCGAAATCTATTTTCACAGTTCTTTTATTCAACGCTATTGTTGCAATAGCTCCATTCCTCTTATGGTAATTTACCAGGTCAGAATAATCGAGCGTGGTTAAAAGATCCCCGTTCATCATTAAAAATGTCTCATTTAATTCTCCTTTCATCAACGCTAACGGACCTGCAGTCCCCAATGGCTTATCCTCCCTTGTGTATTTTATTTTTATGCCATATTTACTGCCATCATTAAAAAAAGTCATGATTAGTTCTGCAAGATGTCCCACTGCCATGATTATCTCGTTGAATCCATGCGATTTTAGTTGTTGAACAACAATCTCAAGAATTGGCTTGTCGCCTATTGGCATTAAAGGTTTTGGAAATACCGTGGTATATGGTTTCAGCCTCGTTCCTTTTCCACCTGCAAGGATTACTGCCTTCATGTTTTTATTCTGTTTTATTCATATTCATAATATCACCTTCTGCTCGCTCAAAACCCTCTCTTTGAGAAGGGGATGTAAAGAATTATAGGTGAGGACATCCACTTTTCTCCCTAAAGATTCTTCCAGTTCTATTTTCAGTCCTGCAAGGTCAAGAAGACTTTTTTCCCTCCAAATTCCACTAAAATGTCTACATCACTATTTTCTTTCATCTCTCCCCTCGCAAAAGAGCCAAATATTGCCGCTCTTATCACATCATAATGCTTGAGAACCGGGAGAATTTTTTCCCTTATCTTCAATATATGCTCTCATGTTTTATCACCAATAAATTTTCATTTCACTATCACCTCACTTGTTATAAAGCTCCGGTTTATATAAATTAGTGTTATTTGAGATCCAATCTATTGTTTTCTTAATACCCTCGTCAAGAGAAGTTTTAGGTTCCCATCCTAACAATCTCTTTGCCTTTGTATTGTCACACCACAACCTCTCCACTTCGCTATCCTGTGGTCTGACACGTACAGGGTCGGTAACAATTTCAGCGTTTTTTCCAATCAAAGAAATGATTTTATTGGCTAAATCCCCGATGGATACCTCAAAGTTTGAGCCGATGTTTATTACTTCGCCAACTGATTTAGGCGATTCTGCCACTTTAATAAAGCCTTCAACCACATCTTTTACATAGGTATAGTCCCTTGTTGGATGCAATGACCCTAAGAATATTTTTTCTTTCGCTAATGCCTGCGTAATAATAGTGGGAATTACTGCTCTTGCAGATTGTCTTGGTCCATAAGTATTAAAAGGTCTGATTATAGCAACTGGCAGATTAAAGGACCTGTAAAAGCTTTCAGCAATTTTATCTGCACCTATTTTGCTTGCAGAGTAAGGAGATTGTCCCTGCAAAGGATGATTTTCGTCAATGGGAACGTATCTGGCAGTGCCATACACTTCACTTGTGGATGTATGAATGACTTTTTCGACGTTGTTCTCTTTTGCTGCCGTTAAGACATTTAAAGCTCCCAAGATATTTGTTTCGATTGTTTCTCTTGGGTGAATATATGAATAGGGGATTGCAATCAACGAACCTAAATGGAAGATTATATCAACATCTTTCGCTGCATGACGAACAGCATCAGCATCTTTTAAGTCGCCCGTGATTACTTCGATCTGACTAAGTTTTTCTTCTGGTAATAGTTCAAGCATACCCCAATCGTTTCGGGAGTTGTATCTGACGAATGTTTTTACGTTCGCACCAAGCTCTACTAAATGTTCTGTCAAATGGCTTCCTATGAAGCCGCCTGCACCAGTTACTAAAGCTGATTTTTTGTTCCAGTTCATAATATTTTCCTTCTCTTTTTGTTGTTAAGTTTTCGATCGTGAAAATCTGCTATTACTTCTTTATATATTTCGACTGTTCTCTCAGCAATCTTGCTCCAGTCATATAACTTCGCTTTCTCTTTTGCTGCTTTTCCCATGTATTCTCTTAATTTTTCATCCTTTAATAAAGTTATTATTTTATCCGCCAAGTCTTCAACATTCTCAGACTTGAATATGAGTCCTGTCTTTCCATCTTCTACAATCCCTGGATTTGACATATCCGATGCTATTACTGGCTTACCTGATGCTGCAGCCTCAAATAATGTGGTTGGTTGGCAATCCCATCTTGACGGTACGACAACGAGCTTACATGCCTTGTAATATTGGTATTTTTCTTCGTCAGAGATAAATCCTAAAAACTTTACATTGCTTTCTAAATTTAATTTTTTGACAAGAGATTTTAATTCGTTTTCTTGTGGTCCGGTTCCAGCAATATATACGCTAATATTAGAGATTGAGTTTATAACTTTTGAAACTGCTTTGAGTAAGATGTCTATTCCTTTGATTTTTGCTAATCTATGTGCAAGAAAAATGTCTGGGTTTTCGTTTAAATGCATTTGTATTTCTTGCATCTTCTCAAATTCAATGCCCACGGGGACAATATATATTTTTGATTTTGTCCACTCACTAACCAGATTTTTAATAGATAATGCTTCTACGACAATATTTGGAATTTTAGAAACTACATATTTTTCAAGTGGTTTGAGGACTATCATGCCAAAAATAGAATAAAGTGTACATCCAAATCTACTCTCCTTTCCCCTGATGCCAAGCATTGTTAATACCGTTGGATATTTATTACGAATAAGCAACAAAGCCAGCGAATAAGCTTCTGCTCCTATTGCATGTACAATGTCAGGCTCAACTTTGAGAATTTCACGTCTTAAAAGCCATGCATCAATTGTAATAGTAAATGCATATGGGAGGTTAAATATCCTTTTTACTACATGGATATTCAAATTATCCTTCTTGAACTGCATTTTTTCTTTTCCAAGGCCTATGACATGCAGTTCAATATCATCTATATGTGATATATAATAGCTTAGTCGGTCTATATACCGTAGATAACCACTATATATTTCGCTTAAAGGATATCCCCCCACAATCACAACCTTTGTTTTAGTCATCATTTATAGTATTCTTTCAAATTCCTCTAAATACATTCCCGCTATTATCTTCCAATCCAAATTATTTATTGCATATTTTCTTGCATTCTTTGCATGCTCTAAATTATCTCTTTTCAAGTATTCAACTATTTCATCTGCAGCTTTTTCAACATCATTAAAATCAACCATAATTCCACAGTTCGCATCTTCTACCAACCTTAAGTTAGGGATATTAGAAGCAATGCAAGGTAACCCAGACGCCATCGCTTCTGCAACCGTTAAAACAGGCTCTCCTCCTTCATATTTAGAAGATATTATGAAATAATCTGAACATGCGTAAAGGTCTGGAGCTTCTTTTTCGTGGTCCACATATCCCAAAAATATGACATTGTCTAATTTCTTTTGTTTGACAAAATCCTTTGTCTTTCCTAAGAGTTCCCCTTTTCCTGCAATTACTAAAGTTACATCTTTTATCTCTTTTTCAATCAATGAAAATACTTCGATCAATTTTTGCGGCTGTTTCACCTCTGTTAATCTCCCAAGACTTAGAATTATCAAATCTTCTTCTGGAATTCCAAATTTCTTCCTTAACGATTTTTTATCATCGGAAGCAGAAGGTTTAAATAACTTGGTATCAACTCCGTTTGGGATATATGTTATTTTTTGTTTGCTTATCCCTATTTCTTCTAATTCTTTACAAACTTGTGTGCTTACTGCGGTGAATCTCGCTTTTTCATTCATTTTATTTAAGCAGTATCTTTCTATTTTTGATGCAATTTTGTAGTAAAGTCTGATATTTAATGAATTTTGAATATCTTCAGCACGTTTATAGTATGTTACATGCATTGTTACTATATTCTCTTTAAAAGGATTATTTAAAAACAAAGGATTATGAAGCCACACCAAATCATAATTCTCTACTCTTTTTTTAAAATATTTGCTAACCTGATGCCAGTAATAAAGTAGTCCTAAAATTCCAGATTTTTCAATCATTTTAGAACTGCCAAGCTTAATATCTGGACCAGTTGGTGAACAAACAATGCAATCGGCCCCCATTTTTTTGAGTTGCTCCACAACATTATATGCAACATTCGCAATTCCCGAACCATAGGGATAATATTCCGAAGCACAAATTAATAATTTCATCTATCGCCCTCCTTTTTTTTGAAAAATAAAACACGCTTAATCAAATAGCTCATAAATAATCGTGCATGATATAGTTTAATTCTATTGAGCATCAATAAAATATTCTTAAATTCTCTTTTTTTAATCGAAGTAATTAGACATTTATAACCAATAATTATTGTGTTTTTTGCATATTCATCACTTATTTTCGTTGTCCAGACACAAGAATCTTTATTTATTATATCCACTGATAATCTCTCTATTTTGGAAATAATTTCATCTTTAGCATCTCCAGAAATAACTTCCGGTTGATAATAATCATTGATATACACCGGTATTATGTTTGTTTCTTCTATCCCACTTTTAGATAATTTACATTGAAAAATCATGCCCTCTCTTGCTTCTGCTAAATCTTTCCATAAAGGATCGATGTTATAATCAAAAACAAAGTTCCCTAATGAATAGACAATTACTCCTTTATTATAATGCTCAATTCCCTGTATTACGTGAGGATGATGCCGTAAGATTAGACTTGCCCCAGAATCAATAATTGAATGCATCATCTTGATTTCATCAGGTAGAGGATGATCCGCAATACTCATACCACCATGTATCGAAACGACAATTATATCCACCTTATTCTTTAATTTTCTAATATCTTTTTTAATATATCTTGTTGATGCAACCCCTGGCTTTTGTTTAGATGCCAAATAAACATCAGAATACGCTAAAAAACCAACCTTCATATTTTTTGCTTGAATTATGACCGGTTCCCTAGCATCATTTATGTTTTTGCCCGCTCCTACGTATTTTATGCCATGTTCTGACAAGATCTTTATCGTATCGAATAAGCCTACTGCACCGTAATCCATTATATGATTATTAGCCAATGAGACTATATCAAATCCTGCATAAACTAATCCTTCTACTGAAGATGGCATCGCTTTACAGTATACATTTCTAAATACTTTTCCATCTATTACTAAAGGTGTATCAATAATTTTTGTATAATCCGAAACTGCTTTATTTGTTTCATTCGTAAGTGGCGCCTCTAAATTACCAAAAGTGATGTCAGAATTTTTTAGTATAGAACTGACATGCTGAAATGGGAATTTCACTCCGTTTCTTTTTATCAATGTTTCTACACCATCGCCCATCATAATATCTCCAACGGCAGTAAGTTTAATCATCTCAATCACCACTTAATCTTAATCTTCGACACCACAGACCTCACTTTGCCAGCTTCTCTCGGAATTTTATCAACAATCTCTACTTCGATATGCAGGTCTTCTCCTAAAGCATTCTTAATATCTCTTTTAACGCGACTACACGTTTCTTCTGAAAAACCTTTTCCTTTTACGATTTGGACTTTTATTAAGTCTATTTTTTCCTGAATTATTTTGTATTGATTTATAGTAGTAATTCGTTCCATAATTACTGGCCAAATGATTGGTGGAATAATTTTACCACTTGGTGTTTTCATAAATACATCCTTTCTTCCTTCTACGACTTTCATCAATGGCAACCCCCTACCACAAGGGCATTTCTCATCACTTGGAATTCCAACATCACCGACTGCATACCTTATAAAAGGCATTGAATAGTTATACAAACCAGTGTAAACAATTTCTCCTCTTTCCCCCGATGCTGCTTGCTCTCCATCTTTAATAAATTCCATTACAACTGCATCTACATCAATATGATAACCGCAATGTTCAGGACATTCCCATGCAGTCCGAGCAAGTTCTACACAGCCAAACTGATCATAAACCGGGGCTCTAAAAACTGATTCAATATATTTTCTCATATCCTCCGTCAGGAGCTCCGCTGTGGTAAATATTATCCTTGGACGTATTTTGTCATTTCCGGTTCTTTCTATTTCTCTTGCTAAAAGATAGATAGAAGAAGCGTATCCATCGAGCACATCTGGCTGGAATTTTTCTAAAATAGATATTTGTTCTTTGGCGCTATCATAAACAGAGATGTATTCTGGAGCAAATATTCTAAGTCTTTGAAACCATTTTTTGGGTTTAATATGTTTGGGTGAAGTAATAACAGCCCATTTGTCCCTGATCTTCTGACCACAACTTAAATTTGGTCGTAGAGCGATTGCTTTTTCATAATCATCGTCTTTTTCACCATAAACAACAAGCAAAGGCTTGCCTGTTGATCCGCTGGTCGTTGAAGTATGACACTTATTTATATCAACGCCTTTCGCAATAACCCCATCTGGAAAATTATCTCTGAGCTCTTGTTTAGTTGTAATTGGTATTTTTTTCAGATCATCTACAGTTTTAATATCGTCTGGCCTAATTCCCACTGACCTGAACTTACGATGATAAAACGGCACATTCTCGTAAGCGTGTTTTATGATAGCTCTAAGCATCTTTCGCTGTATCTCTTCCAGCTCTGATGTTTTAAGCCATTGCTGTTTCATCACTTTGTGCAGATACCATATCTTTCTGAGGTTACTCATCTTAATCAGCCCCTATGATTTGTAATACAAACCAACCATCCCATTATCATAGTATCTGCCATATCTCTCAAGCACATAAAGTTTATCCTCTTTAATCCTTATAAACCTATGCTGTCCTAAATGCCCTCCATATGAACTGATGAAACCTGTTTTAAGATAAAATCTATTTAAAATGACAAACGAGTTCTCTGAAACATTTTGAACGTCTATGCTCCTGTCTCTCGTTATAGGAAATCTATCAGTGATTTTTGTAATATTGTAAACATTTAATCCCCCTTTTTCTTTTATTACAACATACCATGGTCTATTCCCTTTTCTATCAATTATTGTCCACTGATAATCTTTATCAGTCCTAACATCGGGTCTTTCAGGCAATGCAAACCCTCTGCTCTCAAATTCTTTCTTCAACTCCCCCGATAATCCTATTCTCCTTCTGTTCAACTCCTCTTCCAATCCTATACCCATGCTGAATAAATACTTATTTTCGATGTGAGATGCTTTCCATTGACCGAAATAAGTTTCTTGTGGACTCCCATATAATTTAGAATATGCGGTATGTTCATCCACAAATAGGCTCGTCTCAAATCCTGCAATCGTCGAAGACAAGGAGAAGAAAGACATGCACATTATCAATACTATTACAGGAACTATTTTAAATCTATTCTCTTTAAGATTAACATTGCCTGATATCCACATAATTCCTGCACTCCCAAGAAAAACAAGTCCAAATAGCTGCAAAAATGGATACATCCTATCGGGTAATAATTGCGGCACTTTGAGAACAACGCCAATCCCAAGTAAAATGGCTAAAGTTATCGTTGTCATCATTATTGCCCTATTGAAAAAAGAACGCTTCTTGAAGAAATATAAAAATCCTATTACCGACAATATGATCAAAATACTTGATCCCAGCGTATTTAAAAACAGTGTTTTAATCGGAAGCTGGTCATAAGCGGTTGCTGGGATAAGGCTCTCAGCGCCTTTTGCGAAAGCACTTTTATATGCTTCGAGGATGCCTACAAAACTCCCCATCATATTTGAGTAATATATCCACTGTGCAAAGAGAATTACCGCATAAATTTGAAACAGTCCAGGAAATCTGAATTTGTAATCTCTCTCTTTAACGCGCTGAAAAATCTCAACGATGATCAAGGATGATAGTACAATTAAAATAATCATTGCAGAATAATGATGTGCAAAAACCATCGTAGTAACCAATATCGGATATAAAGCAATAAATCTTGGGTCTCTTTTCTTATATACATATAGTATAACCGCAAATAGCATGATTGATAAGGAATAATTATAAGCCTGATGCACTGGATGAGACCCATACATAATTAGATAATCAAGACATGCATAGATCAACGCGGCAAACAATCCAAATTTTAAATTCACAAATTCTCTTCCGATCATAAAGACAAATAACATTCCTAAGCAAATAGCAAATCCCCCAAGATATAAATATGTCATCTTTGGATCTGAACCACAAATCAAAATGTTCGCTGCTGCTAAAACATGATGAGCTGGGAAATATTCATATCCACCTACATGAGGCACATATCCATTATTGACAATAGAAAATAGCAGACGCAGATGGTAACCCAAATCTGGCAAACCAATTCCATAAGGGTATAATATTTGATTGCTTAATGTGATGTTTAATACCAGTAAAAAAGATTTTAAAAGATTTATCATGCCTTGAGTCCTTGTCTTAACAAGCAAAATCTCTGTTGTAATTACACCTGCGCATAATGAAATAAAAACATAATACCATACTGTCTTGGTATAAAACCCCTGCAAAAGCGTTAGAAAACTCAATCCGTAGAAGATAAAAAACAATATGGATGTTATGAGTCGAAGAGTGTGTGATTCATTATCAGGCAATTCAAAAGATGCATCTATTTCTTCTTTTGTGAGATACCTATTGAATACAATAAACAACAAGACACCTATCGCAGCGGCAATTACCATGAAAATATAGCTGAAATATCTCCGGTGATATATAAATAAAGATATAGCGATAAAAAGTGGAAGGGCAATATATTCAAGTTTTATCTTATGAAAAATATCATAAGTTCGGTATAGGTGAGGTCTCATGATAATATTTTTGTTTTAGGTATTTATTGTATATATCTCAATCTACAAATGCAAATATTTGCTAGCACCATCTTCTCATCGGTTTCAAAATTATTTGCACTGAACTTTAACAAAAAGGATGGTTTATCTTTGACATATTTGGTTATATTCAACCTTTTACCACTCATGCTTTTGTTTTCTGATATAACCTCAAAGGTCCCTCCACCATCAGTTGATATTTCTAAACGATTTGTACCCGGATTATAGAAGGATATAGGATATAAATAGACATAGGGGTATCCCTTTGTTTTGATTTCATACACTAAAACTCCGGATGTGTTAGGTTTCAACCACAGTCCATTTGAAGTTACATACCAGCCAGAATATTCTATCGCTTCATTTTCCGCATTGTTTAAATTGTAAGTATAACGTTCCGAGAGTATGTTCGGAGAGACTATGCCAGCAAATGATAGAAATAAAAGGGGTATGATTACGATGATAAAATCCCTTGATATCTTTGTCTTCCTTTCACCTTTGAAAACGCTTAATATTATTGCCGTTAACGAATTGAATCCCACTACCACAAAACTCGCGATGCAAATAACGGCAGCAGGATATGATGGCATTAAATATCTACTAACATCTGCGAGACACCAACTCATAACTGAATAAGCAGCAAAAAAGGAGTATAACCAGGATGCAAGAAAGAATACCTTAAATTTATCTTTGCAAACGATGAACAAATACAAGATGCCAATTGTGGAAATAGCTAAAAGACCAAATAGGCTGTAGAGCCAATTATTGTAAAGTATTTGATCAAAAAATGGCACTACATAGTCAATAGAGAAGTAACGGGTCGCAGAACTGCCTGTGGTATAGCCTGTAGTCGCCACTGTTTGGTATGCAATGCTATTATATACAAATTGGGGGGTAAGGAAAACAAGCGTTGATGCGAGAAAAATTATGCAATGCTTAAACTTTCGCTCAAATGCATACATCAAAGCAAAAAATAACACCAATAAAGAGCTCGGTATTCTGAACATCACGTCAAATGCTGTCAGCATGCCGATGAATAAGGGATATTTCAAGCTCTCATTTTCGCGCCCTCTTAAATAAAGATAAACTGCAAGAAGCATAACGAAAATCATTGGGGGCTCACTTAATACATATACCCACATATTCTTACTTGACAGGTTATATGGAAAAAGAACCCATAAAGCAGATGCTAAAAGAGAGATTTTGTTGCTTCTTGTGATTCTATTTGCTATTCCATAAATTAAAGGAATTGATAGACAGTAAAGAAAAATTGAATTGAATATTGATACAGGCATAAATATGTCCGATAGGGCATCGGCATGAAATATGTAGATGAATGGAACAAGTAGCAGTGGCAAACCGATTGGATATTGCGTCGTTGTAAACTCAAATTTTGAGAAACTTAGTGCGACTCTGAAGTATTCAAATTGATCCGGAGATATATTTGGAGTTAATCCAAGGCTATGGAATATATTTGGAGGAATTCCATTATAATACAATATTACTGAAATTATTCTTGCTAATATCAAGAAAAGTAAGATGATGAATACACTTTTTTCCAATCTTTCTTTCATAATTTACCCCTATCTTTCTTTCGCTTATTTATATTGTCGGTCAATTTAGAAAAGCTTATCGGTGCTAACGGAACAACACATCTCATGGAGAATTAGTTCTTCTTCTATACACTGCCACTATCGAAACTAAGACTATCTAAGACTATAAAAGAGGATAGACTAAGCCATACACTGAAAGCTAATCTCGCAATAGAATCTAATTCTTCTTTCCTTGGGAATAAAGCAGAAATTGATACATAGCCCACAAAGAACAAAACAAAAGGCAGTCCAAGTATGATGCGCACGGGTGAATTTGGAAAGAAAATTATTACAAGAATGAGCAAAACGGAGAGTATATTTACTAACCGTAACTCTTCTTTTTAACCCATAATCATCACTGTTGCGCCAAAAATTGGCGTGTTTGTAGCCACAAATCACGCCGAAAGCACAATATTGCCAATTTTTCTTAATTTTATCTCCCGCTGCAAGGCTTCTACCAAAACCAGGTAAATTAAACCGGATAAAAACCGAAAATTATTTAAATATATAACCCATATATTTTAACCCATATGAGAAATATCCCACCAAAAGTCCTGAAGACATTCGAACGCATAAAGAAGAAAGAGCCATCTCACATAGAGCTGAAAATCATCAAAAACAACTACTATGTCTATCGTGCAACGAGCGAATGGGATAAAGAGCGCAAGAAGGTCAGGAAAATAACCGAGTACATAGGCTCGATAGATCACGGCGGTATCTTCAGGAAGAAGAGGGAGAGGTCACGGATTCAAGAGTCTGGACGAGAGGTTTTTGAGTATGGAAATGGCGCGCTTGCCCATCATATGATAAAGGATCTGGAAGGTCTCCTGGCTAAAAATACGCCCTATTGCAACGAACTCATTGCCACTGCTATAATCAAGGCGATTGATCCGAAGCCGTTAAGGCTGTTTGCTTCCAGATGGGAGAAGCTGTATCTCTCCAAGCTGATCGATGTCAGCCTTACCCCAAAGCATCTTTCGTCTGTCTTAAGCAGTACAGGAAGGGACATCCATATATGGTATGACCTCTTCTCAAAACTTGCCACCAAAGAAGATATTCTGCTTTATGACTTAACATCCGTCTTTACCTATTCAAAGAACATAAAACTCGCGGAGAGAGGATACAACGCAGACCACGCATACATCGATCAGATCGGCGTAATTATGGCTTTTTCATCCATTACAAAGCTGCCCGTTGGAGTAGATGTCTTTTATGGCTCTATGAAGGATATAACAACAGTTAGAGACTTCATTGAACGATTCCCGAAGAAAGACATTGGTTTTATCTTTGATCGCGGATTCTCATCGTATGGACTGTTGAATGATCTCAGGGAGGATGGAATACACTATATCGTTCCTCTAAGGAAGAATTCAACGCTCATCGACCTCAGATGGATGCGGTGGAAAGGGTCGTTCCTGTATAGGGGTAGACCTATTCGCTGGGGTACAAAAGGGAC
>Ga0190306_1000347_pt1 | contig 16431 bp, 14 predicted proteins | sample 48700734_MG_FD_161657 | JGI IMG/M metagenome (GOLD analysis project Ga0190306, IMG submission 161657) | Hydrothermal vent sediment bacterial communities from Southern Trench, Guaymas Basin, Mexico - 4870-07-3-4_MG | ecosystem: Environmental > Aquatic > Marine > Hydrothermal vents > Sediment ... | reverse complement strand
TCTTTTTTTTCTTTAAGTTCTATAACTATTTCAAAAAGCATTCTTGCTGTTTCTACTATATAATCAGGATCAAGTTCATTGGATGCCACCATTGTATGAAGTCCAAATCTCTTTATGCCTTTTCCTTTCATAATAGGATATGCTTTAAGAATCTGCTCTTTTGTAAGGCCGTATTTTGCTTCTTCCGGATGGCCAATAATTACATTCCCTGTTCTTGCAGAGCCTGGATTATATCTAAAGCATATAAGTTCCGGCAAGGTTGTGCTCTTCTCTAAAGTATCTATGTGAAGAATATCATCCAGATTTATAATCGCATTAAGGCGTTTTGCTTCTTTAAACTCCTCTACAGGGGTGTCATTTGAAGTAAACATTATATTTTCCCCGGTAATACCTGCTTTTTCTGCAAGAATAAGTTCCGGTAATGAACTGCAGTCTGCTCCAAAGCCCTCTTCTTTAAGAATTTTCAGTATTGCAGGGTTTGGACATGCTTTAACCGCATAGTAATTTTTAAATCCAGGCATCCATGAGAATGCATCCTTCATTTTTCTGGCATTTTTTCTAATAGCTTTCTCATCATAGATATGAAATGGGGTAGGGTATTTTTCTACAATTTTATCAAGTTTTTCTTTTGTAAATGGTATTGTTCTAGGCATATTTTTGCTCCAAAATTTACCGTAGTGGAGGCAAGGCATGCCTTGCCCCCTACGGTTATAAATTTAAATTCTTTTTGATGCTGTCTACTGCTTCTTCTATGTCTTTCCTGTGTCCAAAGGCACTGAGTCTGAAAAATCCTTCACCTCCCGGACCAAAGCCGGATCCCGGTGTCCCAATAACTCCTGTTTCAGAAAGTAGTTTGTCAAAAAAATCCCAGGATGAAATTCCCTCAGGCGTTTTTAGCCAGATATAGGGTGAATTTACACCACCATAAAACTTCAGGCCAACTGCTTTTATTCCTTCCATTATTATTTTTGCATTATTCATATAATAATTAACAAGTTCTCTGGATTCTTTTAAGCCTTCTTTTGAAAATACAGCCAATGCACCTTCCTGAACAATATTTGACGCGCCGTTAAAGAATGTACATTGTCTACGGTTCCAAAGGCTTCTTACTTCCCCTGGTTTTGAACCTTCAACAACCAATTCTTCAGGGACAACAGTCCAGCCCAGACGTACACCTGTAAATCCTGAAAACTTTGACAAGCTGTTTATTTCCACTGAGCATTGTTTTGCTCCATCAATTTCAAAAATAGATCTTGGAAGATCAGGATCAGATATATACTCGCAGTATGCTGCATCAAATATAATTACAGATTTATTTTTTAATGCATAATCTACAAATAGCTGCAATTGTTCATGTGTTGCAACAGCTCCGGTTGGATTGTTGGGACTGCATAAATAAATAAGATCTACCTTTTTATCAGGAACATCGGGAAAAAAATTGTTCTTTTCTGTACATGACATATAAACAAGTTTTTCATATTCATTTTTTTCATTGGAATATACTCCTGTTCTGCCTGCAATAACATTAGAGTCAACATAAACAGGATAGGCTGGATCCTGGACTGCAATAATACTTTCAGATGCAAAGATGGACTGTATATTACTGGAGTCAGGTTTAGCACCATCGCTGATAAAAAAATCTTCCGGTGTTAATTCTACTCCGTTACTCTTATAGTATTCAGCTAAAGTCCTGCGCAGTTCTGTTTTACCCTGTTCATCTCCATAACCTGTATAAGTTTTGACAGCTGCAAGTTTATTAACACCTCTTTTTAGTCCCTCTATAACTGAAGGAGACAAAACTTCTGTAGTATTACCTATACCAAGTTTTTTTAATATAATATCAGGATGTTTTTCCTGGAATTCTCTTGTTCTTCTGGCTATTTCAGGAAAAAGATATCCTGCTGCTAATTTTTTATAGTTTTTATTTACTTTTGCCACGTAATCTACTCCTGTTAATACTCATGACCGGTTGCTGAGTGTTTTTGCTCCGCAAAAATGTATCGAAGCAACACCTTCCTTATGATCTTACTGCCATGGGAATCTCCACCTTATCTACAATAGCCTTAAGTTTGGCTCTTTTCCCCTCACTTGATAAACCACACATGGGAAGTCTAAAAACTTCTTCGCACCAGCCTCTCATAGCCATGGCTGTTTTTATTGGAATTGGATTAGTTTCTATAAACATTGTCTTAAAAAAATCAGCTAACTGGGCTTCTTTAACTCTGGCTTCTGTAAACTTTCCCTCAAGGGCAAGGTTTACCATTGATACTATTTTATCTGGTATCAGGTTTGATGCTACTGATATTACTCCTTTTCCACCAGCTTCAATCAGACTTAATGTCATATTATCATCCCCTGATATAACATGAAAATTTGAATCTGTACTTGCAATTACATCCTTCATCTGCTGTAGATTACCAGAGGCTTCTTTTACTGTTGTAATATTTGAACACTCTGCTGCCAATCTTGCAAGAGTTTCTGTTTCTAAATTAACCCCTGATCGTCCCTGAATATTGTACAATACACATGGAATCGATATCGAATCTGCAATAGCTTTGAAATGCAGATACAAACCCTGCTGTGTGGGTTTATTATAGTATGGATTAACTAACAGTACAGCATCTACTCCGGATTTTTCTGCATGCTGTGACAGTTGGATAGCTTCACTTGTTGCATTGCTTCCTGTTCCTGCAATGACAGGAACTCTTCCTGCAGTGGTTTCAACTGTTAATTGAATAACCCGGTCATGTTCTGCGTGGGACAGGGTTGGGCTTTCTCCTGTTGTTCCGCAGGGGACAAGACCGTTTATACCACTTTTTATCTGGAATTCGATAAGATCTTTGAATGCATCCTCATCAAATGTTCCTTCTTTTGTAAATGGTGTAATTAATGCTGTATAAACGCCTTTAAGATTAGTCATTACTTTTATCTCCTATAATATCTTTCATCATATCATTAATATTAAAAAAACCAGTTCTGTTTTCTATCCATTCTGCAGCAGTTACTGCACCTGAAGCAAATCCTTCTCTTCCTCTGGCAGTATGCTTTAACTCAATTGTATCTACAGGGCTGTCAAATGAAACAAGATGAGTTCCTGGAATACTGCCTCCCCTTGTTGAGGATATATGCAGTTCCTCAGGGTTTATCTTTCTTTTAAGTTCTTCTGAAACTATTGATGTCTTTCTATCAATATTTTTTAACAGAATATCTCCAAGCATAACTGCTGTACCGGAAGGGCTGTCTGCTTTTTGATTATGATGGAACTCATGGATAAAAGGATCGTACTCAGCAAAAGAATTCATAATTTTAGAAGTCTTATCCAGAATTGAGAAAAATATATTAACTCCAAGAGAGAAATTTCCGGACCAGATTATGGCTGATCCTTTCTTGTCTGCAAAGACCCTCATTTTATCCATATCTGAATACCATCCTGTTGTACCCATTACTATTTTTTTGCCGGCAGAGCAAACTATCTCAGCATTTTTAATTGCTGACCCGGGGGTTGAAAAATCAATAACCACATCAGCTTCATCCATTATTTCTTTGGAAAGAGTTTTTTCACTTGCATCATCTGCTATTGGATCTACGGTGGCGATGATTGCATGCCCTCTGTTTTTTGCTGATTTTTCAATTATTCTGCCCATCCTTCCATAACCTGATATTACGATATTCACGGAAAGTAGCCTCCTGTTTACAGTTCGATCTGTTTAGTGTAAAATAGTACTCTAATTTAGTTATTGTGTCTATATATAAACAAAAAGTTTTTATAGTAACATATCGTTAAAGAGGTTTCTATGGAATCAGTCAGTAGTATGGTTAAATATTTATTGGAAAATAAACCGTTTTTGCTTGATGCTTTAAGCAGAGGAATTTTAAGTCTTGGTAACCTGGCAACTGAGTTTAAACCGGATATAGAAGAATCTCTTGGTAAAACAATAAAAGAAACAGCAATAGTTATGGCTCTCAGGCGATATGGTGAAGAAATACGTGAACGGAGAGATACTGTAGTTCCTAAATCCATTAGCGGTGAAATTTTAATGAAGACTAATATTTGTGATTTTAATATTTTAAAGTCCACAAATCTCTTAAGCAGGCTAAAAAATCTTTATGAGATGGTTAATATAGAGCGTGGAGATTTTCTTAATATTATTATAGGAAATAATGAAATAAGTATTTCGGTAAGTGAGAAATATTATGAAGATATAGAATCATTTCTTCAGGGAGAGACTTTATTTAATCATTCACGGGGATTAGTTTCTTTAACAGTTATTTTTAATGGTGACTTTCTTCACACTCCGGGTGTTGTATCCCAGGTTATGCATAGATTTGCATGGGAAAATATTAATATCTTTGAGATTGTTTCCACTATGACAGAACTTACATTTGTAATAGAAAATAAAAATTCAATTAAAGGCTATGAAGTCCTCCAAAAATATCTGACACATATGCAGAACCCATAATGGATGGTTGGACAGGGGTCGGAAACTCCCTTTAGTCAGTGGGATAACTTTCATGGTAAAACTGACTCAGGAAAACAGGCCTTTTTTACGATTAATTTTGACACGAAAGCTGGCTCCTGCTATATCACATGCATATTTAACCTCTGTTTCCATATCCTTTGCCGATATGAGATCCAAAGTTCCGCTATGTATGTTTACAGTTATGCTTTTTATATCCGGAATATTCTGAAGGGCTTTTTTTATTTTTTTTCCATTGTCAGATGAAAGGCCATCTATAATGTAGCTGTATGTTTTTGATTTACCCATTTTCGTAATATATATTATTTAATTTATTGTGAATACCCGGCAAGGTTAATGAAATGTCTATGAAATAAATATATTTTTTGTTTTTTGCACCAGTTGTAAATACTTATATTAGAGAATGAGTATTTGAGAAATATAGAATGTGATATGGTGCAAAAAGCTCTAAAAAAAAATGGCTATTTGGTTGAAATACGGGTAATAAGGTGTTACTTTATTCTTAGTATAAATAAACAGGAGAAAAAAATGAAAAAATTAACAATTGCTCTGTTAATAGTTGTTGTTGCGTCTTTCGTAATTTCATGTGCATCAGCTCCAGCTCCAGCTCCGGCTCCGGTAGCAGCAGCTGAACCTGATAAATCGGGTCTTCCGGACTTTGTTCTTAATCCACCTATAGCAACAGACGCCATTTATGGTGTTGGTTATGCAAAACAGTCTTCCCAGGCATTATCCATAAAGGTTGCCAAGACGAATGCCAGAGCAGATATCGCAAGCCAGATTGAAACAACTATACAGGAAGCTATTACCTCTTATGCACAGGAAGCTGGTGAAGGTGAAAATACTCAGTTAATTAGTTTTGTTGAAACTATTACACGGCAGATTACAGATCAGACTTTAAGTGGTGCAGCTCCAAAAAAATTACAACCCATGGATGATGGTGGAGTTTGGGTGTTAATGGTTTATGGTAAGGAAGCTCTTAAGGATTCTTTTGAAGAAGTTGCAAAAGAATTTGAAAGAAATGATGCAGCAGCCTTTGCAGAATTCAAGGCATCTCAGGCAATTGATAAACTTGATTATCAGCTTGCAAATAATCCAACAGTTTCAAAACCTGTTGAGTAAAAAATATCTGGTTAAAAGCTGTTCCTTAACCGGGACAGCTTTTTTTTTGAGTTTTTATGGAAAAATATTAAAAACTATAATAGAATAAGTTCATGGAATTATTAAACCGCCTGTTTTTCATAATTATTGTTATTACATCTTTTTTCATGTTATCCTGCTCTTCCGTTCCTGTAGACAGGGTTGAGAACTTTCAAAATAATCTAAATGAAAATGATGATATTAAAGACCCTGTTATTGTTAATGGTGTAATAGATTTTACAGATCCTCTTTACAGTTTTATGTGGAATACAGCTCCTTCTAATGGTAACTTAATGTTTTCTTCCTTTATTCCAAGAAGGGCAAACAGAGAAGAAGAGATAGATTTTGCAGTAGCAGAAGCTGCCAGACAGGTTTCAATGATGTATAATTCCAGGGTTAATGCAAAATTTGCTGTACAAAGTAATAATAGAGATCTTGGGGTTCTTGAATCAATCGATATTCAATATGATAAGGATATGGCAAAAGCGCTTGAACCAAAAATAAAAATTACAAAGCATTTGAGAGATAATGAAGGAACTTATATTTTGTCAGAGCTCGAAGGTATCAAATTTAAGGGCCATTTTTCAGATTTATCAAAACCAGGACAGGTTCCTGACTGGTTAATTAATATTCCCGTAATTCCAGGTTATCTTGTAAGTGTTGGTACCGTACAGAGAAGCCGGTACAAGATTGATTCAATTCGAAAAGCAGATGAACAAGCTCTTGCTAATTTAGCAAAACAGGTTTCTGTAGTAGTTAAGGCAAAACGGGCTGACAGGGATTCTGAAGTATCTGGGTCGGCATTCAGCGAAACAAACTATGAAGTTACATCAACCTTTATTAGAGGTTTTTATGTACTGGGCAGATGGAGTACAGATAATGGTAATACTTATTATACCCTTGCAGTCTGTCCGGAAAGTCAATAGGGAGATTAGGATTATGAGAAAATTTATAGTATTATTTTTAGCAGCAATATTTGTAATATCCTGTGCCACAGGAGGAATATCCAAAACCGGTTCAGATCCCAATCGTCCTGAATGGACAAAAAGTTTTCCGGTAGCGGAGGGCTATTATATAGGTATTGGAACATCAAATACAGGGAATGAGTCTGAAGACAGAAAAATTGCTGAGGACAGAGCACGAACAAATATTGCAGCATCTATTTCAACTAAACTGCATAGTGAGACTGAGATTTATACACGGGATGATTCCAACGGTAATACATACAACTATGCAGAAGACAAAATAACCGCTGTTGTAGAACAGAGTCTGAGCGGAGTTGAGACTGTAGATACATACTACTCTCCGGAAGCCGGATCATGGGTATATATGAAACTCTCCATTGCTCTATGGGAAAATACTCAAAGAGAAGAAATGGCTGCTCTTATTTCCAGAATAAAGGAATTTTTAAATCCTGTTTTGAGTGATTTTGAAAGACCTCTGGTAACCAAGATACAGGAGCTTATAAAAGCAAGAAATTTAATACTTGAGTCTCCCTATGCAGGGATGTTAAAAACCAGTTTAAATGGAGAAAACGGTTCGTTAATAGATTTGGTTGAGAGTAATCTTAAGCAGTATCTTGATTCAATATTTTTGACAATTGATCCGGAAAATGTAGGAGTTGAGACAGGGCAATCAGCTGATATTTCTATAACTATTAGTTCGAATAAAGCTTCACTAATGGGGAATTTTCCGTTTAATCTTGTTTCTGATGATAATAAAATTGTTGTAAGTGCACTAACAGATCAAAATGGTAAGTTCAGAACTGAATTGAAATCCACTGAACTCAATATGGGTATGAATTATCTGAACCTCGTTCTGGACAAAGAAGCTATAGGTTTCGATGATTCATTAAAGGCACTGAGCTTTCCTGAAAAGGAAGTGATTGTTGATGTTCAGACAGTTTCTATAGGTTTGGATGTACTAATGCCAGAGGGTATTGAGCTTTATGGTGCTGAAGGATCCGTAAAATCCCTTTTCTCTACAGGAAACCTTCCTTTTAAAATAGGTCCCATAGATACTCCTTATATTAAATTTGATATTCGCATTTCAGATTTCCCAAAATATCTTGAAGGGGCACCTGATATGGCTCAGGCAAATGCTGTTATTTCTCTGGTAAGGAGAGGAAAAACAATATACAGTTTCGAAAGTGATCAGTTTAAAGATGGAGGCCTCACGCCTGAACAGGCTCATGACAGAGCTTTTGCAAAACTTATTAAGGGGCTGGAGTCAAATGTTGAATATGTAAAGGGTATTGTTGACGCCCTTTCTTTAAATTAGATTTATTACAACAGGTTCTGCAATAATACACCAGGGGTACAAATGAATCAGACTCAGGTAAAAGATATCCTTCTTCGTTTGAAGGAGGATGTTGAGGAATTTACAGTAATTTTTTCGGGGAAGAAAAGTACAAAGGTTGATGGTCTTTATAAACCTTCTTCCAGAGAGATTATTATCCATAACCGTAATACGGAAGACCAAAATGCAATTATATATACGGCAATTCATGAATTTGCCCATCATGTTCATGTTACATCATCCCTTATTCCTGTTTCCAGGAGAGCCCACACAAAAGAATTCTGGGCAATTCTTCATTCCCTTCTGAATAAGGCTGAAACCTTAAAAGTTTATTCAAATAAATTTAAAACAGAAGCTGATTTTCAATCACTTACCAGAGACATAAAAGAGAAGTTTATTCTTAGAAATGGTAAAATTATGAAAGAATTTGGTAAACTTCTTTTACAAGCCTATAATTTATGCACAAAGTATGATATGAGTTTCGACGATTATGTGGATCGTGAACTGGGTCTGGGAAGGACTAATGCAAAACAGATTATGGGAATTTACAGAGAAGATTTAAATCCTGAAATTGGATATGAGAACATGAAAACCCTGTCCAGGATTCCTCAGGGAGAGGGAAGAATTAAAGCAGAAGAGGCCTTTTTAAGTGGAAGCAGTCCTGATTCTGTAAAAACCAGGTTTATTAATCCTTCTCTGATATCTGAAGATCCTGTTTTGCGTTTACAGAAAGAGAAACTTAGAATAGAACGCAGTATAGTTAATTTTAACAAAAGGCTTGAGGAAATAGAGAACAGCCTTTCAAAAATGACAAAATAATAAAAAAGGATTCATAAGAAATATTTTATTATTTATTGGAGAATAGAATGAACGAACTTTTATGGTTGGCAATGCTTTTAGTAAACTTTGGAGCAATAATGTTTAGTTATCGAATATGGGGGAAAGCAGGATTATATTTATGGATACCCATTTCTGTTATTGTTGCTAATATCCAGGTTACAAAAACTATTGAACTGTTTGGACTAACTGCCACACTTGGAAATATTGTTTATGCTACAAGCTTTTTAGTTACAGATATTTTAAGCGAAAACTATGGAAAAAAAGATGCTTCCAGAGCTGTTGGCATGGGTTTTTTTTCTCTCATAATAATGACTGTTTTAATGAATTTAGCCTTATTTTTTGTTCCCGATTCCAGTGATTTTGCCCAGGGAAGCCTTGCTTCAATTTTTAGTTTGATGCCCAGAATTGCTCTTGGAAGTCTTGCTGCATATGGGTTTTCCCAGCTCCATGATATTTGGGCATATGATCTATGGAGAAGGCGATTCCCGTCCAAAAAATTCATCTGGCTGCGTAACAATCTTAGTACAATGGTAAGTCAGTTACTGGATACATTAATTTTTACCCTTATTGCATTCTGGGGTGTTTTTGAAACTTCAGTACTTATAGATATAATGCTAAGCACCTATGTTTTAAAATGGGTGGTTGCTTTCCTGGATACACCCTTTTTGTATATAGCAAGAAACTGGCATGATAAAAGAGTAGTGGACAGGGATTAATAAATGGAATACTTAAAAAATCTTTTAATTAATTCTAAATTGCTTTCTTCATAAAGATTTCCTATGGCATTCCGCAACCTTGGTTTCCGGTTGGTTCGTTCCATAGTTCTACAAGTTCATCGTCCTTTGTAAGGGTCTTAAATCTCTTATGGGCTTTTGTTGATAGATCGCTGTTATTTATTACTCCCTGTATTTAAACAATAATACTCTTTTTTTATAGGCAAGGCATCAAAGAACGAGGTGTGAAAGCTATTGAGGCAGCTATTCTAAAATTGTATAGCTGACCTTAGCCTCGGCCATTATCTCCTGATCTTCTTCTTTTACCTCTTCCAGTATTAGGCCTCTGGTTGCCATTCCTAAATTTTTAAAGGCCTTACCTTTATCTGTAAATTGTCCGGTACTGGCAACTACCTTTATGTATTCTGCTCCGTAAGGGGCTGTAAGGCGAAATTTAAAAGGGGCCGTTTCTCCTGGAAATTTTAAAAATTCACCTCCAGGAAGAAAATTGTTTACTTCATACTTGTTGGGAAAAACTAAAGTTGTGTTTCCGGTAACATCTATATGAAATATTTTTATATAACAGTCTTCAGAAGCCAATACATAAAGAACAAGTTCCTCATTATTATGATAGACACCTCCGTCCCCACGGCTAGTGGTAACATATATATCTAAATTGCTTTCCCCATAAAGATTTCCTATGGCATTATCAATATTTAATAGTACCTGATAGTTTTTGGGTAAAACCTCCACTCCGGATGGTATTGTCGTAAGAGGCAGGATTATTTCCCTTTGTCCTGCAAGCTTATTAAAAATAAAACTAAAAACATTAATATTTACCTTAATACTGTTTCCTTCCAACAGGTAAGTACCATAGATCATATAACCTGCACCGCCCCATGAGTCGGGATCCATCAATAGTGCTGCTTCCGGATTATTAAAGACTGGTCCTGCATGGCGAATAATGCTATAAGTATCACTTTTTAGAATTGCTTCTTCTACCAGTTTGCGTATGACGTTTGAATATCCGGTACCAATCCACGTTTCTTTCCAGGTAAAATTTCCAATAATAGCATCTAAATGCGCGCTGTACTGTTTTTTTGCAATGGAGTCCAGAGCAGAACGAATGGGATCCTCGACGGCAAATATAGGTATATTTATTGCTGTAAAAAGAATTAGTATAAGCAATAATTTTTTCTTTATAATTATTCTGTACATTGTATCTCCATTTTTAAAGCTGATTTAAGTATATAAGCACCTTTGTCTCTAGTCAAAGGGTCTAAAAAAGCCCTACAGACCCCAGGGAAGAGGTAAAGTAGAACGCTTTTTTAGAACAGTCAGATAATCATTTCTCACATTTCAGAGCAGGAAGAAATTAAAAGTCTCGATTAGCTGAATATCCTGTTCTCTAACTGGCTGGAAACTGAATATTATAGAGAAATACACTTATCACTCGGGATAACACCTTTCGATGCATGGTTCCCATCCTTTGATAAAATTAAGCACATGGATCCCCTTATTGATATTGACAGTATCTTTTTACACTGCATATCCCGGAAGGTTTACAAAAATTCCATTGTGACTGTTAATGGAACAGCCTTTGAAGTATCTCCCATTTCCATTGGAAAAAAGTTACGGTGATATTTGACCCCAAACCTTGTATGACAGATTGCTTCATGAGAAACCTCTTTTTGAAGCATTCAGAAAAGTTAAAGTTTCCAATGGAAAAGGTGGAATTGACTGACAGGACATTGGAGATTTTGAATTAGATTTAAGCGGAAATATACAGATTTTGGTAAATGAGTTGAGGGATAAGACTTATGTTCCTATGCCTGTCAAAAGGGTAGAAATATCCTTAATATTAACCAATCTATGAGGAGAATTTTCACCCGTCCAGTTATGGCCATCGCCAGGGAAAAGCAGTCATCAGGCTATCAGTAAAGTAATGACGGGAACAAAAGGGACGGAGGAGGATTTTCACCAATAGAACATCCAGGCACATAGAAGGAAGGAATTCTGGCACGAGTATGTCTGCATTCAGGATGATTACACCATGACCTTTCCATATCAGACACTGGAAACCATATTTGCCAATTATTATACTGAACTGGAAAATATAAGTGTTTCAATTGGTTATACAGATTATTTTCGCCAATTTGCAAAGGATTTGGATTTAGAAAAACTATTTACTGGATACTTTAAACGCTATCTGGAACAGATACCTGTGCAGGCCTGTGATAAAGTTAATGAAAACTTCTACAGAACAACATTTTATGAGCTTTGTACCAGATATCTTTCAAAGAACTTTGTGCTGAATATCGAATTCAATTACCCTTCCGGCAGATCTGATTTTGAGTTTTCTTCTATGGATAAAGCCGGAGTTAAAGAATTGTTTAAAAAATATTTCCCTGTATCCAAAAAGGAAAGTTCTAATTGGGAATTCAGACTTGAACAATTAAAAATGTGACCCCTGGAGACCCTATATGTCAAGATATATGTTGACCATCATGAACACTATTACTGTCAAACACATTTTTCTGAAATTTCATGTCCACATTGCTACCTTCAGGATCATCATCATTGCACTGAATGCGGAGATAGATTAGAGTATAAGGATGCATCGTTTCAAAAGAAAATATTTTTTAATCCCTCAACTTGTGGGATGGTAGGATTTTAGGAATTAGAGAATGAATAAATCGATTATTTCAGATCAGCTTAAGCATGACTATCCTGATTATAAAATTTATTTGGATGCAGACAGCCGAATGGTTGTTGCAGATAATCATAAAATGAGTTTACTTAATAGTTCTGATGCATTACAGACAATGAATATTTTTTCCCGATCAGGTAGGAGTTTTTACCAGGCAATAACACAGTTACTCTGTTCTAATTATAATATTATCCCAAAAGAGGGTAGTTATGCAGATCATCTTATCATTCGTCAGGAAGATCTAAATAAATACAAGGTGCAAAAACTGGCTAAGAAGTGGGGAATAGGATTTTTAGAAACTAATGAAAATATTCAAGCTGTTGGGGTGGATTATGATATTAAAAAGAATCTACTATTGGAAAGTCCTGAGGTTCCTGAAGAATTGTCTAAGGAAGAATATTTTCCAGAAAATCAGGAAGCTTTTTCTTGTTTAACTGCGGAGACAGAGGACGAGGGATGGGCCGAACTTGAAGAGATAAAATTTGATGATGAAATTAAATTTCTTGAAAAGGGTATTGAATTTGTTGAGGCGATGGAAGAACTTGAAGCTGTAGATGAAGAAATTAAAAATAAGCTTGAGGAGTTTGATTCAGTAGAAGAAAATGAAAAAAAGAAATCAAACAAAGGAATATTTAATTTCATTTATAATATATTAAAATTTTAATAACCTAAATATTAATATTTTCTTGACACTAAAAATTATTATACTAGACTTAAGGTGCACAAATAGTTGGAGGTTTTTATGAGAAAATTTTTTGCATCAATATTGTTTTTCACCCTTTTTATAAATTTTTCCTATTCTCAGGATAAGATGGTAATTGCGGTTTCTCCTTTTAAAAATTTAGCGGGAAATAATGTAGAAAACTATGTTGGATTTCAGATCTCAGAATATATGACAAGTGCATTGGCTTCAATTGATGGTGTTTCTGTTGTGGAAAGAGGTATGCTTGAGAAGGTTCTGAAAGAACAAAACTTTCAGCTTTCCGGTATGACAGAAGCTAAAAATGCTGTAGAACTTGGAAATTTAGTAAATGCGAAACAGATGCTCGTCGGTTCCTATACAATTAATCATAATACAATAAATATAAAAGGTCGAATTGTAGATGTTGAAACTGCAAAAATTACTGCTTCTGCTAATGTAAGCGGTTCTTTTACTGGTGATATAAATCCTGTTATGTATGATTTTTTCTATGCTCTATTGGATAAGAACCCTCCGGAAGAGGTTTTTTCGCAGATGAGTGTTCTTGAACAGAGAATTTCAAAACTCGAATTAGAGAAAAACGAATCTTTTGCAGCAGAAATTAAAAAATTACAGGAGCAGATGACAAACCTGGAAAATACAGGGAAGAACCTGAAGAATACTCTAAGCAGTTTTAAGATATCTTTAGCTGTGGAAGCCCAGCTTTCTATGCTGAAGGATATGGATCAGGATACTTCTGCTGATGCAGCGAAAGCATTGGAGGCATCTTTTGAGAATAATAACAAAAAAGCCCTTGAGTATTTGCAAAGTGCAATTGCAGATCCTACAAAAAATTATCTTTCCTACAGTCTATCTGCGGATAGTTACTATGAAAAATTATCTGCTGTAGAAGGAGAATCTTTTTTTGTAAAGATGGTAAAGAATCAACTGGAGGTAAATAAAGTTCTTTCAAAGGATGCAGAGGCAATATCAAAATACAGAAATACTCTTAAATTACTGGTAAACAGGCTCTACGCTGTTTTATATCCCGATATGTTTACTCTTAATATCGGGAAAACTGAGCAGGTAGAGATGGGGACTGTTTCTGCAATTATTACTTTGCCATCGAATATATCGATTAATGTAAATACAGGTACACGACAGCTGTTAAACAGAGTTCTTGATACTCAGGATCTAATTGGGATCAGTAATAAAAAGTATTCTTATGCTGAAAATCTTGTGTTTAAAACAGATCCTCCTTTGCTAAAAAAATTACTGCCTAATTCCGGGATTAAGGAGCTTTTTCCCATAAGCCTGAATGCAGGTATTGGATATTCCATACAGTTTATAGATAAAAATGAGAATATTCTGTTTGAACTCCTTCATGATAATGTAAAATCATTTAATCTGACAACAGATTCAGATATTGTTTGGGGTAAAGAATCAGGTAATTCCTATAAAGTAAAAGAAGCAAAAGACGGCTGGAGTTTTAGGAATGGTAAAGTAGAGGTTCAGGCCAGGGAGTTACGGAATCTTCATGGGGTTAGAGTTGTTCTTGATAGAAGAAGTTTTATCATGAATTATTCTTTTCCCGTGTACAGTGACACAAAATGGAAATCTATACTTTTGCATTCTTACAGGCAGAAGTACATTAAGATCTCACTGGATGATGTTGAAGATCCAATGCCCCAGGTTAAAGATATTGTTATAACTCATTCAGTGTTTAGTGTAGGAACTTATCTTGACGGAATCCCTCTTTTGGTGAATCCTGATTATGTTGCAGGTATTTCAGATTTAACTGCCATTGTATACTGGGGAGATAGTTCGAATACTGTCGTTACAGGTGAATGGACCGGGGTTAAGAAATACAGCAGTGAAAATATTAGCGGTGCTTTAAATTCGGAAAGTGTTTTATATTTTTCTATGCCTGCGGTTATGAAAAATGGAAAGGAAGTATTTATTCTTGGAAATAATAGTCAGTCAAAAATTGTTAGTTTTTCAACGATTCTTGGAACTTCCTGGAAAAACAATATTATAGGAAGTGATCAAATTCTTGTAGAAAAGGATAGGATATATATTGCTAGCGGTGATTATGGAGAGGGCTATACTGCTTCGCTGAATAGTAATACAGGGGTATTGCTTTGGCAAAATGGATCTGTTCGCAGTGATAATCTGAAAGTCTCTAAAAATAATATTATTACTTCTTATGTACGCCATGGAGATTATAGTTTTAGCTATGTTACTTCTCTTAATGCAGATACAGGTTCTCTTGTATGGAAAAATGACGATATTTCTGGCTATAGTCTACAAATTATTGGTAGTAAGATTTATACGGCGGGTTCCTTTTATAGTAATTCTCCATCATGTATAGATTTTGAGAGTGGTAAAATTCTATGGAATAATAGGTCTGTTCGAAGTACTGATATTGAAGTATTAAGTGGAAAAGCATATGTAGCTTTTAGAACTTACACCGCTTGTCTGGATGCAGAAAGCGGACAAATTATCTGGAAAAATAATGATGTAGGAAGTAGTAAATTGTATGTTGTTGGTAATCGTGTTTATACAGTGATTTCTAATTATATATCCTGTCTTAATGCCGACACAGGGAGACTTCTCTGGAAGAATAAAGATATTAGAAGTTCTGATTTAAAAATTATTAATAATCATATATATACATCAGGAAGAATGCATTGTCTTGATGCAGGAACTGGAAGAGTCTTGTGGACAAATCCCAATTTTTATAGTACTGATTTTCAGATAGTAAATGAAAAAGTGTATAGTATAGATAAGGATCAAACATCCTGCCTTAATGCAGGGACTGGAAATATTATTTGGAATAATACAGTAAATACTGGTAGTAAACTTCAAATGATAAATGGTAAAGTTTATACTTCTAAAGATAATAGTACTCAATGTTTGGATATTTCTACAATTGAATCCTGGTATAATTTGAAATCTAGTGGAGATAGTTATTATAATATGAATAGTTATCTTGAGGCATCTGCTCAATATTCCAAAGCAATATCTGTAGAAGGTTCTAAAAATGCATTGGTGCTTTACCGGGACGCATATTCCAGAGAGCAGGTAGGGGGGCTTACTCCTTCTGTTAAAAATGAATATTTTAAAGCATGGGTACGCCTAAAAGAGCAGTATCCTGGCCATAGATATATTGCAGCTGCAGAAAAGAAGATAAATTGACATAAACAGAGTCAGTTTTAAAAGTATCTGAGAAATATGGTTTGTAATCTTTCGGGGAACAATTACGCTGTTTCCCGGAGTTTTGTTTTCTGGATTTTCTACGTTTTTTTCCCCAAGATATGAATTAATAACAGTAATTATTAATAGAAATGATATGGTATTTATTATAGGAGTGGAACCATCACTAATCACCCGATATGATTTTGTTCTAATTAAAAGAAAAAGAGAGACGGAGCAATGAGACTAATATAAACCAATGGTTATCTAGTCAAAAGGTATAAAAAAATTATTTATATAAGAGCCGCTTTCAAAACTATAACTGTTTACCCTAAAAAGGTATTCTGAGCGGCTCTAAAGGCAGGTTCTTGCTAAACT
>Ga0190306_1000346_pt1 | contig 16441 bp, 15 predicted proteins | sample 48700734_MG_FD_161657 | JGI IMG/M metagenome (GOLD analysis project Ga0190306, IMG submission 161657) | Hydrothermal vent sediment bacterial communities from Southern Trench, Guaymas Basin, Mexico - 4870-07-3-4_MG | ecosystem: Environmental > Aquatic > Marine > Hydrothermal vents > Sediment ... | reverse complement strand
CAGAACCCAGGTCAGGAAACATTTAACATCCTGTAAAATTATCAAGTTACAAACCTTTGGAATCCAGGAAATCGAGTATAGCTTTATCATCTATAAAACCAAGATCAATGGCTATCTCACCAAACATTCTTTCATCACCATCGTCCTGGATTTTAAGGACACTGTCCCTTTGTTCCTCTGACATAGCGCCTATTCGTACCAAACCATCACCAATTCTTTCTACCATAACTAAATCTCCATTGATAAATACGCCGCATTTATTTTAAAAATTCGCTCTACCTGATTAGTATATACATAAAAATAAGATCTGCAAGAAGCTTTTTCTCTAATATATTAACAATAGACTGGCGTAAAGTAAAATAATAAGGGCGATACGAAGTATCGGGGATCCGTAATTAAAACAAAGTATGTCAGGGTTATATTTGTTCAGCCGGAATTTTAGATCGATTCCTTTATCTCGTCCAGTTGATTTTTTAAATCTAAAATTTCAGTTTCCCAGAATTTCTCCGTACCCCAGTCAGGAAAATTATGTCTAAACTGATAGTCATTAATTTGTCTGCCGCACCAGGCAAGAAAATAGATAATTCTCATTGCACGAAGGGGCTCAACAAGTCTGGAAGTAGAATAGTCAAATGATAGAAACTGCTCATACCCTTCTATTAAAAGGTTAAGCTCTTTACGTGATTCTGATAAATGCCCAGGAAGAAGGAGCCAAAGATCCTGCATGGCAGGTCCCATTGCCATATCATCAAAATCAATTATCATCAGTTGATCATTACCATCCGCACCTGGGCGGCTTAAAATATTCCCAGGATGGCAATCTCCATGAATACGATGTCTCTTTACCCCTTCAAACAATGGAATAATAAGATCCAGAATTTCATCTGTAACTTTTTTAAAGTCAGCTTTTAAATTCCCGGAAATAAGATCCCCGGATAGAAGTTCATCCAGATCCTGCCGGGTAGAAAAAGAGGGATCAAGTACAATTCTATGCTCTGCTGGTCTGCTTACACCGGAGGAATGTATACGACCAATTAAAGCGCCTGCACGCAGATAGTCTTCGTCACTGTTTAATTCAAACAGTCTTCCTGATTTTTTAGGAAAAACAGAAAAATAGAAACCATTGTTATTACCAAGAGTATTATTGTTATCAAGTTTAACAGGACATACCACTGGAATATCTCTATCCTCACAGTCCTGCATAAAATCATGTTCCTCTTTTAAAGCAGCTTCTGCCCATCTTCCAGGACGATAGAATTTAGCAACAAGCCTTTCTCCATCATCGGTTTCAATTTCATAAACTCTGTTTATATAACTGGGAAAAGGGGTAATAAGACCAGTTAAGTTTGTCTTAGTTGCTTTTTCCACTGAAGAAAGTACAATATCCGGTGTTAATTCTGTAAATCCTGTTGTGCTGCTATTCATTGGAGGGATAATAGATTAAATATTATCAAATTACCATCCCGTAATTGAGAATTTCATAAATAACAAATTTTTAAAGGAGAATAACTATGGAATTAGAACTGGTAAGTGGATATTATCAGGGGAAAAATAACAGGAGCAGAGAGAGCTACAATCCAGCTCAAATGTTTGAACCTTGATTTATAGGATTTTTGGATTACCCTGATTTTTAAGAGAGTTAATCAGCGTTCAGTCTTTTTGTTCGGTTATTTGTAAACCATCAGGTTTAATTGTTATTAACCCATCTCTATAGAGACCACCGGCGATTTTTTTGAATAATTTTTTGCTCATTCCCAGCTTATTTTTAATTTCTTCCGGAGAACTCTTATCATGGAGAGGAATAAATCCATTGTTATCTTTTATATACTGTAAAAGAGAATCACTTGAATCAATTACAGCATAATAGCCCTTTCGTTTTAAACTTATATCCAGCTTACCATCTTCGCGTATTTTGGATATCCAACCGCTTAGCTTATCTCCTGTTTCCGGTTCTTTAAACACTTCCGACCTGTAAACAAGACCTGAATATTTATTATTAACTATTACCATTAACCCCAGCGGGGTACTCCCATAAACTAAAAGATCAACCTCCTGGTCTTCTTTAAGACTGGAAACATCCCGTTCAAAATACATTTCCAGATCCATATCTCCAACAAGGCCTTGTTTTTCAAAATCAAGTACCAGTCGGACAACAACTGTTGAACCTTCAATAATTGGAGAAGTTTGCCTTCTGTTAGGCAGGAATAAATCTTTTTTAATTCCCCAGTCAAGGAATGCTCCAAAATCCTGAATATCAACAACTTTTAATGCAGCAAACTCATTAACCTTGGCATGGGGTTGATCGAGGGTTCCTCTGAGGTTTCCTTTGGAATCATAATAAACAAAGACATTTAACTTTTCACCAGGTTCTATATCATCAGGTATGTCCAATTCGGAAATATAAACCTCTCTACTTTCTCCGGAAGAATCTTCATCAGCATCAAAAAAGGCACCCCCCTGAAACATGCGATTAATTGTAAGTATATTATAATCACCTATTTTGATCATGATCCTAACCCCTTGTATCTTTATGTAGTTTCTCAATTAAAGATTGGTATTTATCAACTATATATTTTCTTTTTACTTTCATTGTCTGAGTTAATTCCTTACCAATGGAAAAATTATTTCTTACAGCCAGAATTTTAGATATCTTTTCGAAAGGCTTAAAACCATGTTCCCTGGAAATTAAAGAACTTACTTCCTTCATTAACACCGAATAAATTTTATCGTGTTCAATGGAGGATTCTCCTTCTATACTAATATCATAGTCCGCAACCTTAAGTTCTCCTGCCAGTTTCATTAACTCTTCTTCATTAATTGCTACCAGTGCAGTAAGCTGTTTTTTATCCTGCCCCAGTAAAACCGCATGGTCTATATAGAGACTCTCTTTCATTTTATCTTCAATGGGTTCAGGTTCCACATTCTCTCCGCCCATTAATACTATGGTATCCTTTGCTCTTCCAACAATTATTATTTCTCCGTTTTCAGTTTCAATACCTATGTCTCCGGTATTTAGCCACCCATCTTTTCCCAGGACTTTATCCGTTGCTTCCTGGTTTTTATAATAACCAGTCATAAGCTGTGGGCCTGTGGTAAAGATAATCCCCTTTTCACCTATATCAGCAATACTGCCGTCATCTTTCCTAATCTCAACTTTTACATTATCAAAGGGGATACCTATTGTTCCAAATGTGTTGGTCCCAAAAGTTCGGGAAAGTATTCCCGGAGCGCATTCTGTCATTCCATAGGCATTTATAAGTGTAATTCCTATAGAATTAAACAGTTCATCAAGATATTTAGGAAGAGCTCCTGCTGCAGATGTAGCTCCCCGAAGACGCCCACCTACACTTGCTCTAAAAGGCTTAAACAGTATTATCGATAAAAGATGTCCTGGCAAACTCAAAACAAACAATAGTGTATTAAATAGAAACGTTATCCCCTTTTTTAAAAAAAATCTCTTTTTTAATGACAGATATCCTCCCTTAAGATAGGTTCCTGAGGAAAGATATAACTGATTTATTTTAATAAAGGTAAATATAAGATACCGTTTAGATGCAGGCATCTTACTAAGTGTTTTTATAAGTTTTTGATATATGGACTCCCAAACTCTTGGAACAGATATAAGTATTTGAGGTTTCTCCGCTTTTAAATCTGCAGCAAAATTTTTGGGCGAAGAATAAACAACCGTTACTCCGGCAAAAAAACCACAGTACTCAAAAGCTCTTTCGTATACATGCCAGGAAGGTAACATTACAACCGTTGTCTCTCCTTTGGAAGGATCAATTTCCAACCTTGGAGTATTTGCCATAACATTCTGAACAAAACTTCCATGGGTCAGCATAACACCTTTGGGGTTACCTGTAGTTCCAGAGGTATATACAATTGTAAGAAGATCCGCTGATGATATTTCAGACCTGCTATTATCCACAAAATCAGGATTTTTTTCATATTCAATCTGCCCTTCTTTCATAAGGGAATCATAAAAAATAACCCTTTTACCAAGCTGTGCATCAACATCATTTAAAGATCCGGAATCAATAATAAATATTTTTTCTGCTCTTTCCCAGTCTTCATCCTTAAAAACTGAAGTAAGCTCGACTAACTGGGATACAGTTTCGAGTATCAGGAATCTGGAATCAGAATGATTATAAATAAATTTAACCTCTGTTGGTGCCGTATCCGACCCTCTTGGAACAGAAACAGCTCTTAAAGCCATTATTGCAAAATCGGTAACTATCCACTCAAATCTGTTATTAACAAAAAAACCAACATGATCTCCAGGCTTTATTCCATATTTTGCTAAACCAGCAGTCAGTATCTTTACAGCAGAAGCAGTGTCTTTAAATGTTTTGTTTTCTACCGATCCATTTTTTTTTGTTTTGTGCGAAACTCTATCTGAATAATTTTCCTCTGCATAAAAGGGTAAATCCAAAATATTATTGATTTTATCTTTCATTTTATACTCCAATTTTCTATCTTAAGATTAGGTACTCTTTGAAATTCCTTCTCATTATTTGTCACTAAGATCAATTTTCCAGATAAACATTGTGCTGCCAACTGTAAATCATACGGTCCAATGGGTGTTCCTAATTTATTTAGATATGCTCTTATTAACCCAAAGGGTTGAATATCCTCATGTGTAAATGGAAGTATTTCAAATGAGGAAATGAATTCTACTAAAGCCAGTCTGTTTTTCTCAGGATATAAACTCTTTGCAATTCCATACTCGAGCTCAGCAACAGTAACTGCAGAAACCAATATTTCTGATTTTTGAAAAGACTCAAATTTGTTTATTAGATACTCAAATTTTTTATTGATCAAATATATACAGATATTTGTGTCGATAAGATACATTAAATATTTTCTCTTTCCTGATACTCAGGTTGTTCTCTACCATTTGAGAATATATCATCAGAAAACATTTCCAGACTCTTCCTTAATGGACTCCAGGGATCATCCACAGAACTTAATATGAGTGTATTCCCAATTTTTTGTATATAAAGTTCCTGTTCATCTATTGAAAATTCTTTTGGAATCCTGACTGCCTGGCTATTTCCGCTTTTAAATACCTTCACTGTCTGCATAGTTTCTCTCCTTATAAAAGTATATACTTAAGTATATACAAAGTCAAGAATTTAGTAAAATAGAAGTCCTTATCAAAAAAGCAATCCCGGTAAAGCAGACCTTTCCCAAACTGTCCTGAGGCTATAATTCCGAGACCTTTTTCAATATATTTAACTTTTTTTCATTATACTTAACACAAATCAGAAATAATATATTATTATTACAAATCAAGGTAGATGTATAGAGGATAATATGATCGAAAAAGAAAGAAAAATCAGTATTTTGAATGATGTCCTTGGGCCGATTATGCATGGACCATCAAGTTCTCATTCGGCAGCGCCTTTTGCAATAGCGCGTACCTGTCGGCAACTATCATTGTCAAATGGTGAAAACCTTTTAGAAGCATCTATACGATTTGATTTTGATGGATCTTTCGCTCAGGTACATGAAGAACAGGGATCGGATGAAGGCTTTGCGGCAGGTTTAATTGGTGTAAATATGGAATCCAAAGAATATTCTTATGCACTATCAACCTTAAAAGGCCCGATTGCACCTTTTAAATTCGATATAGAGCTCTGTTCATTAAAACAGATAGATCATCCCAATCTTGTAGAACTTTCACTTACTTGTGACAGCAATTCGTCCCGTCAAACAGATCGTTATCTGGCAATTTCGACTGGAGGCGGAATTTTTGAACTCCTTCAATACAATGACAGAAAAATCAGCATTGATGGATCAACGTATATATTTATGATTGAATGCAGCTCTCCTATAGCACTTAAAGATGTTCTTGCATGTCTGAATGAGAAAGATTTATTTATTGATAAACAACAAAATGTTGAAGGTCTACGCGATTTCTGGTTATTTCGAACTTCCAGAAAACTAAGAATAAAAGAACGTTCATCCCTTTTGAAAATATCAGATATCACTTTGATTCGTGAATCTGAACCTGTTCAGTTACTGGTGTCAGGAGAACAAACACTCTTTAATAGCGGAAAAGAGGTTCTTGAGTTATGCAAAAATCAATCTTTACCTGAAATAGCTATACAATATGAATCTATGCTTTTAAGTTTGCCAGCAGAAACAGTCGAGGAACACTTTCGCAGGCGTGCACAATTACTATTGAACATTGTGAAGGAGGGACTTGAAAGAAGTAGTAAAGAAGCAAGATATAAATATTTAGCCCCCTCTGCAAGTAAAATATTAAAATCTCAAAGGGCAAAGGTATTGGCCGGAGATTACATCCATCTTGCAGTCAGTGGAGCGTTATCTGTAATGGAAACTAATATTATAAGGGGTATAATCAGTGCCTGTCCCACTGCAGGCAGCGCTGGAATTATCCCTGGCTGCCTTTACAGCCTGGAGCAAAAGGGACATTCAATAATAGAGATAACGAATGCACTAAAAGTGGCAGGTATTATTGGTGTGATAATTGCAAAACGTGCAACATTTGCAGCTGAGATTGCCGGTTGTATGGCAGAAACAGGATCTGCCGCAGGAATGGCAGCAGCAGGACTTGCTCATGTAATGGGAGCAACGCCTGAAACAACTTTTAATGCTTCTACAATTTCTTTAATGAATACACTCGGGTTAGTTTGTGATCCAGTGGCCGGTGAGGTGGAAATACCCTGTTATGCAAGAAATATTGCAGGAGTCAGTCATGCTTTTGTTTCAGCTTCTTCTGCTATTGGAGGATTCAAATCTTTTATTCCTTTTGATGAGGTAGTAGATACAATGTTGAAAGTAGGAGAATCTATGTCTTCAGATTTAAAATGTACTTGTAGAGGCGGGTTGGCAGTAACCCCAACTGCTATATCAAGTATGAATTTCTAAAGATAAACAATCAACAATCCTGAAAAAATAATAGCAACTCCCAGTATTTTGGGGGTGCTCCATTTCTCTTTTAAAAAAAGCATCCCGGCAAAAGCTCCCAAAGGAATACTAATCTGACGAAAGGCTGTAACATAACTGACATTGGTAACCATAGGATAGCATATTAAAATTATTATATAGGCTGCCGCTACCATTAGTCCGGCAGAGACAGTGGGCAGTTTTTCTTTTACCAGAATTTTACGTAATTTTTTTTGTTCAGTTTTTTTTATCATAATATACAGACCAAGAAAAACAGAGACAAAAATCATTTGAAATGTAAAATAAAAAACAGCACTGAGAATAGAATACCCCTCAGCATTTCTAATTACTGTCATGGCAGTGCTGTCGAAAAGAGTGTAACCAGTTGTCCCTATAGCAGCCAAAACTGCAAAAAGAGTAGATACTTTAAAATAATCCCTGAATGACAGACTCCTTAGTTTTGCCTGAGGAAGAATGAGACAGCCGGTAAAAACTATAAACATACCCAAAAATGAAAAAAACGTAAGTCCTTCTATATTACCAGCCAGGAAACTAATAACCGGAACAAAGAGAACCGGAAGAGCCCTTGCCAAGGGATACGTAACAGACATTTCCCCTGTTCTATAAGCTCCTGCCAGACCAGTGTAATAAACAGCCTGAAAAAAACCGGAAACTACAAGATAAAACCATACCTTCCTATAGATTGAAAAATCGAATTCCAAAACCAATAACACAGGAAAAAGAACAATGACAGAAGCAAAGGATGTAGTAAAAAAGAATGCTGCTGAGGAAGTCCCCTTCTTTCCCAAAGTATTCCAGCCTACATGCAGGAAAGCTGAAAGAAGAATAAGAATAACAACAATTAATTTCATTTTTTCTCTTGTAATTGAATATTTTGATTCCTTATTGATTGTGCAAGCCTTTCAAATCGTTCAATAGTATGACTGTAAAACATCTGCCATCCTTCACATAATGTACTCAATGTACCAGGATTGTTATCCGGTCCTCTCATTTTCTGGCAGTCTCCATGACATAGCTGTAACCATTTGCAGCTGTTACAGCGACTATTCCATTGCCCTTTCCGTTTACCGAAATCCTCGTAAATAGGGCTTGTCAGAGCTTCCTCCCAGGATGTAGTATCTATATTACCCAGCTCCAGTTCTTTTTTTACAAAAAAATCACAGGGATAAATCCCACCATCATATTCTACCACAAAGTATTGCCGACAGTCTTTATCCATAGTGCATTGAGTATACCTGTTCATTACAAGGTAGTTCAGCACAGAATCAAAATGACGGATAGAAACCCGCCTGATGTCCGTTCTATACCAGATATCAAAAATTTCACATAGAAATTCTCCCCACTGGATACCATTGATGGAATAATGAGTCAGATCTCCCTTTTCGTCATATTCCACACATGGTATAAATTGAAGAAAATGGAACCCCTTCTCTCTATAGTATTTGTACAACTCTTCAGGTTTTGTTACATTATCCGAATTAACAAGACATAAAATATTAAATTCAGTTTTTGCCTGTTGAAGATAATTGATACCCTGCATTACCTTACTATAGGTGGGTTCCCCACTGGCGGTCAGCCGGTACTTATTATGAGTTGTTTTTGGACCATCAAGACTTACTCCCAATAGAAAGTTATTCTTTGTAAAGAACTCTGCCATAGGGCGATCAATAAGTGTTGCATTTGTCTGAAGACTATTATTTACTTTCACATTCGAATGTACATACTGTTTTTGTAACTCAACAACTCTTTCATAAAATTTCAAACCAGGGATAGTTGGTTCCCCACCTTGCCACATAAAATTGTATTCTTCTAATGCCATTCCCATATACCCCGAAATCATCTTTTCCAGAGTCGCATCAGCCATAACCGGTTTATCACCTTCTTTAATATAATTCAGATGATCTATATAAAAACAGTATTTACATCGCAAATTACAGGACGCAGAGACAGGTTTAATCAAAAGTGAAAACGGTCTAATTCTATTCATAAAAATAGAGTTATTCAGAAGCTTTTTTAAACGCTTTAAGCAAGATGTCAATATCTTCTATTGTATGTACGGCGGAAATCTGTACTCTAATTCTCGCCTTCCCCTTTGGAACAACGGGAAACGAGAAAGGAATTACATATATACCATTTTCGTAAAGATTTTCCGCAATTTTCACTGCCAGATGTTCATCGTAGAGCATAACAGGGATAATTGCAGTATCTCCGGAGGGCACATCAAATCCCAGATCCTTCATCTTTCCCCTAAAATAATCTGATTTCTTTTTAAGATCAGATGAATATTTACCGTTGCTCTTTTTTAAAAGAGACAGAGCCTCTATTGAAGCTGCAGCTACTGAAGGAGCAAGGGTATTGGAAAAAAGATATGGTCTGGATTTCTGTCTAAGCATTTCAACAATCTCTTTTTTTGCACATATGGCTCCCCCTGAGGCCCCCCCCAGAGCTTTACCGAAAGTTGTTGTTATAATATCAACCTTCCCCAGAACACCGCAGTACTCCGCTGATCCCCTCCCCGTTTTTCCTATATAGCCTGTAGCATGGGAGTCATCTACCATTACAAGAGCATTATATTTTTCTGCCAGTTCTACTATTTTATCAACAGGAGCAATATCCCCATCCATGGAGAAAACACCGTCAGTACAGATTATTCTAAATCTGGAATCTTTTGTCTCTATAAGCCCCTTTTCCAGATCTTGCATATTCATATGCCTGTATCGAACCCGTTTAGCTTTGGACAACCTTATTCCGTCTATAATTGATGCGTGGTTCAGTTCATCTGAAATAATTGCATCATTTTCGTCAAAAAGAGGTTCAAAAACTCCACCGTTTGCATCAAAACAGGCAGCGTACAAAATGGCATCTTCACAGCCGGTAAACTCCGCAATATCTTTTTCCAACTGCTTATGAACAACTTGAGTTCCGCATATAAATCTAACAGAAGAAAGTCCAAAGCCCCATTTATCAATTCCCCTGGCTGCAGCTTTTTTAATCTCTTCATTATTGGCAAAACCTATGTAGTTATTTGAACAGAAATTCAGCACCTTTTTCCCGTCCTCCGTTTCAATACGGCTCCCCTGAGGTGTAGTTAAGACCCGTTCATTTTTGTAGAGTTTCATCTCCTTCATTTCATTAAGTTTTTCTGAAAGATGATCCTTGAAATCACTGTTCATAACTTCCTCCTGACTATAATAATTTATTCTTCAATACTTCTAGCATATCTTTTGTCATTAAACCAAGGTCATAGTCAGGTGACCAGCCCCACTCAACCCGCGCAGCATAATCTTCAAGGCTGTTGGGCCATGAGTTTGCAAGAGCCTGTCTTACAGGATCGATATCATAATCAATCTCAAACTCAGGCATATATTTTCTTATGTAAGCTGCCTGTTCTTCCGGGCAGAAACTCATTGCTGTTACATTAAATGCATTTCTATGACGCAGCTTCTCAGGATCCGCCTCCATTATCTCTACTGCAGCCTTGAGTGCATCGGGCATATAAATCATATCCAGATAGGTATCCCCCCGAAGGAAACAGGTGTATTTCTTTTTTTTGACAGCCTCATAATATATATGCACAGCGTAATCGGTTGTTCCCCCGCCTGGATAGATCACATTTGATATAATACCTGGATATCTGACGCCCCGTGTATCGACGTCATACTTATGATAATAATAATCACATAAAAGCTCCCCCGCAACTTTTGTAACACCGTACATCGATGTCGGCCTCTGTATTGTATCCTGAGGTGTATAGTCTTTCGGAGAACCTGGTCCGAATGCCCCTATTGAGCTTGGAGTAAAAACAGAACACCCTTCTGCCCTTGCAATCTCAAGTATGGTGTAAAGACTGTTTATATTTATATCCCATGCAAGCTGGGAATTTTCTTCGGCAGTGGCTGAAAGAAGAGCCGCAAGATGATATATTCTATCTATTTTATGTTTCCGTATAATTTCACGAATCCTTTCTCCGTTCCTGCAGTCCACCTTGTAAAAAGGTCCCGATTCAATGAGTTCTCTGTTCAGATCATCCCTGATATCGGTAATAATGACATTATTAGTATTATAAATTGACCTCAATTTAACAGTTAATTCGGAGCCAATCTGTCCAAGAGCTCCTGTAAGAAGAATTTTCATCTCCCCTCCCAGCTATTTGTAATGTGTCCCATTTTCACAATTGAATGGCTTTTTGCGTCGTGTTCTGCTCCTCTATTAGAGGGGAGCTGTTTATTAAATCCAAAATGTGATTCATCGCAAAAAGCTGCCTCCAAAATAAAAACTTGATAAAACATACCCAATACACTATAATGAATATTAGTTTGATATATTGTATCAATTCATTATAGTAGCTATAAGTTTACTATGTCAAACCATTTATCAATATTCTTTTACAGGAAGGAAACAATGACAGAAAAAAAACTACTCCCCATAGGGGATACAATAAGGGAAATAAGAAAAAGCAATGAAATGACGCTGAGAGTACTGGCGGAGAAAAGCGGAGTATCAAAAGCAATGCTTTCCCAGATTGAATCTGACAAGGTAAATCCAACTATTGCGACTTTATGGAAGATTTCAACAGGACTTGGGGTTGATATTAATGAACTTACGCGAGTTGTTTCTATTAAAAAGAGAAATTTTACTCTTACCCAAAAAAATGATAGAACAACATTTGACTGTGACGAGGAAGGAGTGCATATAAGCATACTTACGCCCATTGATTTGATTGAAGATCTTGAAATGTATCTGATTACATTCCAAAAAGGAAGTAAACTTAGTTCAAAGCCCCATTTCCCGGGGACTGAAGAGTTTATTACACTCCTTGACGGAGAGATAACAGTTACTGCCGGAAATAATGTTACAGCAATGCGTAAAGATGATTTCCTAACCTATCACAGTGATATAGAGCACTCTATTGAGAATACCGGAGAGAATAATGCTGTAGTACACATGGTTGTCCGGTACAAAAAAAAGATGATAAAACATTAAGAGATTCAAATCTTATTTGACTAAATTTTTGTAAAAAGTTCTTGACATATAGATACAATATGATAAACTAAGTTTATCATATTAAACTTCCACTGATACTTCCCGTGTAAAATATATGAAATATCCAAAGGCTGGTCGCCAACAAGTTGGCCTGGTCGGGACTTCGTCCCTGCTCGGCTATGCAACCTTGGCTGCTCGCCTATACAATCAAAGGAGAAAAAGATGAAAAAGAAACTAATTGTTATTCTGTTATCGCTGTTTATAGCATTCAGCGTATTTTCCGGCGGACAGAAAGACACAACCAAAACAAGTTCGACTGCTGTAGCAGTAGCTGCACCAACTGTTGCAAATTCTATGGGGATAACAACTGAATTCCCTCAGCAGCTTGAATTGGCCGATTATGAGAAACAGACCGGCGAAAAACTGAAATTTAATGGTAATCCATTATTTGCTGATAAAGAGAGCAGCGGAGCTCTTCAGCCTGTAGACAAACGTCTACCCGAAGAACCCCTTGTTGTTCTGCCATATAATGAAATTGGTAAATATGGTGGTAAGCTTAAAGGTTTGAGTATCTCATATGAGTCCGGAACTACCGAAATTATGGCATGGCGTCAGGCGAATCTGGTCAGGTTTAGTGATGACTTAAGCACCATTGTACCCAATGTTGCAAAATCCTGGAAATGGAATAAAGATTTCACCGAAATAACATTTTCATTACGTAAAGGCCACAAATGGTCTGACGGTGAACCCTTTAATGCCGATGATATTGTTTTTTATATAAATGACATTCTTTTAAACAAAGATATCCATAAGGTTATTCCTTCTCCATGGAATGCAGCTGTTCCAAGCGTAGAGAAAATTAATGATGTCACTGTAAAAATCAAATTTGAAAATGCTTTTCCAGGTTTTCTTTATTATCTGGGAGGAAATGGATCTACTTTTGATGCATTTGCACCAAAACATTTTCTAAAAAAATATCACATTAAATATAATCCAAATGCAAATAAAGAAGCAATTGCAGCCGGATATGATAACTGGGTACAGCAGTTCGGTACTTACTGGAATAAATGGAAAGATGCAATAGTTGCAGGACCTGAAGGAGTTAAGGTTCCAACACTTGAAAGTCACTATCTGGTTCAGGAACCTACAACACAGAATCGCCTCTTTATTGCCAATCCCTATTACTTTAAGGTCGATACAGCAGGTAATCAGCTTCCGTATATTAATTATCATTATGAAAGATTTCTCGAAAAGCAGTTATGGCCTCTTGAGATTATGAACGGTAACGTTGATGAGAAGGCTCAGAGCATGTCCTTAACTGATTTTACAATATTAAAAGAAAATGAGAAAAAAGGAAATTATAAAATTCAGCTTCCAGCAGGACAGGTTGGACCTCCAATAATATTTAACCAGACAACGGAAGATCCTGCCTTAAGAAAAATCTACAGCGATGTTCGCTTTAGATATGCCATGTCCCTGGCAATTAATCGTAAAGAACTTAATAATGCCCTTTTTCTGGGACTGGGAACTCCTCTTCAGGCAATGCCTTTAAATGTACCTTATGTTACGGATAGTGATCGAAAATTTATGATTGATTATGATCCTGCAAAAGCTAATGAACTTCTGGATGAAATGGGGTTAAAAATGGGTCCCAATGGAGTCCGACTACGATCTGACGGTAAAGAGCTTACAGTCCTGTGGGAATATACTATTCAATATGTGGGAACACCTAATTTTCCGGCACTTATCTCTGAATATTGGGGAAAAGTTGGTGTAAAAGTACTTCTTAAAGAAGTAAATACACAACTTACCAGAGATAAACAAAAAGCAAATACCCTTGACATTACAAGTGAATGGTTTGCACCTTATGAACCAAATATGATTTCAAGTCCTGATCTGTTTATGCCTCCTTATGCTGCAGCATGGCCGATAATGGGTCTTCCATGGATGGATTGGAAGACCAGTAACGGCGCATCAGGAGAAAAACCTCCTGCATGGGTATTAGATCTATGGGAAATAGGAGACGAATGGGCTTCTGTTATTCCAGGATCCGCAAGATATATGGAGCTTGGAAAAGAAATCATTAAGATCAACAAGGATAATCTATCCGTTATTGGTACTCTTGGTGATATTCCACTGTTAACCATAGTTTCGGAAAGACTCGGCAATACACCGAAATGGAAAATTAATAGTACTTTCTTTGCTTATTCTTATCCATATAGAGCCGACCAGTGGTTTATTAAATAGATAAACCAGTTTTCTTCATAAATAATTCCGAATTCGGACAAGCTTGTCCGGGTTCGGTTTTTTTCAAATTAGTTAGTATTATAAAAAAGGAGTAATAGTAATGCTTGAGTTATTTGTACGCCGTTTAGGTACAACATTAGTTACCATGTTTTTATTATCTATTGTCGCCTTTATACTCATTCAGCTTCCTCCCGGAGACTTTGTTGATTCCTATGCAGGTAAAAAGACCCAGGGAGGTGTTGTTGTTACTCAGGATGAACTGGATGCAATGCGCAGCAGACTTGGTCTGGACAGGCCGGTGTACCAGCAATATGCAATCTGGATGGGTAATCTTTTTAAGGGTGATATGGGATTTTCATGGGAATACCACAGGCCTGTAAAAGATGTAATAGCAGAAAGATTATCCATGACTCTCATCCTCGCTTTTTCAACTCTTATTTTTACATATATCCTGGCAATTATTATTGGTATCTATTCTGCTGTCCGGCAATATTCAATAGGGGACAATGTGGCAACTATTATAGGATATGTGGGTCTTGCAACACCGGGTTTTCTATTTGCATTAATTCTTATGTTTCTTGGACAAAAATGGTTTGGAGTGAGTGTCGGGGGTTTGTTTTCCCTCGAGTTTCAGGGAGCTCCATGGAGCTTCGCAAAATTAATGAATCTGTTTTCCCATCTATGGGTTCCTGTTGTTGTCCTTGGTATGGCAGGTACTGCATTTCAGCTCCGTACCATGAGGGCTACTCTTCTTGATGAACTGAACAAGATGTATGTTACATCTGCACGATCAGGTGGTATTCCGGAATTCAAACTGCTTATGAGATATCCGGTTCGTATGGCACTCAATCCCATAGCTTCAACTCTTGGATGGGAATTAAGTAAAATAGTTTCAGGAGCTCCCATAATCGGTATAGTTTTATCTTTGCCCACTCTTGGTCCTTTGTATGTTAATTCACTGCTAAGTCAGGACATGTATCTCGCCGGAGCTTTAATACTTATCTTTTGTTCTCTTGTAATTATAGGGACTTTTATATCAGATATACTGCTTATGATCCTGGATCCTCGCTTACGGATGGGAAAGGCAGATGTAAAATGAAAGAAAAAATAAATATTAATAGTACAATAGTGAATAGAAGAGATCTTGCCACCCACTGGCAGTTAATGTGGTGGCAGTTTAAAAAAAACAAAATGGCCATAGTAGCAGGAAGTGTACTTCTTGTTTTTATACTTATAGGAATTTTTGCTGAATTTATTGCTCCTTATTCAGCTGGAAGCCGTAATAAAGAGTACCTTCAGTCACCACCTATGAAAATCCACAATTTTGATTCCGAAGGGAAATTCCATTTTCAGGCTTTTATCTACGGATGGGATAATAAACGTGATCCTGAAACTTTAAAACTGCGTGCCATACCGGATACATCAAGAATTATACCAGTCCATATTTTTGTAAAAGGGGAACCCTATAAGGTTTTGGGACTGTTCGAAATGAACCTTCATCTGTTCGGAGTCAAAGAGGGAATGATAAATATTTTCGGAACGGATCAGCTTGGGAGGGATATTTTTTCAAGACTAATGTTTGCGACAAGAATTTCTCTTTCCGTCGGAGCTATCGGGGTATCTTTTGTATTTATAATCGGGCTGATTTTGGGAGGTATTGCAGGATATTTCGGCGGTATTGTAGATGAAATTATTATGCGCATGATGGAATTCCTCCGTTCTATTCCAACACTCCCTCTGTGGCTGGCTCTTGCAGCAGCACTACCCAGAGAATGGTCTGCATTAAAGGTCTATGTAGCTGTAACAGTAATTCTTGCGTCTGTTGGATGGACAAATCTTGGACGGCGTGTTCGAAGTAAACTTCTCTCCATGAGAGAGGAAGATTTTATTCTTTCTGCCAGACTGGCAGGATGTACAGACAGAAGAATTATAGTTAACCATATGCTTCCATCTTTTATGAGTTATATCATAGTCGACCTTACAATCTCGTTTCCATATATAATACTCGCCGAAACTGCTTTAAGCTTCCTTGGTTTGGGCCTTCGGGAGCCAATTGTCAGTTGGGGAGTTCTTCTTTACTCGGCGCAGAATATTAACACCTTATCACAAATACCCTGGCTGCTGATAACTGCCCTGTTTGTTGTTATATCTGTACTGGCCTTTAATTTTCTGGGTGACGGACTTAGGGACGCAGCAGATCCCTTTTCTAAATAGGAGACGACTTATAATGGAGAAAAAATATTTAATGCAGGTAAAAAATCTACAAATTTCCTGG